>OJNS01000910.1_pt1 | contig 16814 bp, 16 predicted proteins | sample 1597911 | NCBI WGS metagenome assembly OJNS01 (sample SAMN01915214, study PRJEB22387) | human gut metagenome | isolation source: stool | host: Homo sapiens | place: USA
CAATGGCATGGGTCAGTGCGTCCATACCGGTGGCGGCGGTCAGACCCTTGGGCATAGAGGACATCATGTCGGGATCGACAACGGCTACGACGGGGATGTCGTGAACGTCGACGCAGACCATCTTGCGGTTCTTTTCGGCGTCGGTGATAACATAGTTTATCGTGACCTCGGCAGCCGTGCCCGCAGTGGTGGGAACTGCGATTATCGGTACGCACTTGTTCTTTGTCGGGGCGACGCCCTCAAGGCTTCTGACGTCGGCAAACTCGGGGTTCTTGATGATGATGCCAATAGCCTTTGCGGTGTCCATCGAGGAGCCGCCGCCGATAGCGACGATGCAGTCCGCGCCGCTTGCCTTAAATGCCGCTACGCCGGACTGAACATTCTGAATAGTCGGGTTGGGCTTTATTTCGCTGAATATCTCATATGCGATGCCCGCTTCGTCGAGAACATCGGTGACTTTCTTGGATACGCCGAACTTGATGAGGTCGGGGTCGGATGCGACGAAGGCCTTTTTGAAGCCTCTTGCGGTGATTTCCTCGGCAACTGCCTTGACAGCGCCCGCGCCGTGATATGAAGTTTCATTGAGAACGAATCTGTTATACATAATTTTTACCCTCCCGGATATTTTTTTTGATAAAGCTTTATTGATAAAGCCTTATCTTTTCTTTAATCCTATCATCAATTTTTAAGCGTATTTTAAAGCTCGTTTAAATAAATTGTGAACACCGAAACCATCCGGGAGGAAAGTGTTGATTTAAACCGCGCCGCCGTCCTGATAGATGTGCAGAAGCTTTAAAAGCTCAGCCGCGTGCAGTCCCTCGTCAACCGCAAACTTTTGAAACAGTTCGGCGGCGGTTCCGTCGTCCGAGCTCTCTTTCGCGTAGCTTTCGAAGTCGCGCACAAGCTCCGTTGAATTTTGCCAAGCCCGAAGAATTCTGTCGCGCGTGGTTATAACTATTTTTTTGTCATTACTCATTTTGTCAGCCCTTTCGTTTTTTGTTATTATGCCCAATACGCCGCGGAAAAATATCGGCGGAGAGTGTATAAAATTTGCCCTGCCGCAGAAAACTAATCTCCGAAGCCAAAATTGAAAGGAGAAGCATATATGCAGCTTACACAGAAAGAAAAGGAATTGCTAAAGGATCTCAAAGGACAGGAGAAGCTCTGCGTCGAGAAGTATTCGCAGCACGCGGCGGCGGCAAAGGACGAACAGTTAAGCCAACTTCTGACCTATCTCGGCGGCATTGAGCAGGGACACCTCGACACCGTGACGAAGATAGACAACGGAGAGATTCCCAAGCCCGCGGCGGGGGAGACGGCGCCGAAAAACGATTTCAAGCAGACCTATTCGGTCAGCGAGACTCCGGAGAAGAAAAATGACTGCTATATCTGCTCCGACTTGCTCGCCACCGAAAAACATGCCTCCGCGCTCTATGACACCTGCATCTTCGAGTTCAAGAACGAACAGCTCCGAACGGTGCTCAACTCCATTCAGCGCGAGGAGCAGGAGCACGGCAAGAAGATATACGACTATATGGCAGCAAACAATATGTATTCCTAATAAAAAGGCCGTCCGCAGGGGCGGTCTTTTACATAATCTCTTGACCGCCGCGCACGATTGTGATATCCTTGCTGTGAGGAAAATATGATTTATCGGAGTGAATAAAATGTCAATCAGCGCAAACAAGAGCAGAAACATAATGGAACATATCGGCTTCCCGCAGGAGGCAGCAGACACTATCTGCGATTGCACCGAAAGAGTGTCCGAAAACGCAGATTTCAACGCCCTTCTTGATGAGTTTATCGCTCATCCCGAGAACATTGAAGATGTGCTCAAGAGGCTCAAGACCCTCAGTGCCGAGCTCGGTGAGAACGAATATACCATGAATATGTGCCTGCTCGTCGGCGCGTGCCCCGCGCTGCGCGAACGCTATGCCGAAAAGGGTATAGACGAGGAGATTTTCTGGAAGAGCATTGAGGATATGCACTGGAAGCTCCTCGAGTGCAAGGAGTGCGAGGGCGTTTGGGGCACGTTCGTCCCCGGTTGGTACAGAGGCTTCTTCGATATGACCCGCTTCGGGCTCGGCAGATTCCAGTTCGAAGAGACGGGCTTTGACGCCGATTACTATGAGAAGTGCGGCGTTGTCCTGAAGCGCGGAGATAAGGTCTATAATTTCCACATTCCCTCGGCGGGACCGCTGACGGATGAAAAGAGAATAGATTCGTATAAGCAGGCGTATCAATTCTTCGGCGGCAAGGACGGCGAGCCCATGGCGTTCGTATGCGGCTCGTGGCTGCTCTATGACGGGCACAGGGAGTTCCTGCCCGAAAACAGCAACATACTCAGGTTCATGGACGATTTCGATATAATCAGAAACCAGGAGAGAGAGAAGTTCAGCGACGGCTGGCGCGTGTTCGGAAGGTACAGCGACGGCCCCGTTGACGACCTGCCTGAGGACACCTCGATAAGGCGCGCATTCAAGCAGAGACTTCAGCAGGGCAAGCCCACGGGCTACGGCTACGGAGTGATACTCTTCGACGGAGAAAAGATACTCGGTAAATAACGAAAAATTTAAAAAAATCATTGACATTCGGCTCGTTTTTTGATATCATAGCTGTTGTCGCACGGGAGTGCGACGCACAAGGGCCACTAGCTCAGTTGGTTAGAGCACTCGGCTCATAACCGAATGGTCCGGGGTTCGAGTCCCTGGTGGCCCACCAAGAAGCGCCGTTTTTCGGCGCTTCACAAATATAGGGGTATAGCTCAGTTGGTAGAGCAGCGGTCTCCAAAACCGCGTGCCGAGGGTTCAAGTCCTTCTGCCCCTGCCATTTGGCCCGGTAGTTCAGTTGGTTAGAACGCTAGCCTGTCACGCTAGAGGTCGTCGGTTCGAACCCGATCCGGGTCGCCAATTTTGCTGGTATAGCTCAGGCGGCAGAGCGCATCCTTGGTAAGGATGAGGTCGGCAGTTCGAGCCTGCCTATCAGCTCCAGTCGAGTGCCTCGACACGCATTACGCGTGCGGGGCATTTTCTGTTTTAAGTTATTTTCACGCGTTTGAATATGCGTATATTCGCAGTAAACTTAACCGCTTAATCAAGCCTTTCTTCGGAAGTGGGCTTGATTTTTTTATGCTTGAAAAAGTCGATTTGTCTACTATTACAATAACAATAGCTTAAAGCCTGTGACCATACAAGCATTCACACGATTAACCACACGCTATTTACACGCAATATGTAATATTTAAGACAGCTATACAAAAAGGTTTGTCGCTTTAATGTAATAAAATATGAGCAACTGAAGATTTTTAAAATAAAAGGAATTTTTTTCATAGAACAGAGCCACCCTATGTGGCTATACCTTTGCGGAAACTTTTTAGCCTGCCCCCTTACCTCCAGTAAAGCCGAGAGCGGTATAATTTCGCTCTCGATAAACAAAGAAAAAGCGACAGACCGAAGTCTACCGCTCTAAAAAATACTGCTTTTTACAGCATTTTTTAAACTATCTTGTCAAGATTATCCCAGTCAATCTCAATTAGCGGAAATATATCCGCTTTGCTCTGCTTCCTCAATTTCTTTATCTGGAAGCATATCAATCATTTCAGCTATTTGTGCAGTCTTAGCAGTCATAAATAAAACCTCCTATTTATAAATATCACTGGTGTTTCTGCTAATAAAACTAAAATCCTTTCATAGAAGGTTCAGAAACCATAGTACGATTATATTCTGTAATCTGCATAAAAATCAATATAAAAAACTATATTATAGCTTTTCACATTTCATCTCCGATGTCACCGATTGAATCAAAAAGTTTCTCGTATCCCTGTTGGCTTGAAGCACCATAAAACATCTGAAAATAGTCATCATCATTTCCGTATAAAACAGCAAGCAAATTGTCGCTGTCATTATAATATAGCTTAATATTTACATCAATCCAGTTTTTCAGTTCAAATGGATATTTTTCAAGTCGAGATTCAATCAAAGAAAATTCCTCTCCAGTTAATTCATAAATATCATCTGAACAAAATTCAAATGCAAACACTGCTTCATATGCAAGAGCCGCAGATAAAAACTCACTTACTGTATCTGCACACAAAACCCAGCTTTTATCATCATCTGTTACATATACAGGAGGATTATCCAAAGTCAAGTCCTCACGCTTAATTCTAGCACGACAAACACCCTGATTTTCATTTAATAAAATCATATGGTCTGATTTTTGCGTCCACTTCCATTTTTGGAAATGTTCTGGCAAAAGCCAAGTATCCTGAACACGCTGAAAAGCCTCAGTCCTGCCAGCCTTTCTATAATACTCCTCCAAAGCTTTCGGAATATTTCCAAACAAGCCCTTTATATAATCAATATCTTCATCAGTATAACCACAAAATTCTTCAACCGAATAAATTTGTTTCAATCTATCAAAAAAAGATTTTTCTATAATCATACTTTCTATACTCCTTTTAATTCTTGTAATATTAAGATATATAGATAAGGACTGTCATAGCCAGATTGCTATAACAGTCCCGTTTTATATATTCAGATTATATGCGTATAAATTTAACTCTGAAAGCTAATTTACTGATTATTTACCAGCAAGCTTTTCGAGATGCTCATACTTCTCAGCGGCAACCTTTTCAGCCTTTTCAAAAAGCTCCTCGGCACGCTCTGGGAAAGAACGAGTAAGAGAGTTATAACGAACCTCACCCATGATGAAATCACGATAGCTTTCGCTTGGAGCCTTGCCATCGAGCATAAATGGATTCTTGCCCTCATCTGCAAGTCTTGGGTCGAAACGGAAGATATTCCAGTAGCCAGCAGCAACAGCCTTCTTTTCCTCGATTTGAGAAATGCCCATACCGCCCTTAATACCGTGGTTGATACAAGGAGCATAAGCGATAATGATTGAAGGTCCGTTATAGCTTTCAGCCTCTGCGAATGCCTTTACGCACTGATTATAGTCAGCACCCATAGCTACCTGTGCAACATATACATAGCCATAGCTCATTGCGATAGCTGCGAGGTCCTTCTTCTTTGTTGATTTACCTGTTGCGGCAAACTGTGCAACAGAGCCAACAGGTGTAGCCTTAGAAGCCTGACCACCAGTATTTGAATAAACCTCTGTATCGAATACAAGGATATTTACATTCTTACCACTTGCGATAACATGGTCAAGACCACCGAAGCCGATGTCATATGCCCAGCCATCGCCACCGAATATCCACATAGACTTCTTAGCGAGGGAATCCTTATCAATAAGTGTCTTCTTAGCAAGCTCAGCAGCCTCACCGTCACCGCCAGCAACTACTTCAAGCTTTTCGATAAGAGCGTCAGTAGCCTCTCTGCTTGCCTTTGAATCTGTAAGAGTATCAACATACTTAGCAACTGCTGCCTTAACCTCCTCATCAGAAGAAAGCTCTGCAATCTTTTCAACATTCTCTTTGAGTCTGTCGTGAATAGCATTCTGTGCAAGTGTCATACCGAAACCGAACTCAGCATTATCCTCAAAGAGTGAGTTATGCCAAGCAGGACCAAAGCCCTTGTGGTTTACTGTGTATGGAGTTGCCGGTGCAGAACCGCCCCAGATTGAAGAACAGCCTGTTGCATTAGCAATGAACATTCTGTCACCAAAGAGCTGTGTAGCAAGCTTTGCATAAGGTGTTTCACCACAACCTGCACAAGCACCAGAGAACTCAAGGAGTGGCTGCTTGAACTGGCTGCCCTTAACAGTAGTTTCCTTAAACTTAGCGGCAACCTCTGGCTTTGGCTCAATAGTTCTGCCGTAATCGAATACCGCCTGTTGTGGACGCTGTGAGTCGATAGACTGCATTGTGAGAGCCTTATTACCCTTCATACCTGGGCAAACCTGTGTGCAAGAGCCACAGCCTGTGCAGTCGAGGGTAGAAATTGTCATAGAGAAGTTGAAGCCAGCAAGACCTGTTGCAGGCTTAGACTTTGTGTTTGCAGGAGCAGCTGCAAGCTCTTCGTCGCTCATAATTACAGGGCGAATTACAGCGTGTGGGCAGACGAGTGAGCAGAAGTTGCACTGAATGCAATTTGCAGGATTCCATTCAGGAACATCAACAGCAATGCCTCTCTTTTCATAGGCAGCAGAACCCTGTGGAGCTGTACCGTCAACATGATTTGAGAATACAGAAACAGGAAGCTTGTTGCCCTGATATGCGTTTACTGGCTTGAGGATAGAATTTACATACTCAACAACATCAGCTCTATCGCCTGTTGCAGGAGTATCAACTCTGTTATCTTCAGCAGTTTTCCAAGCTTCAGGAACATTAACCTTGTGGAAGCTTTCCATACCCTTGTCAATAGCAGCGTGGTTCATAGCAACAATCTTTTCGCCCTTCTTGCTATATGACTTTGTAGCAGCGTCCTTCATATACTGCTTTGCATCTTCCTCAGGAATGATGCCGGCAATCTTAAAGAATGCAGCCTGAAGAACTGTATTGATTCTTCCGCCAAGACCGATTTCCTTACCAATATCAATACCATCAATAGTATAGAAGTTAATATTCTTTTGAGCAATAATTCTCTTCATCTTGCCAGGGAGTCTTTCTTCAAGCTCTTCGTCACTCCATGGGCAGTTGAGGAGGAAGCTTCCGCCCTCTTTAAGGTCCTCAACCATTTCATACTTATCAACATAAGATGGGTTATGGCAAGCTACGAAGTCTGCCTTACTGATATAGTAAGTTGATTTAATTGGCTGATGTCCGAAACGAAGGTGAGAAACTGTAAGACCGCCAGACTTCTTAGAGTCGTATGCGAAGTAACCTTGTGCATACATATCTGTGTGGTCGCCGATAATCTTAATGGAGTTCTTATTTGCACCAACTGTACCGTCAGCACCAAGACCCCAGAACTTACAAGAGCTTGTACCAGCAGGAGTTGTGTCAGGATTTTCCTTAACATCAAGAGAGAGATGTGTAACATCATCAACAATGCCGATTGTAAAGCGTCTTTTTGGCTCGTCTGTTTCCATATTTCTATAAACAGCAACAATATCGCCAGGAGTTGTATCCTTAGAGCCTAAGCCATAACGACCTGTATAAACAGGAACCATACCAAACTTAGAGCCCTGAAGTGCTGCAAGAACATCAAGATAAAGTGGTTCGCCGATAGAACCAGGCTCTTTTGTTCTGTCAAGAACAGAGATAGACTTAACAGTATCAGGAATAACATCAAGAAGATACTTAGCAACGAAAGGTCTGTAAAGTCTTACCTTGATAAGACCAACCTTATCGCCTGCTGCGTTAAGATAATCAACAACCTCTTCTGTTGCGTCACAGACAGAACCCATAGCAATGATAACTCTCTCTGCGTCAGGAGCACCATAATAGTTGAATGGCTTATAGTCTGTACCGATTTTTGCGTTGACCTGATTCATATAGTCAACAACAACATCAGAAATCTTATCATAATATACATTACAAGCTTCACGAGCCTGGAAGAAAATATCATCATTCTGAGCTGTGCCACGAATTACAGGATGCTCAGGGTTCAATGCACGGCGACGGAAAGCCTCAACAGCGTCCCAATCGAGCATATCGCCGAGGTCCTCATAATCCCAGACTTCAATCTTCTGAATCTCGTGAGATGTACGGAAACCATCAAAGAAGTTAAGGAAAGGAACTCTGCCCTTAATTGCTGAAAGATGAGAAACAGCAGAAAGGTCCATAACCTCTTGTGGGTTATTTGAACATAGCATAGCATAGCCAGTCTGACGGCAAGCATAAATATCTGAATGGTCGCCAAAGATTGAGAGAGCATGGCTTGTAAGAGCACGAGCAGAAACATGAATAACGCTCGGCATAAGCTCGCCAGCCATCTTATACATATTAGGAATCATCAGCAAAAGGCCTTGAGAAGCAGTAAAGGTTGTTGTCAAAGCACCTGCTGCGAGTGAGCCATGAACAGCACCTGCCGCACCACCCTCAGACTGCATTTCAGTAACCTGCACTTCTCTGCCGAAAAGGTTCTTACGACCTGCTGCGGAGAACTTGTCGGTTTCATCAGCCATAACTGATGATGGAGTAATTGGATAGATTGCAGCAACATCTGTGAAAGCGTACGCTACATGAGCGGCAGCATTATTACCGTCCATTGTTTTCATTTTTCTTGCCATTGGAATTTCCTCCTTTGAGTTTATAAAGAAATAATCAACGCTGTACTAAAATATTCCAAGCGTTGGCAGCGGAACTAAATTATTCTATTTTTCCGAAACCAGTCGCACATAGCTATGCCACTGACATACTGCGTTTAGTTAATTCTATCACTTTTTTGTAATTATGTAAAGCATTATCTGTATAATTTTTATGGAAAGTTATAAGCTGTTGAAAACGCTTTATCAAGGGATTTATAGCAGTCAATCAATTCTTGTAACAATTATAAATTTTTATCAACAACTAATTTCAATTCAGAATAAATTCTTTTTATAACCTCGTTCATATTTTCCGTATACATAGCCTTAAAAAGCTCATCAAGATTTTCTTCAAAGTCCTTTGGCAAAATCTCACATTGCTTTTTTGCCATCTCTACAAGTCGCTTTTCGCCTGGGTGCGTCTTTTCATTCAAAGCAAAAATTATATCAAAATAGCTTTCAAGAAATGCCGCCAACCTATGATTTACGCTGACAAAATCCCCTTTTGCCATAGTTTTAGCAATTTGCTTATCATACGAAGGCAGACAGCCACTCAATAAATTCATATTTCTTTTAATAATATTCTTTTTAAGTTCTTGTGGATATGGAACAGTAAAGCGTTCCTTCATAGCCTGTAATCTTCCGTTTCGGTCAAAAAGCACCTTACAAGTAACCACATTATGCCAGAAGCAGGTTGTATAACCGTTTAGAGCAGTATGCTTTTCAACAACCTCTCCGATAAAACTGCTCATTCTGTCGATAGAGCGATAAATTATATCAATCTCTATGCCGTCCTTCATAATGCAATTATCCTCAAGCTCCCAATAGTGATTTGATATTTCCATAATATCACAGCATTCGCTCAGAATATCTCTTTTAGTACTTACAGATATTTCATCAGTTGTATATACATAAATATCATAATCAGATTTCTTATCATTTGCACCTGTCGCTCTTGAGCCTCCAAGAGCAATTGCTTCTACTTCATTTAAACCACTAAACTTTTCAATAATTTTTTCAAAATACAATTTTTTTCACCTCATCACCAAAATTGTTCCTCAAGCCAATTTTTAGCCTTATCGCTATATTCAGACACTGTTCCAGAATTTTCACTTGCCCATCTTTCAAGCTTTTTGCCATATTCTGAGATAGTATCCTTATTTTGTTCTACCCATTCTTCAGCCTTGCTTTCATACTCATCAAGCTTATCTTTGTTATCATCAAGCCACTGTGCCATATCATCTCCATATTCTCTAAGCTGTTTTTTGTGTTCAATAATCCATTCCTTAGCCTTATCTGATGCAGAATCAAGCGTATCCGCAAGAATCTTATTAGATTTTAATGTAACACTCCCCTCCTCCGGAATAAATTCTTCAAGCGAAACCTTCAAATCTATACCTTCAACGGTAGTTTCAAGAGAAACAGGAAGCTGGAGCATATTTTTTTTGCATTTAATCTTATCTGCAAATGTTTTTTTAAGAATATCTCCAAGCATAGAATCTGGAATAGGAAGCATACCAAGCTTGGTATTTGACAAAGTAACCTCAAGTATTTTCTGAGATTTATCAAGATTAAATTCCGCCTCGCAATATATGCCGAAATCACCGCTATAATTAAGCTGAGGTATATTCAAATTAACTCTGCCATAAATATCAGCCTTATTTTCATCGTGAAAATAAACCGCAAGGTCTTTTATCTTAGACTCACTCTTAGAGTCTACGCTCTTTCTTATGTATGAATTAACTTCTTGGTCATTGGCTGTATAAGCCTTGCCAAAAACAGCGGCTTCGGCTATATCTGCAACAAGGTCGGCATTTATTTCAACAGTATCCGTTGTAGAATATTTCTCCTTATATGGGTCTTGCATAGCAAGAATAACGCATACCATACAAAATATAAGCCCCATAACTATAAGGCTAATGATTGTTATAATAATTGATTTCAATAATATGTGCTTATTTTTTGTTGTTTTCAATGCTCATCATCTCTCCCCAAATACCAAATTCAATATAATATTACTAACATAAGCTTAAGGGTTACTTCAACTCCGCAATGGTAACGCCTGCATCGCCTTCGCCATATGTTCCAAGACGATATGAACGGATTGAGGGGTGCTTTTTAAGGTGTGCCTGAATTTCCTTGCGAAGAACTCCCGTACCCTTTCCGTGAATAATAGTCAAAGTGTTTAAGTTCATAAGTATAGCAGAGTCTATTGCATTATCAACGGACATAATCGCTTCCATAGCGGTCTGACCTCGCACATCAACCTCTGTTGAGGCTGTACGGCTGACATCAGTCTTAACAGTTCTTGTCGATTTGCGGATAGGCTTTTTAACTGTATCTTCCTTGAGAAGTCTAAGATTAGAAAATTCAACACGCATTTTGACAATTCCCGCCTGAACTAAGGCATTCTGAGCAGTTTCGTCAATATCAAGAATAATTCCCTTTTTATCTATGTCAAATATAAGAACATTATCGCCCTTTTTCAGCTTTCTTGGCAGAACATACTCATCATTTTTTCTGCGTTCGATAGGGTCGGCATCATTTTCCATATTTCTGATACCAGCCTTTAGCTTTGCCTTATCCTCAGCATTAACATTCTGCTTTTTCTTAACAGCCTCAAGTTCATCAAGAAGGGCATATACTTGTGCTCTTGCCTTTTGCACAATGTTTCCAGCCTGAGCCTTTGCAAGGTCAAGCTCATTTTTTGCGTCTTTTTCTATGCGTTCAGCCTTTTCATTGGCTTCTTTTAGAATTTGTTCAGACTCACGCTTAGTATTTTCGGCTTCAATAAGCTTTTCTTCAAGAACACTTCTGCTGTCCTCAAGCTTTTTGACGACCTCCTCAAAGCGAGTATTCTCTTGTGAAACAAGCTCTTCCGCACGAAGAATAATCTCATCATCAATACCCAGACTTTTAGAAATAGCAAAGGCATTCGACCTACCAGGCATACCAATCAAAAGTCTGTAAGTTGGTCTTAAAGTTTTAATATCAAATTCACAGCAGCCATTTTCAACACCGTTTGTTTCAAGGGCGAAACGCTTGATTTCGTCATAGTGAGTTGTTGCGGCAAGCCTTACACCCATAGAACGAAGCCTTTCCAGAATGGCTGTTGCAAGAGCCGCACCCTCGGCAGGGTCAGTTCCCGAACCAAGCTCGTCTATAAGTACAAGAGAACGGTCATTCGCTCTCTTTAAAATCTGAATTATCATAGTCATATGAGCAGAGAAAGTCGAAAGCGACTGCTCAATACTCTGCTCATCGCCAATGTCTGCAAGAACATCATCAAAAACAGAAAGTTCACTATTATCCGATGCAGGAATCATCAGACCACACATAGCCATAAGCGAAAAAAGACCGATAGTTTTAAGCGTAACCGTCTTACCACCCGTATTCGGGCCTGTAATTACAAGCGTATCAAAGCTTGTTCCAAGCTCAATATCGGTCGCAACAACTTTTTCAGGGTCAATGAGTGGGTGACGAGCCTTTTTTATTTTAATTCTTCCGTCCGCATTAAGTATTGGTGCAGTTGCTTTCATCTTATATGCAAGATTTGCCTTAGCAAAGATAAGATTAAGCTGTACAAGAATATCATAGCTCTTGCACATAGAATCCGCATAAGCACCTATTTCCGCAGAAAGATTTGCAAGTATTCTTTCGATTTCGGCCTGTTCTTTAGAGCGTAAAATTCTAATATCGTTATTAGCCTCAACAACTCCCATAGGCTCGATAAAAACTGTCGCACCACTCGCCGAAGTATCGTGTACAAGTCCGGGAACAGAGCTTCTGAATTCTGCCTTTACTGGAATAACAAATCTTCCGCCACGAATAGTAACAATCGAATCCTGCAAAAATTTCTGATAAGATGCACTGTGTATAATCTTATCAAGCCTTTCTCTTACCTTAGAAGATGCAATAGAAATTTTTCTGCGAATATCCTGCAAATTATGTGATGCCGTATCCGCAATTTCATCTTCTGAAAGAATAGATGTTGTAATCTTAGTTTCAAGATACTTATTAGGAGCAAGCATATTAAACCTCATATCGAGTTTAGTTTCGATAGAGGCACTTTTCTTACGCCATTCCTCAAGAGAGCGGATAACTCTGAGAAGCTCCGCAATTCTAAGAAGCTCAAGAGTATTCAGAACCGCACCAGCCTGTGCTCTGCGGATAGCATTAGTCATATCACGAACAGTTCCGAATGACGGTGTACCGAAACGCCCAACAAGCATATGTGCGTCATTTGTTTCGGCAAGAAGCTCATTCGCCTCAAATAAACCGCTTGATGGCTCAAGTGCTAAAGCGGCTTCTCTTGAACGCTCAATAGAGGTTTCGTCCGCAAGAAGTAAAAGTATTTTGTCAAGCTCAAGACATTTATAAAATTTATTTTCCATATATTATCAAATCCTCAAATAAAGCAGTTCAAAATTTCAAATCACGATTTCATAGTATTATAGAAATCAAGCGATGCAAAGTGTCTGCCAACTGTATATATTAAATATTGTTCAGCGGCATAGGAAAATTCCTGCAAAGCCGTACCCGTAACATTAAAAGAGAAAATCTTTTCAAAATCTGCATAAATACTATGACGCATAGAAGTCAAAGCTCCTATACTAAGCGGGATATAATTTTCCTCACCCTTATAGCACGAATCGCAAAGCAATGTTCCCTCCGCCTTAGAAAAATACATAATCTTAGATTCGTATATTTTACACTTATCACAGCATACTAAATTTGGCATAAAGCCTGCAAGTGACAGAAGTCTAAGCTCAAAAACTGCCTTTATAAGTGGCATAGGACGCTTTCCTTTTGCGACAAAATAAAGTGAATTCAATATCAATCTAAGGTAAGGAACAGTTTCCGCACCCTCTGGAACAATATTTATCATCAATTCGCAGAAATATTGAGCAAGTGCAAGCTTTTCTATATCGAGCCTCAATTCATAAAACACGCTCAAAGACTCAGCTTGGTCAATTATGTATTTATCCCGTCCCTTAAATATAGAAAGACGGGAATAGCAAAGAGATTGTGTTCCGACGCAAAGATTAGATTTTATATTTTTTGCATTCTTAGCAAAACAGCGAATAATACCGTCACTTTCAGTAAGCACAGTAACGAGCTTATCGCTCTCTCCAACGCTCTGCTCTGTCAGAATAAGTCCCTTTGTCTGTATCCTCATATTGTGTATCACCTGATGAGTTAGAATATTTTTCCGTACAATAAATAAGATAATCTTCAACCTTGCCTGTTGAAGTAAAGTTCAGCCACGCTGTATTTTCATCAAGCCTATCCATATAGAACGCCTCCTTCAAACAAATAATTCTCTCACTATAATTATTTGTTTAGAAAGCAAAATATATGAGTTGAAAATATTACCGCAAGAAATTTTTAAGATTAAACTTCCACAAGAAGCTCAAAAGTTTCGCTCGTGACTAATTAAGGGAAGATTATTGATGCGAATTACGAAATTCCCAATGAACTACCGTTAGGGCGAACTATGTTCGCCTTTGAAAAAAGAGATGTTAAGGGCGTTGCCCTTAAAAACCATGAGGGACTCCGTCCCTCAACCCTGCAAGCCTTTGAAAAGGCTTGTGCGAAACTTTTGAGGAACTTTGCCACAGGTCGTTACATGTCAATACTTTAGTTATCAAAATTTCTTTCATCATAACCGAGTGAGCGGAGTATACCCTCTCTATTACGCCAATCCTCCTTAACCTTTACCCATATAGTAAGGTTAATTTTACAACCAAAAAACTTTTCCATATCAGCACGGGCATAACTGCCTATCTTCTTAAGCATAGAACCGCCCTTACCAATAATAATTCCCTTGTGGCTTGCCTTTTCGCAATAAACTGTTGCGTCTATATCTGTAATATTGCTGTCCTCACGCTCTCTCATTCTTTCAACAACAACAGCCGAACCGTGAGGAACCTCCTTTGCAAGCAATCTGAGCATTTTTTCACGAATAATTTCAGCCGCAAGAACTCTTTCAGGCTGGTCTGTAAGGGTATCATCATCAAAGAAGTGCATACCCTCCATAGCAAGAGCCTTCAATTCATTTTTCAGGTCATCTATGCCGTCATTTGTCTGAGCAGAGCAAGGCACAACCGCCTCAAAATCATAAAGCTTAGAAAGCTTTGCAATCTGTCCTGCAAGTATAGTTTTATCTTTTAAAGTATCTGTCTTATTTATCGCAAGAACCGCCGGAATATCAAGAGCCTTAAATTTTTCAACAAGCTCCAGCTCCTCTGGCGAAACCTCTCTGCCCGCCTCTGTAACAAGTAAACAAGCGTCAACACCTGCAACAGATTCACTTACAGAGCGTACCATAAATTTATCAAGCGAATTTCTTGGCTTATGCAAGCCTGGCGTATCAGTAAATACAAGCTGAGTTCCGCCCTCGGTAAGAACGCCCATAATTCTTGTTCTTGTAGTTTGTGGCTTAGACGAAACAATCGCCACCTTTTGTCCAAGAAGTGTATTAAGAATAGAAGATTTACCTACATTAGGTCTGCCCACTATTGCAATAAACGCTGTCTTACTCTGAACATTTTCATTTCCCATAATTTTCTCCTTTAATAATCCCATAAAAACAACTTATAACAGCCGTTTATATTAATCACCGTCTTTTTAGTCTTTTTTAGTCTTTCTAAATCTTCTACATATAGTTGGTAAAAATATTATATATATTAAGGCTATTATAATCGAAATCGCTAAAATTGCAAGCATTATCGGGTTTCCCATAAAATAATTATATATGTTTATATAACCCTTAGCATCACTAAATAATGCTATTGCAACGCCCACCGCTCCTATTGCAAGTATAAGTACCGCTCCTGCTGCGGTATCCTTAGCTGCCTCTATGAGCTTATTATATTCCATACCGAATTTATTGGCTATTCTTTCAAGAGAAGTGTTAAAAGCCTCGGCTGCAAGCACCATTGCGATTGTAATAATCAAGATTGCATATTCAGTCCTCGTAAACTGAAAAAAACGTGCGAAAATAAGAACATACACCATTGCAACTGTATGTATTCTCATATTCCGCTCGTTTTTTATACAATATAAAATTCCCTTAAACGCAAACTTAAAGCCTCTTAGGAATTTTCTCATCTGTTGTCGTCCATAACATAGCTTGACGATGCAGGAAGTCCAAGCTGTGTCATTATCTGCTCCTCTTTTTCTCTCATACGCAAACGCTGAAGCCCGTTATCCTCGTGGTCATAGCCAAGAAGATGAAGCATAGAGTGAGCTGTAAGATAACCAACCTCACGCTGAAGGCTATGTCCATATCTATCAGCCTGTTCAACTGCCTTTTCGATAGAGATAACAATATCCCCAAGAATCTTTGAGTCTGTTGTCGGGTCAATATCATATTTTCCGTTTTCTCCCATAGGAAATGAGAGCACATCTGTTTCCATATCCTTATCACGATACTGTGCGTTAAGCTCTTTAATCTGCTGATTATTTACGATAGTTACGCTAACCTCAACAGAGCCTTCAAATTCTTCCATTCTTAAAACAGCATTACAACAACGACGAATCAACATTCTAAGCCCCGTAGGGATTTTAACATCTTTCTGCTTGTTAGTAATAATAACCTTAATTTTGTCCATTATGGCTCTTCCTTTCTATAAAAGTTTTGTTTGAATCATTTCTATCCTTACGCTCAGCGGCACGCTCATATGCTTTGATAATGTCCTGAACCAGCTTATGACGAACAACATCTTTTTCGGTAAAGCTGATGTTCGCAATGCCATCTATATTTTTCAGTATTCTTACTGCATCTTTAAGACCTGAACGACAGCCACTTGGCAAATCTATCTGAGTAATATCACCGGTAATAACCATCTTAGAGTTAAAGCCAAGCCTTGTAAGGAACATCTTCATCTGTTCAGGACTTGTATTCTGTGCCTCATCAAGAATAATAAAGCTGTCATCAAGCGTTCTTCCTCTCATATATGCGAGCGGAGCAACCTCGATATTTCCTCTTTCGAGGTATTTTTGATAGGTTTCCGCACCAAGCATATCGAAAAGTGCGTCATAAAGCGGACGCAGATACGGGTCAACCTTACTCTGCAAATCGCCTGGAAGAAATCCAAGCTTTTCGCCCGCCTCAACAGCAGGTCTTGTAAGAATAATTCTATTGACCTCGTGGGCTCTGAAAGAAGTTACCGCCATAGCAACAGCAAGATAGGTTTTACCTGTACCAGCCGGACCGACACCAATAGTAATGGTATTCTGTTTAATAGCGTTGCAGTAATTTTTCTGACCGATTGTTTTAGGCTTAACTGGTTTCCCCTTAGAGGTTATGCAAATGCAATCGCCAGAAAGACTTTCGATTTTCTGGTCGCTGCCCTCATTAACAAGCGACATACAATATCTGACATTTTGTTCGCTTAATGCCTCGCCGTGATTTATAAGTGTAAGTAAACTATTTATAACACTTACCGCTTTTGAAACATTTTCAACATCACCGCTGATTTTAAGCTCCGAACCACGAACAGTAACCGACACAAGGTACTCATTTTGTATAATTTTGATATTTTCATCAAAAGTTCCAAAAAGTGCTACTGCCTGCTCCATTCTGTCAATATTTATCGTTTGTTCAAACATTCAACCACCCAATCGAAAATAAATTATTAACAATCGTAAAAAAATATATA
>OJNS01000914.1_pt1 | contig 16773 bp, 10 predicted proteins | sample 1597911 | NCBI WGS metagenome assembly OJNS01 (sample SAMN01915214, study PRJEB22387) | human gut metagenome | isolation source: stool | host: Homo sapiens | place: USA
AGCAGCTTTCACCAGCAAAGCTGGTGTAGAAAAGGCTCGAGCGAAACTTTTAAGTGTCTAAGAAAAGTCTATCAGCTAAGTGATAGCTTCTTCGACCGCGTCAACAAACTTTTATTTTAATGATTTTGGGAAATTACCAATTTTTGACAATTATTTTATTTCCCGTGCGTTACAATATCAATCATAAAGACTGTTTAAATTGAAAAGGATTGATATTGTGAGAGAATTAGTAATGAGAATAAAAGGTGGCTGTGGACAAGCTTTCGGGAATATTGCTTCTCGTGGAGCATTTGTCCAGATAGTTTATTTTATTTCAGGATTTATAGCTTCTCGTGCTGCTGTTTTTGGCTCATATGCTCCATTTGGTATATCTATTATGGCGGCAGCACCATTCAAAAATATGCTTGCAAGCGTTTTTGGAGCGGCTATTGGCTATTGTACTATAAGCGGTACAGGAAATACTATTCGTTATGTTACAGCTATGATTGCCCTTGCAGCGATAAGATGGACCTTGAATGACATAGCAAGAATCCGAAAAAGCAAGCTGTTTGCACCGATAATAACATTTATGGCACTAATTGCAACAGGCTTGGCTATGATGAGTGTAAGCGGATTTTCGGGCAGAAGTATGGTACTTTATATGATAGAGGCGGTGCTTGGTTCATCAGGGGCGTATTTCCTTTCGAGGACTATAACAATATCCTATGGCACAAAAAGTCTTGGAATGTTATCTATACCAGAAATTTCTTGCCTTGTACTTTCACTTTGCATAATGATACTGTCATTTTCGAGCATAACAATAGGTTCACTTTCTATTGGAAGAATTTTATCAGTAGTTGCGATACTTTTCTGTGCGAGATATGGCAGTATTTCGGGAGGTGCTATCGCAGGAATTTCCGCAGGAATAGTAATGAGCCTTTCAAGCTCAGAGATGAGTTTTCTTGCGGGTTCGTATGCTTTCGGAGGACTTATGGCAGGTATGTTCTCAACAGCAGGCAGACTTGCTTCAGCCATAGCGTTTATACTATGCAATGGCATAATTTCTATGCAGACAGGAGATTTAACACTTGTAATACTCGGACTTTATGAAGTATTGGCGGCGAGCCTGATATTTATAATCTTGCCAAAGGATACGGGAAGATTTCTTGGTGCGATATTTATGGAGAAGGATAGTGATACACGCTGTGAGGGCTTGCGAAGGTCGGTTATTATGCGTTTAGATTTTGCATCTAAAGCACTTTCTGATGTTTCGAGTGATGTTGAAGATGTTGCACAAAAGCTTGCAGAGGTAGTTTCGCCAGATATGAGCGGAGTTTATAAGAAAGCTGTTTCTGAAACTTGTAGACGCTGTGGACTTAAAACCTATTGCTGGGAGAGGGAACACGGCGCAACGATTGCGAGCTTTGATTGTCTTGATGAGGTTTTACGCAAGAATGGCGAAGTAACAGAGGACGATTTTCGACAGGATTTCCGTAAACGCTGTTGCAAGATACACGAAATGGCTAATGCTGTCAATCGCAATTACGATAATTATATCACCTATGAGGCGGCTCAACGCAGAGTTGATGAGGTTCGTGCAGTTGTTGCAGGACAGTTTTGCGGTTTAGGCGAAATTCTCGGAGAAATGGCTGAGGAATACGAAAGCTACGAAAAATTTGATACAGACGCTGCACACAGAATAAGCGTTATGATGAAAGATGAGGGTTATGTTCCTATGGATATAAGCTGTCGCATAGACAGGCTTGGCAGAATGAGCGTTGAGATTGAAACTGCCGATACGGAAAGAAGTGTGCTGAAAAGGTCTGTGCTGACAAGAGAGGTTTCTAAGCTTTGCGGAAGAAGATTTGAAAATCCGGCGGTTACTATGGTTAATGGCAGATGTAGGATAGTTTTCAGCGAAAGACCTGTATATGATGTTGATATTGCAACGGCTCAGCATATTTGCGGAAACGGCAGACTTTGTGGCGACCATTTCAAGTATTTTTGCGACGGTATGGGCAGAATGGTAGCTGTAATAAGTGATGGTATGGGAACAGGCGGCAGAGCGGCTGTTGATGGAAGTATGGCATCAAGCATCATTGCAAAGTTAATTAAAGCGGGTTTAGGCTTTGATTGTGCTTTAAAGGTTGTAAATTCTGCATTGATGGTTAAATCGGGTGATGAATCACTTGCTACACTTGATGTGCTTTCCTTTGATATGTTTACAGGCGGGATTGAGCTTATGAAAGCTGGAGCACCTATGACCTTTATACGAAAGGGTGGAAAGGTTTTCTCGATAGAATCGCCCTCTTTGCCTGTCGGAATTTTGCCGAATGTTGAATTTTCTTATAGTACAGAGGCGTTGCTGCCTGGGGATATAGTAGTTATGCTTTCTGATGGTGCAGTTGCTACGGGAGAAGATTGGATAGCGAATATTATTCGTAATTGGAATAAAAGTTCGCAAGAATTAGCGAATTTGATTACAGATGAGGCAACGGCAAGAAGAAGTGATGGGCATGATGATGATATAACGGTTTTGACGATGATAGTGCAGTCTGCGAATGGCGAAGAAGATGAATAAGTGGCGAGCCGCCACTGTCAAGACGCGGAATCGCTCGACAAGTCTCGCTCGACACTTATAAGAGAAGTTTGTTGACGCGGTTGAAGAAACTACCGTGTAGCTAATAAACTACCCTTAGACACTTAAAAGTTTTGCTCAAGCTTTTTCAAAAGCTTGCGGATTCCAAAGGCGGAGCCTTTGGTGGGTTTTAAGGGCAAAGCCCTTAACATTCTTTGCTCTTTGAGCGGCGGATTTTATCCGCCGCTTTTTTCTTTTGTGAGCAATATAAGTAAACAAGAGATGTTAAAGTCTTTAAGTACAAATGAGCGGACGAGCACAGCTCGCCCATTCGTAAGTTTATTGATAATAAAAAATTAAGCGGTGGACATAGTCCACCGCTTGAGAAGAAAGAAATGTTAAGGGTTTCACACTTAGAACCCACGAAGAACCCCGTTTCTCGACCTTGCAAGCCTTTAAAAAGGCTTGACCTAAACTTTGCGGCGAGCCGCCGCTCCCAAGTCGCGAAATCAGTTTTGCGTTGCAAAACTTCGACATTGATAAGGCAAGTTAACTGCCACGGATTAAGAAATTACCAATGAACTGCCGAATGACGAAATTTGTAATTCTAAACTAAGCTTTTAAGTATTATGCAGCCTTGCTAAGCTTCTCTGTCTTAGATACTCTATCTACTGTATATCCCCTATCTGTCAAAAGCTGAACGATTCCGTTATCACCATACATATGAGCTGCGCCAACCATAAAGAATACTTTCTTGCCGTCATTCATATATTCTTCGGCTTTGTCAGCCATACCCTTGTTTCTGTCTGTCAACATAGCCTTGCTGTATTTTTCATAGTCTTCTTTGTATTCATCAGGAATTTCATCTTCATCTGTATCTTTTATGGCTTCTCCGTGTTTCCATTGCTCATATAACTTATTATTTGCCTTTGCTTGTTCGCTTGGGTCTGCTTGTGTATAGCTTAAAATCATAACATCTGCAAGTTCATCTGAAATGTTATCAAATACACCAAGCTGAATATCAATATTCTCAACCTCTAAGATTTTCTTGTTAGCCTTTTTAGCTTTTGAGGTCATAATACTTTCCATAGATTTTGTAATATCAATGCCCGCGTCATTACACATTGCATTTTCGAGCAATGAAATCCACATCATGGGCTTAAAGTTATCATAATATGATATATATAAACCCTTTTCAGTAAGATATTTTACAGCAGCATCATAGGTTTCCTTAGAAATATGGTCTTTAATAGTTGTGCCATCAGTATACATAAGCTTTTGTGTAAGTTGTAAAGCTTGTCCTAAGTCATTCATCATACTGTCTGTGTCAAGCTCCATAGCGAGATAGTCACATTCATCAAAGGCTTTCTGTACATAGTCCGGCAGATTTTCTGCACCGTCCTGTGTAGCGTGAATTGAGCCAAAGAGATACATTTCCTTGTCGCCTTTAGTAACCTTCCACATAGCTGGCGTATAATCTGCATCAGGCTCAGTATTTTTAGAAGATTCATTTTTAGAACTTTGAGCTTCTGTTTTAGAAGTCTGGCTTGATTCCATCTTAGAAGACTGGCTTGATTCTGTTTTTGATTCAGAAGAAGTTATAGAGCTTTCTGCCTTGTTTGAATTATCATTTACAGAGCCGCCATTAGAGCAGCCCGAAAATATAATAATCGTTCCCAAGATAGCGGATAAAACTGCCGATGCGAGTTTTTTAATTTTCATAGTTTAATACCTCCAATATTTAAAATGGTGATTGTACTATAAGTTTAGTACAATCACCATTAGTTGTCAAGTAAGAAAGAACACTATTTATAATGTGTTAATAAATTACAACAGGAGTATTTTCTTTGCAGTTATCATAGATTTTCTTAACTGCGTCATATGGAGTATTTATACAGCCGTGAGAGCCGTCATATGTATAGATATTTCCGCCGTAGCCACCAGTTCTCCATGTAGAATCGTGAATACCAACACCGTCATATGTTACGCCGAGCCAGAAGTTAACCCAAACGTCCCAGGTTTCTCCAACGAGTTCAGCAGGCGAAGCTTTGTTTATAACATAATAAAGACCAGTCGGTGTATCGTGAGCATTTTTATAGCCTGTTACAACATCAGTTGAAACAATAAGCTTACCGTCTTTATAATACCACATATGCTGTTTATCGAGGCTTATTTCAATATATGTATCGCCCACATTATATCCATGAACCTTAGGAACTTCGCCACATTCAAGAGATTTCATCTCATAACTGCTGAATTTCTTTTCGCCATCAATAGTGCAGTAAGAATATACCTTGATATAGTACATCTTATTTTTCTTAACTTTAAGCTCGAATTCAAGCTTATCAGAAACATCATAGCTGTCATAATTTCCGTCCTCATCATCAGAGATTTGAACGCTATAACCCTCTGCCCCATTTATAGCTTTCCAGCTTACCTTAATTTTTTCTGTTTTTTCGTCATAAGATGCAGTGAAGGAAGGCTTTTCAGGTGGTGTATATGTGCTGATTTCAGACGGATTGCTATAATAGCTTTCACCGCCAAAGCTTACAAATGCGTCTACTTTATAATAGTAAGTTTTTCCGACAGTGAGTCCTGTGTCTGTATAAGCTGAATTTTCCCAATCAGTAATAGTTGCAATAGAAGTATAATTATCGTCTGTGCTATCCTTGCGATAGATTGTATAAGCCGTAGCATTTTTAATTCTATCCCAAGAAATTGCTATACTGCTCGAGGTTCTTGCTGTAACGGTGATTTCCGAAACATCAGCGATTTGAGTAAAGGCATTTGTTGCCGAAAATTCTCCATAATAATATTTATCATTAGCATAGATATAAGGTCTTATCTGATAATAATAACGAGTTCCCGCAACAATCTGATTATCATTAAAGAAGGTAGTCGAAGAATTCTTAATGGTCATAATCTTATCGTAATTAGCACTCGTAGAATCATATTTGCGATAAATTTCATATCCGCTTATATCAGAAACTGATGACCAGTTTAGATTTATAGAATTAGTTCCAACAGCTTCTGCATTAAAATTTTCTACTATTTCAATATATCCAATACTTGTTTCTGTATTGGAAGACTCAGAAGATTCCTCAGCAGAAGATTCCTCAGCAGAAGATTCAGGTTTGCTTAAGACTGGCTTAGAAGATTCTACTTTATCTACTTTAGAAGAAACAGGCGGCTTGCTTGTTGCTGATGCAACAGCTTCTTTGGCAGAGGATTCGTCATTTGAAGTTCCACCAGAACAGCCATACATAGCGGAACATACAACAGTAGCTGAAAGTAATATTCCAAGAATTCTTTTAGTTATAGATTTATTAAAAAAGTTCATTTTCATTCCTCCTTTGCGAATGTAAGCATATTTTATATCGTAATATTTTTTAATGCAAGAGCTTTTTGTTAGATATTTGTAAAAGTTGTAGGATTTCAGCGATTTACTTTTGATTTTTAAATTATGTCAGGTTGATTTGTTCAAGTTGTCGTTAACATTTTTTAATAGTTATTTCAAAAGAGAAGAATATTGTTATCAATGTAACTAACGCTTTACATATTATTATATATGAAATAAGGGCGGAGAAAATCATAATGAAATCCTCTGCCCTATTTATAAGTAATTGACTCCCATAATAAAAGGAAATAACCGCCCTGCGACCAAATAGGACGGTTATTTCTTAACTTAATCAATATTTGGGAGCGACCGCTTATCGGTATGCTCTATACCTATATTATACAGTAGAAAACGGCTTGTGTCAAATGTTTTTGTGCGTGTGCTCTTTTTAAACAAAAAGAAAAAGCCTTAAATTTTTAAAATTGATAAAAAACAATAAATTTCAGTTTTCAACAATACTTAGATTATATTTATATCACTAATAAAATTATAATGACTAATAATTGCACTATACAAACAAAATATTATGAATAAAATATGAACTTATTTACAAATTCATAAATTTGTCCAAAAAGTTTCTATAAAAGAACAAATATAAGCTAATCAAGAGCAAATTTTGTAGGCTAAATTGCACAAGTAGATTTTAACATCTTGAAAGTTTGTTTGGTAAAAATCCCTATAAAAACTGGAAAAAACATACCTGTTGTTGAAATTGCACAAAAAAACACTAACTTGTTTTACAATTAAATCAAAAAAAACTCAAAAAAAAGTGTTGACATTTCGTTCATAATAAGTTAATATATAGACACAACAGAGATGAACGGTTCACCCCCTTCAAGAACCGCATCTCAAGAAAAAATTATTTTATTTTAAGAAAGAGGTAATGTAAAATGACACTCCAGCAAAAGCTACTCGCAAAGAAGTCTAAGAAAGGCTTCACACTCGTTGAACTCGTTGTTGTTATTGCAATCCTTGCAATTCTCGCAGCAATCGCAATCCCAATGGTTGTTAACATCATCCAATCAGCTACTAACTCTTCAGGTGCTTCTAATGCATCAACACTTAGCCAACAGTGCAAGAATGTTTACGCAGGCGTAAAGTCAGGCACAATCAACAATGAGGAGTCTAAGAACTCTGATGGCACAGCTATCACATGGGCTGCTGCAAAGGCAGCTACAGCTACAGCTAAGCAGACAGCTGCTAACGCTGTTACAGTTGCTCAGGTTATGGTATACTCAGGCTTGAACTTCGATATCTCTGCTGATTACTACTTCTGCACAACAGCTGCTACAGGCGTTGCAGTTGGTGACATCGCATATTCTGATACAGGTTCTGCTCCTACAACTCCTTCAGGTGCTGCTTATTCTCAGCTTGCAACAACAACAACTCTTGGTGGTGCAAGTGGTCTTTACAAGAGCTAATTTAAACAGAGTAATATAAGATTTAATTCAAAAGCTCGACTTCGGTCGGGCTTTTGTTTTGCTTATACAAAAGCTACAAATTATAAATGACATTTTCGTGATATTATACATTGACAAAAGTATAGATTGTAAATTATAATATTTATAAAATAAAAGAGTAGAAAATCTATACCATCTACCCCATTTTAATATTTTTAGGAGAGTTAAGGTTATGAAAGTTAAAGCTAATAAGCGTGGTTTTACACTTGTTGAGTTAGTAGTTGTCATAGCTATTCTTGCTATTATTGCGGCAATAGCAATTCCTTGTCTTATAAATATTTTAGATTCTACAACAGCTTCTTCTGGAGAAGCGCAAGCACAAACTCTAAACCAAGTGTGCCAAAATGCCTATAATGAAATAAAAGCTGGTACAATTAATAACACAATGTCGAAGAATGCTGACGGAACAGCAGTTTCTTTTGCCGCAATAAAAAATAGCGGAATTACCACAAGAAAAAATGCCGCACGAAATGCAAAAGTATCTGATATTGCAAAATATTCCGGACTCAATATAAATATTGGAGAATATTACTACTGCACCTCAGCAGCCATAGGAAGTGGGCTTACTATTGGAACTATTGTTTATTCCAGCACAGGCACAGCCCCCAATATTAATGGTTGTACTTTTACCCAGCTTGATAACACAATAACACTTGGAACTCTCTACAATAATATGTAAATTTCTATATATAATGTAAGCTTTTGCCCATAGTCTTGTCTATGGGCATTTTTGTTTGCCATATTCTTAAATATAATAATAGGTCGCCAAGCATAGATATTATACCAAAATATGTCATAACGCTCATTTTTCATAAATAATGTCAGTTAATTTTGTTGAAATTAATAGGATAATTTTTCTTGCCAAATCTATAATTTGATGTATAATATTAGTATGTATAGTTTTATGAATTAATATTATCGGTAATTATTCCATAAAATAATTGAAAGGTGCGTAAATAAATATGAAAAGATGCAAACGGCGATATAATTCCAAGAAAGGTGTAACTCTTGTTGAGTTAGTAGTTGCTATTGCTATTGTTTCAATAGTTTTCGCCTCAACAATGACAGCCATTGTTCATGGATATATTTCTATTGTTGAGAATAAGAGCTTAGAAGATGCCTCGGCTCAGGCTCAGGGCGTCGCAGATACAGTTTCTACTGCCTTAGAGAAAGCTTTTTCATCAAATAATTATACTGGTGATCCAACCGACCAAACCGCTAAAAAAACCTTTTATAATAATTTAGTATTAGAAACTATAAATGGTGATGGTACATATGATGGTTTAAGCACTAAGCTTAATAATGTAGAGTTTGTAGACCAAATAAGTAACCCAAGTGTTGATTTCCCTGATGCATCATCTATAAGTGATATGCAATGCACCGTCCAATATCTTACCAATTCATTACCTACTTCAGCTTCTGATGGTTCTCATAAAGAATTTGATGGATATAAAGTAATGGTTAATGCAAAATCTTCTCAAGGCGATATAATTGCCAGCTCAATTGTAACGATTAAATAACTTAAAGAAAGGAAAGTATAAGAGATGCGTAAAAAAAATCGCAAGCTTTTAAATAGCAAGCATGGCTTTACCCTTGTTGAGGTTATAGTTGTTATAGCAATTCTTTCGATATGCTCGGGTATGCTTGTTGGTGCTATATCAGGAAGTATGGACAGATATTCTATAAGTACCGATATAGAAAATTCTAAACAAGAAGCGACCAGCTTCGAGAGAATGTATAAGAAATGTGTTGGCAGTGCATATTCTATCTCAACGAGTAATTATAACGAAAGTGCATTTTCGCCACAAGATAAGCACTATTATTTAATTTTGAATCCAACTGATAATACAGCAAAATTTTTAATGGCTTATGAAGATGATAATACGGGAGCAATACAACTTACCAGTATGATTACTTGCAAAGGAATAAGTTCTTTCACCCAAAAGGCATATACAGTTGGCAAAGACAATAGCCAAAAATATGTTGATTATAAGCTTTGTATGATAAGTAACTATGAACCGAATGTTACATATGATTATTCAGGTACTCTTACAATGAATAATAATGGTGCAGGAAGTGATTTCGACCAAAGCTATACACTAAATAGTTCATCTATGCCAAATCCTATATGTATAGATTTTAGTATGACAAAATAAGAAAGGAGTTAGCTAATTTATGGTTAAACCAAAATCAAAACATATGAACAGTAAGCGTGGCTTTGCTCTTGCCACTGTTCTTGTTGTTTCTTGTGTAATTATTATCCTTGCAACAAGCTTGATAAGCGTAGCGATGTTCAGTACAAAATCAACTTCTGGAGATGTTAACGAAAGACAAGCTTATCTAAACGCAAAATCAGCCCTTAATTATGCTGCAACATATTATGAGAATGCAGACCTTCCTAAGATTATAGACCCAAAGACAACCGGTGAAGAATATATTCTCATGAAAGATACTGTTGGTGGTACAACAGAAGAAGGTGCAGAAGTAACAAGCGTCAGTGCAGATACCTCTGCCTATAAAACCTTCGTTCATGCAGTATATGACAAAGCTAAGTCTGAGATTACACTCAGAGCATATGCAAAATCTGAAGATATGCTCGGTGGTAATTCTAAGTCTACATCACTTAGTGTTACATATACTGTTGGTTCATCAGGAAATGTTCTTGGCAGACAGCTCTCAACAGTTCCTGAAAGAATAAATACAAGCGTCAGCAGTGATGACATCAATATTCATGTTAAGCAGGACCCAAGCAGAGTAGATACTGCAAGTGACTTCGTTCCTTGTATTTATACTTGGTCATATTATAAGAGAACAGACCAAGGCATTGATTGGAACAATGTGAAAAAATCTGAACAATTAACAGTTAATCAGATTAATGCTGTTGAATTTGGGAATAATAAGTTCGAGCCAGCTGGTAAGTGGATTTCAGATGGTAAGGGTAAAGACGGTCCTACAACTGCTATGATTCCAGAAGGTAATGCGTGGTATTCACATACTTTCTCACCGAGTAGAGTTGCAGATGATAAGGGCGGAATGGTTCCTTGGTTTAACCTTATCGTTTCTCGTCAGGGCGGTAATGTTGGTTCTAAAGCTAATGACACACAGAGCTTGGAATTTTTTAATGTTTGGTACTTTGATGAATCCGATAGAAACATTTATGTAGAAATTCTTGAATCTCCTCTCTATTATTATAAAGGCCATGATTGGAACGGTAAAGAATTGCTTGAGAATAGACTTATCGCTTATGCTAATTCTAAGCAGACAGTATATTATACAAAGCTTAAGGGCAAAAATGATGATTCTATGGCACCATCATTTACCATTACAAGCACCGGCACTAGTTCTTCTGGTGTATCCAATGGCTATGGCTGGTGGAGTACTAAAATAGAAGGCAATGGCTCTCAAGATGTAACTATTGACTTTAAGGGTTATGAGGGCAGTTCACATAGTGTTACAGTTCCTGCTGTTACTACTGGTACAATGGTAGGCTCTATAAAAGGTAACTCTGCTTATATAGTTATTGAGCAAGATACTGCCACTGGTCAATATAGTGCTCGTTCATTTATTTCTGAGAAGGCAGCCTCTGTTTATATGAATGATGAAGACTATGTCACTGTCTATGCAAAGCTCAAGGATAATACAAAGTCTGGTTCACCGTCTATAGACTATAAGGTAGAAAGCCGTAATAGCTCAGCAGCAAAAACAAATCTAAGAAGTGCTATTGTTAAGGCAGACTCTTTATATCAAGGAGATTATGAACCCGCAAGCTGGTATGATTTTATAACAGTTGTTAATGCTGCTAAGGAAGTATATAATAAGCCAACACTTCAATCAAATTCAGATTATAATGCACAGAGAGATAATATAAATAACGCTATTGATAAGCTTACAACAAAAGATACTGACCCTTCAAAGCTACAAGCTAAGTATGATAAAGCAAGTAGCTATAAAGAAGAGGATTATACAGAAGAAAGCTATACAACATTAAAATTTGTTATGAATCAGGCTAAGGAGTTGCTTGATAAATTAGCAGTAGACAAAAAATCAGTAAGTCAAGAAACTGCTGATAATAAAGCTATCGACTTACAAAATAAAATGTCCACTCTTGAGAAAGTTGCTTCATATAGAGATAATCTTAAAAAAGCTATTGATAATGGAAAAACAGTAAGAGATAATAATCCGAATTCTAAGCTTATAAATGAACTCGAAACAGCATTAGCTAATGCTGAGAATCTTTATAATAATGGTTCAAGAAATAAAGCAGCTCTTCAAGATGCTACAAAGAAACTTATTAGCGTATGCTCAAGAATACAAAATACAGGCAAAATAGATGAGCTTGTAGATGCAGTTAATGCTGCTCAGGCTATCATTGATAAGGATAGAAATATTCTTGTTACAGGAACAGTAACTAACCTTGAAAAGGTTATTGCTGTTATCGATAATGCTATTGATTCAACCTTGTTGACACAGGCAGAGATTGATAGCTATAAGGAAAAGCTTGAAAGTGCAGTAAACGAGCTTGCTTATATTCCACAAGATGATATTACACCTGCTGTTGCAGATGGTAAAAAGAGAGTTTGGTTCGATATAGACCCAAATGGTTTTGGCACTAATGGTACAAATTACTATATCTATGCTTGGTATGGTTCAGGTGGTGATGGTAAGCAAAACGCAGCCTTTAATACACTCACAAGTGCTAATGAAAGTATAAAGGCAGAGTTTAAGCTTAAAAAGGATATCATATCCAAGTATTATTACTATGACCTTGATAATAAATATACAAATGTTATTATTATCAGTGGTGTAGGCAATGACTCTAACCAAACAGCTACTATTAACATTGATGATAATCTAAGCAATAATCTCTTCATGATTAAATCAAAACATAATGTAGATTATGCAAAGCTTACTACTATATACTCTTCTACTAATGCACCATCAGGTTGGGGTACAAGTCAATATGTCTATGTTAAGGAATCGAAAAACAAAAGCCTTAATACAGCATCTGCAACATCAGACCCAATGGAAACTCTTGATAAGACAGAACGCTACTATATTAAGAGAGTTGCTTTTGACGCCAAGTCAAGCTTCCATCTTTGCAATGGAACAACTATAACAGAAAAATTAACAATTAGCACAGAGCCTGTTGTTATAAGATTTATAGATAAGAACGACCCATTTAAGGTTGATGCAAGGTCTCTTGCATCATTCAAAAAGCTTGCTCCAAAAACAAATATTACTACTATGAGCAAGAATAAATCCGCTAATATTGTGAATATGGATACAAGCAATACAACTACACAAACTGCTACATATTCAGACGATAATGTTTCAGCAGATAAGCCTATTATCACAGTTTATTTCAATAAGCCTTCAGGCTGGAGCAATGAGCTTTATGCAAAGCTTTATCAGGTTGATGATAGTGGTAGCGTCGTATTAGAGCAGTTATCCGAAAAGCTTCTCATAACAGATGATGGAAACAATTTCTATATTGCTGTTGATACAAGAAGAGTAAATAGCATAATTATTTCTGATAAAAATAGTTCATCAAGAAAAACCTCAAGAATTAAGTTCGCCGTTGATAATTCAGCAAGTCCAAAAGCATACTTTAATTCACAGCAGATTACTAGAAGTGGTTCAAGCTGGAATATTTCATCATATACCGCATCACCAGTAGTAATTGATACAACCCCAATAACAAGCTTTGATGTTGATGGTGCAAATATGGCATTTGTTGGTGGTAAAAAGAGAATTTTCTATAATAAAGCTGATACAAGAGCCGGCAGAAAGGATATGCTTGGTCATGCACTTGAGTCAGGAAAGTTCAACTGTGCAGGTGAAGGAGAAAGTGGTTACGCTCGTGTAGGTTTATCTGAAACACAAGTATATTATGACTGGTATGAGTATAAAATTCCTGCTGGTGATTCAGACCTTTATAGCTTCCAGATTAAGGGACTTGATAATACTAATGCCTCATTTACTACTGAACAGGTTCATCAGGTATGGGGCGATGTATGGGTAACACTTGATAAATCCAACAAGCTTTCTATTTCCACAGTTAACCCAGAAGATACTGTTAGCAAAAATACTACAAGAGTTTATATCACAAAAATCTCAGATTGGGAAGCTAATTATGAAGGTATGAAAGTAACTATGTGGGGTACTGGAAAAAACACAGTTAAGCTCACAGATACATATGATGGCAGATATTATGTAGATATTCCAAATAATATGCCATTCATTCAGCTTACATCAGGAGAAAGTACACCAACACAAATCCTTCCTATGACAAAGCTTCAGGGTGGCGATGTAGTTCTCTATGACTATAATGCAGGCCCAGGAGGAACACCAGCTTGGCTTACATATGTTCCTGGTAACCTCGCCCTTTCAAGAGCAAAGACCAATGCAAGCAGTATCGCAGAGGGTTGGTATATTTATGACTACGATTATAATACACACGCAGCAAAGCTTGCCAGCCCTTATGTTCCTAATGCGTTGAAGAATATAGCTGAAAGCATAACCTCTACAGATGACCCAGCTAAGGACCAAGAGCTTGCCGACCTACTGAAAGAGTGGACAGAAGCATATCAGAATCTCTATTATGCTATATCAAGCGCAAGAGCATATGTAACTATTGATTCTAACGGCAATCCGGTTTGGTATCCTGAGCAGGCAAGCATTTCTTCTGGCGTAACCTTTGACCCAGATGAAATAAAAGTTATTGCAGGCACTATGAAAGATGCTCTTGCAGCATACAATAGTGATGCTTCTACTTTAGACGATATAAATTCATACACAAGAGAGCTTAATAAGCTCATAAAAGAAATAAGCCCAGATGTTTCAGGTAAGGTAGTTGCAATTCTTGATAATCAGAATAACTGGACTGGAAGCATATTCCTTAGATATACAATTAAAGATAATATCACTGGTTCAAGTATAGTAAGAGAAAACATACCTGTTACTTCAAGAAATTCAGATGGATATTATATGTATTATATCAATGCTGCAGAATCCCAAGATAATACAGTTTATGATGTACAGTTCTATACATCTAAGTATGTCGGCAGCTATAAAGACAAGATGCAGGCTGGTCAAGAATGGGTTTATGGTAATAGCGGAGATGGCTGGGTAAGCAACTCACCAGATAACTACTTCACCTATTCAAGCAAAAAATATAAGCAGACCAGTGCTGGCGAACAGAAAATAGTCGGTTATAAGTCTACAGATGTCAATAGAAAGGACGCTTTCATACTATACTTCACATATGATACAAGTGTAACATATAGTAATGGTAGCTATACTATTCTTTCTGGTGCATACATAATCAGCAATGCTAATTATTCTGGAGAGGTTAATTTGTATTCAGATAAAGCTAAGACCTTCTTTACAGATACAGAAAATCAAGGCTATGTCAAGGGTGCGAAATACTCTGATGAAATTGGTTGGACAGATTCAAACTTCAAGATTAAAAGCAATAATACATCAAGCACATGTGCAGATAGTGTCAACTTTAAGGCTAAAGATGGTAAGCTTAACGGTAAATATACATCTGATGGAACGCTCGCATTCCGTTGGGAAAGCCAGAACTATCTCTATATAAATAACAATACAACATTCATAGCAGATGATTTTGTATTTGCATCTTCTGGAAAGGTTTCTGGTGGAAGCAAAATTAATCCTAAGTTTATCCTTAGAAGTAAAGATTCTAAAAAGCCTGTAAAGATAACCTTCCTCACAAACACAACTATAAGCTATAAAAATGCTTCTGGTGAAACTGAGTCATTTAAGATTTATGCAGGTACATATGAAGCAAGAAAAACTGGCGATATCAATATCTTTGATAAAACATGGAACACAAAGTTTAGGATTGTAGAAACTCGTGTAGGAAATGGAACAAACACATATCTTTCAAATCCTCGCTATTCCTCTGACTAAGCTTATATAAAGCAAAATCCCTGAACTTATAAGGTTCAGGGATTTTTTTGTCCTTATCTATATCTAAAATATGCAATAACAAAGAGCATAACAAATGCGGTAAGTTAAGCCGAATTTGTTATGCTCTTTGCTTCAAACGAGGTATGCTAAAATGTTCTAAACTACTCTAATGTGAGTTGGTTCTGAGTAACCAACTCTCCCCTTCATCAATATAATATCACACAATTTCAAAGAAAGTATAAATAAATTATCGACTAATTATGAACAAATTAATAACATTTTCGGTGGCTTACAAATAATACCAGAAATATTATGAAAAATTTATGCAAGATATTATAGTAGTAATTATTATATAAATTTCATAATAATCTGATTAAACTGTGCATTTTAGTCTTAATATACGCTATGCTTCAATTAAGCATTTTTTTCCAAGACTGCCTGTGCGTCTATAAGCTTTCCGTCCTTTTTAGCAGTAAGATGAAGATGAACTTCGTCCATAATTTCACTCGGAATAGTAAATACAGCACCTATATAATCGCCACAAGAAACACATTCTCCCTCTTTGACAAGTATAGTTGGGCTAAGACCACTATATATCATAGTTATACCATTATTATGCTCAATTTCTATGCTATATCCCAAAAGTTCATCGTTATAAACCTTTTTAACAATTCCGTCAGAATATGCACGAACCTTTTCGCCATCATCAGCAGTAATATCTATTCCCTCGTGAACACGCCAATCCCCCATTGTTTTTGAATAGACAGGATTTTCAGGGCTATATCCTTTAATAATCTTTCCGTCTATTGGCTTTATAAATTTATTTTCGTTTTCCTGACTTATTTCAGAAGATTCACTTGAACTTTCCTCAATAGATACTTCCGAGCTTTCTTCCGAGCTTTCAAGAATGGTATTAGTTGTTTTTTCAGAGCTTTCAGTTTTAGATTCAGGTTTTGAATATTCCAAGCCACTTACAGTTTTGTCAGTAGGCTTGTCCTTAGGCTTTGAGTCTTCGGATTGAGCAGAGCTTTCTTCTTTGGGGGTCTGATAGTCTAAAACACTGCTATATGTTGTCCAAGCCGCACCTCCGATTGCAGTTATGCAAAGAGCGAGAGCGATATAAAAGCCAGCATTTTTCTTTGGATTGTTATTTTTTTCTTTAGTATTAGATTTCATCTTAATTGCACCTCCGATTTTATTTTTGGCATAAAATCGGAGAATATACAAATTTCCATTAAGATACTCAAAAGTTTCGGTGCGTGACCGCACAGGACAAGACGCGTAATCGCTCGGCAAGCCTTACTCGACATTTTAAATCGACTTGTGTTGCTGTGGAGAAAGAAACTACCGCTTAACTAACCAACTTCCCCTAAGACAATTAAAAGTTTCGCTCGAGCCTTTTCAAAGGCTCGCAGGGTCGAGGG
>OJNS01000915.1_pt1 | contig 16772 bp, 9 predicted proteins | sample 1597911 | NCBI WGS metagenome assembly OJNS01 (sample SAMN01915214, study PRJEB22387) | human gut metagenome | isolation source: stool | host: Homo sapiens | place: USA
CCGCCACACAGAGCGGTCACCTCTCTCGTCCCCTCTTGCTTCTATCAATCTATCGCGGTAATTTCTATTACATGGCTTCGCATGGGGGTGAAACCCAGCACGTCGAGGCCTACCTTCATCAGATAGTCGCCCGAGAGCTCTTTGCCGTTGGCCGGCAGGGTAGACTCTACACCGGGCATGAGGTTTATCTCTTCGACCTTGTAGCGCTTGTGCGGGTCGAGGCCCTGCAGCTTCACGGGGAGCAGCTTCTCCTGGTAGCGCGGGTAGAGGTCATAGGCAAAGAGCACCGCCTTGCGGCTGTCGGCCCCGACATAGTTCACGGCCATGTGGTTGCTCTCGTAGGGCGAAACCAGGCGATATTGACTGCCGTCGAGAATAACCGGTTGCAACCGTTTCCAGTTGGCCACAGCCTCCTGGCAGTAGAGCAGTTCGTCGGCACTCAACTCCTTCAACCCCAGGTCGAAACCCAACTTGCACATCGACGCCACATCGGTGCGGAACTTGATCGACGCCTCTTTGTTCCAGCTCGTCACGTGGGCACACATGGCCTTGGCCGGGAAGAAGTGCGAGAAGCCCCACTGTATATAAACACGTTCCACGGGGTCGGTATTGTCGCTGCACCAAAATTCGGTAAAGTATTTCAACGCCTCGTAGTCGCAGCGGGCACCGCCGCCCGAGCAGAGCATCATGGCCACCTGCGGGTAGTTGTCGTGCACCCGTTGCATCACCCGGTATATGCCCCGCACATGGTCGATGTAGAGTTGTCCCTGGTCGGCCTTGAGGTAGGGCGAGTAGATGTTGGTGATGGGGCTGTTGCAGTCCCACTTGAAGTAGGCGATGTCGGGGTTCTCCTTCAGCAGCTTGTCTATGATGCCGTATACATACTCCTGCACGGCGGGGTTGCTCATGTCGAGCACCAGCTGGTTGCGGTAGTAGTAGGTTTCGCGGTTGGGGTAGTGGATGGCCCAATCGGGGTGACGCTCGAAGAGTTCGCTCTTGGGGTTCACCATCTCGGGCTCGATCCACAGGCCGAATTTCACACCCGCCTCGCGGGCTGCCTTTGTGAGGGCGGGGATACCGCCGGGCAGTTTGTCGTGAGTCACCTCCCAGTCGCCCAGTCCGGCGCGGTCGTTCTCGCGGGGATATTTGTTGCCGAACCACCCGTCGTCGAGCAGGAACATGTCCACGCCCAGCTCTTTGGCCTCGCGCATCAGCTCGGCCAGCATCTCCTGGTCGAAGTCGAAGGCCGTGTTTTCCCAGTTGTTGAGCAGTGTGAGGCGCGGCCCCTTGCCCTCTTTCAACTGGTAGTTGCGGGCCCAGGCCTGCAGGTCGCGGCTGCCTTGCCCCATGCCCTCGGTGCTGAGGGTGAAGATGAACTCGGGCGTCGTGAAGGTCTCGTTGCGCTTGAGCTTATAGGCCGAGGCGTAAGGGTTGATGCCGGGAATCACGCGCAGGTTGCCCACGTTGTCCACCTCGAAGGTGAAGCGGAAGTTTCCCGCCCAGGCCAGCGTACCCATGAGCACCTCGCCTTGACGCTCCTGTGCAGGCTGGTCGAGCCCGACGACAAAGAAGGGGTGGGTGTGCATGGCGGCCCGGCTGCCCAGCTTGGTGTCGAGCACCTTCTTGCCGAATTGCAGGGGCTGGCAGCTCATCTGCGCCTCTTTGGCCCAATCGCCGCTGAACTCGGTCAGGTAGTAGGCCGGTCGGCTGAAGTAGAGCATGGTCGAGGCATAGGTCGAGAGCACGATGGGATTCTTCTCCTCATGACGTATGTCGCTCCAGGTCTTGATGACATTCTCGCGGGGGTAAGCCACATAGTGCAGGGTCACTTCTACGGGATACTTGTCGTCGCGCAGCACGATGTCGGTCTGCACGCCCCCCTCGACCGCATGGGTCGAGGAAGAGACGTAGTAGAGCCACGTCGAGGGATTGCCGTCGTTGTGGGTGATGGCCAGGGCCGGTTCGAAGAAATCTTCGTTACCCGAGCCGCTGTACACTTCCCATCCGCGGCGGCATACACTGCCGTCCGATGCTGCGTGCACGCTCCACCCCAGCTCCTTCAGGTCGGCCTCGTTGAGCAGCTTTTCGCCGAAGTAGCTCTGGTAGAGGCGCCCGTTCTCGGCTACTTGCAGCACGAGGTCGGTGCGGTCGGTCGAGATGCGTATCTGTTTCATATCACTGGCATTCAGTGTCGTTATGGCAAGTAGCGAAACTGCTGCTAAAACCAGATTGTGTTTCATGGAATACGAGTGATAGGAATTACAGACTCAGTTGGTATATATTCAAATTTTTGATTTGGGCTTCACCATCCTTGGAATAGAAACGCAGTGCACTGTAAGGAGCCGTGGGGAACACGAGGTTGGTCATGGCAATGCGGCCACCGTCTACGAAAATCTCGATCGAGCATTTGTCTACGAATACATCGAGGTGGTAAGTCTTGCCGTTGCACAGCGAGAGGGGTGCCCAGGTACCCAGCGCAAAGTCGTTCACGTAGTTTACCGACAGTTTCTTGCGGTGGTCGTCGGTCTCCTTGGCGTGTACGGTCACTTCGCCGTAGCGGCTCAGGTCGGTGATACCGCTTTGCGTACGGTCCATGACGATGCGGCCGCCCTTCAGGTCGAGGTAGATGTCTACCTTTTCGCCCTTGTCGTTGAGGAGAGCGAAGCCTACGGTGTCGGCGTTATTCGGCGTGATGTCCATCTCCAGTTCGCAGGCACCTTCGGGTCCGGTCTTCATCGGGTTTACGGTATACTCGTCCTTCAGGTCGATGTCGGCGATGGTCGTGGTACCTTTGCGCAAGCCTTGGGTCTCTTTCACGGCATTGGCAGCCATGTAGATTTCGCCGTCCTTGGTGTAGAGCGAGAGCTCACGGGGCAGGGCGTTGGCGCTGCGGTACTGGAGGTTGGGGGTAGCGTTGGCATATTGCCAGTTGCTCATCCAGGGCACGGCAATGGTGCGGTCGCCCGTGTTGGAGAAACATACGGTAGCATAGTGGTCTTTACCGAAGTCGAGCCATTTGGTCACGCTCTTGTCGTTGTCGCATTTGAACTCTTTGCCGTCAAACTCGCCTACGAAATATTCGGTAGCGCTACCGCCGAAGGGGCAACCCGGGTTGATGTTGACAATCATCACCCATTTCATGTGGTTCTTGTCGCCGTCGACAGGCAGTTGGATGAAGTCGGGGCATTCGAACTGGTTGGGCTGTACGCCGTAGCCTTCGCCAAACTGGCTCAGGTATTCCCAGTGTTTCAGGTCGGTCGAGTTGTAGAAGCGCATGTTCTTGTCGGCCGATACAATCATGTACCATTTCTGAGCCGGTTCGTACCAGAATACTTTCGGGTCGCGGAAGTCTTTCAGTCCGTCGAACGGCGTGAGGATGGGGTTACCCTCGTATTTGGTGTAGGTGCGGCCGTTGTCGGTGCTGTAAGCCATGCACTGAATCTGACCGTACTTGTCGCTGGCCGAGGTATAGAAGGCAATCAGGGCATCTTTGCCATAGCCGGCGCTGTTGAAGTGGTCGACTACCGAGCAGCCCGAGAAGATGTGACCCAGCGTATCGCGGGCGATAGCCGGTGCCAGGTGTTCCCAGTGGATGAGGTCTTTGCTCACCGAGTGGCCCCAGTGCATGTTGCCCCATTTGGAACCGTAGGGGTTGTATTGGAAATAGAGGTGATACTCACCGTCTTTGTATACCAGACCGTTGGCATCGTTCATCCAGCCATAGAGCGGGGTGTGGTGATAGACGGGGCGGTAGTAGTCGGTGTTGGTCGTGTCGAACGTGTCGGCCAGACGCAGGCTGTCCCAGCACATGGCGTTGGCGGCAACCTGTCCTATGGTTACGGTAGCCTCTTTGGTACCCTCGGGCAAGGCGAAAGGCACATAGTAGTCTACGCTGTCTACGGCCAGACGGATGTCCATGGTTACATCGGCAGGACTGCCGGTGTCGAGTTTCACTTTACCTTCGGGACGAGATTCCTGGATGGGGAGAATCAGGTATTTCGAGGGATTGGTGATGTGAACGATGGTGAGCGTATCGCCCTGGTGTTCGAGACTGATACTGCCTTTTTGCGGTTGGCAAGCTGCGAGAGCGGCCACTGCGGCTGCTGTTGCGAGCACTTTTGTCGAATGTCTGAAATCTATTTTCATGGTCGTTTTTATTTATTGAATGTTTGAAAAATCGTACTTGTAAATAATAACCTAAAACAATTTTTTTACCTCTCCCTATTTTTTCAGAGCCCGAGCAGAGTGGGCTCGCCTTGTTCCGAGTTGGGGTCTCGGCGAGGCTTGTAACCTGAGCCTCGCCGAAACGCCTCTTTGTCTCTACTGCTGTCCTTGGATTGAATCTTTCTGTCCCGGAAAATAAACACCTATGATTTTATCATGTATAGAAGAATCTGTATCAGAATTTGAGACTGGCGGTAAACTCTACGGTGAACGGCCGTATGTAGCTGCCGGCCATGACGTGTCCGGCATATTGCCCGGCATCCTCTTTCTCGATGAGCTCGGCACCGGCGATACTACCCTTGGCACCCGTTTGGTTGAGGAAGTTGACTACGGTGCAACCCAGAGCCAGCTTCTTGTTTACCTGCCAGTTTACTCCGCCGAAGGTCTCCCAGCGGCCGTTGAAGTAGTAGGCGTCGTTGATGTTGGCGTAGGTCTTGCTGAAGTAGCGGAAGCTGGTCCAGATCTTCAGGTAGTCGGTAATCATGTAGCTGGGGTCGATCTCGATGATGATTTGCGGAATCTCGGCTACGATGTTGCCCGTGGCGTTGATTTTACCCACGTAACCGTCGGAGAAGGTGACCGAAGTCTCGTACTTCTTGTAGGTAGGTTGCTGGTAGGTAAAGAGGAAGTGCAGGTCGAAGCCCTTGAACGGTGTGGTTACCACATCGGTGGTCCAGCCCAGCGTCTGTATGTCGAAGTTGAGCGGTGCGGCCATAATCTCGGTTTGTCCGGCCGGAGTCTTGTGCTGCAGGTTCAGTGTCGAGTTGTTGTTGGTCTTCGAGATGTAGGAGAAGAGCGAAGTCAGGCTCAACCAGCTGTTGTTGTAGTAGATACCGGCGCGGCCCAGCGGTACCGAAATCTCACCCACGTTGGGGAGCGTGGCCGGAGCGAAGTTCTCGATTTTGGGGTGCTGGGTGATGTAGGTGAAGTCGCCCGTGAATCCGAACTGCTTGTTCAGTTTGTAGGTGACAGCGGCGGTGAGGGCATAGTTGAACCAGTCGTGGTCGATGTTGGTGGGGGCAATCAGCGTCACACCGTCGGGGGCCGTAGCACCCAGGTAGTAGTTGGCAAAACGTCCCACATAATTGCCGGAGGCATCCTTTACGGCAGCGTTCTCACCGCGCAGAGCCTGGTATTCGAGACGGGCACCGTAGTAGAGGTTCAACCGGTCGGTGATGTTCCAGTCGTGCGTGAAGTAGAGGGCTACCTTGTTTTCGAATCCCTTGTAATACTCCGAAGCGTTTTTGTTGAAGTCGTAGTAGTATCCGTTACCGGCATAGGCGCGGTCGGTGTATGAGGCAAAGTCGGAGTTGAAGAGGCGCACGGGATAGCTGCCGTCCATGGGTACCGACTGGTCATACATGGTGGTCGACGAGGTATAATCGATGTGGTAGTACCACTCGTTCACACCCAGCCTCCACGTGCTGTTGGCCGTTTGGCGAGAGAGTTCGCTGGTAAACATCAGTGAGTTGATGAAACCGCGGTTGAGGCACGACATACGGCTCTGCACATAGTCGCCGGTGTAGGGTTGCAGGCTGCCGTCGGCCGCTTCGTACTGGTAGTTGATGCCGGCTTCGTTCTGGTCGAGCGACATGGGCGTCTGGTACACACACGAACCGGTCGAGTGGTCGTACTTGACGATGGCTTTCCAGTTGATTCCGTTGTCCCACGTGTAGTTGTTCATCAGCGTAACCATGCTTCCCAGGTTTTGGGTGGCGTCGTAGAGGTTGGTCTTCTTAACCTCGCCGGTGCGCATGTCGCGATATACCATCTCGTTGTCGACAGGCAGGTAGGAGGTGGTACCCAGGGCAAAGTCGCCGAACTCGCGCACGCTACCGTCGCCTACATAGATGAAGGGGGCCGATTGCGTGGCATAGTTGTAAACCGGGTGGCTGTTGCTGTAGTGGTAGATGGCGGTCAGTTCGCCCCGGTTGTCATTGTACTTCTTGGTGAGGGCTACCTTGTAGATTTGGGTACGGTCCTGGAAAGGAGTCGATTTGATTTTGAAGGTTCCCGGGTCGAAATCCTGGTAGATGCTGCCGCTGTAGTACCAGTCTTTGCCAATGCCGCCGTTGACGTTGAGCGAGAACTCCTGCATGCCGAAGTGGTTGCTCTTGTAGTTGAGCGTGCCGTGGAATCCCTTTTCGCCCAGTTGCGTGAAGGAGTTGACGGCATAACCGATGTTACCGGTCGTGATGGCCGTCTCCGAGATTTTGAGAAGTCCCACATGGCTGAGGCTGGCGTCGGCACGCCACAGCGAGTTGACGGAGTGGGGATTGGTGGCGTAGGTCACGAGCATGCCGTTTTCGAGCACGTTGACATCGGCCGAGGGTAAACCTATTTGTATTTCGCGGGGCCCGTTGGCGCTGGCTGCGTTGAGCATCACATTGCGGTTGCCCTCCTCTTTAGAGGTAGAAGCATTTTCGCTCTGGTTGGCATCTCCTTTTTCTTGTTCTTGTGCCATTGCGCTTCCACAAGTCAGGGTCACGAGCAACAGGGCTGTGCCTGCTTTTAGTAGAATTTGATTTACAATACCTTTTTTCATGGTAGCATAAAAATAAAATTTGTGTTAAGTTCTTGTTTTTGGCTTAGCGAGAGCAAAAATAGAAAATGGTTCACGCCGGTACATAGAACAAATGTTGCGAAAGCTCCTAAAAATGTTGCACGAAACCTCGTTGATAGTGAATGTAACATTTTTAATAGTCTTGGAGCGGGCCATTTAAAGCGGCAGCACCCGGTCTCACGGGGTGTGAGCGGGTGCTGCGGTATGCGTTGGATGTATGGATGGGTCGGGAGGTCAGGGAGCCACGACGCCCAGCTCGGCTACCGAGGTCTGGGCTCGGCCGTCGATCTCTTCGAGGGGCTCGAGTTTCAGGTATCGGGTTTGGGGGATATTCTCCAGCGCGACTACCTGGGGGATGGGGTTGTTCTTGATGTTGCTGAACTCGCCGTTTGCGACAATGCGCTCCCACGTCTGGCCGTCGTTACTGCGGTAGAGGTGGTAGCGGAACAGGGTTCCCTCGGTGTTGCCTTCGGCTACGGGGGTGTAGCAGAATCCTGTTATCGCCTTGGGTTCGCCCAGGTCGACGACGATGGGCACGAGGCCCTCGCCACGGGCGGTGGTAGTGCTGTTACCGTCGATGGCCTGGGGGGCGGGCTGGTTGCCCAACCGGCAGCTCTTGGGGGTGATGAGGTTCAACCCCTCGGTGTCGGTGGTTTCGATGATGGGTTGCGCGTAGTAGAGACCCACGCGGGCGATTGAGAAGTCGGCTCTCGAGCGGTCGATGGTTACCCGCAGTTTGTCGGCCACGAGGTTGTCGAACCGCACGAGTCGTTTGTAGCCCACGGTGGTGCCTTGGGCAATCGGGAGCCAAGTGCCGTCGATCGAGGCCTCTACGGTGAAGGCTTCGATGCGTTGCCCCTGCTCGATGTCCTCTTGCAGCATCAGGGTATTGACGGGGACGTTGTCCTGTATCTCGATTTCGAACGAGTCGCCCTCCCGGCCGGTAAACGTGCGGTTGCCGGCGAGGCTGTAGTCGGTAGCGAAGGTGCGTTGGATGTACTGCCCCAGTTCATGCAGCCGCCGGGCATCGTTCTCGTGGATGAGTCCCCGGGTGTCGGGCGGGATGTTGAGCAGCAGCACCGAGTTGTAGCCCACCGACTCGAAATAGATGTCGACGAGGCGGGCGAGCGATTTCACCTGATTGTCCTCGGCCGGGTGATAGAACCACCCCGGACGGATGGAGACGTCGACCTCCGACGGGTACCAGAATAGCTCGTTGGCCCGGGCCAGCAGCTCGCGGCTGCCCAGGTCTTCGCTCTTGTTGGCCAGTCCCAGAGCCTGGTTCACGCTGTCGGCCCGCTGGTAGATGCCCGGCACGAGAGCCGTGGCGCTCCACTCGGTCTCCCGGCCGAATCCCTTCTCGTTGCCTACCCACCGCACGTCGTCGCCCATGATGGCCATCACGGCGTTGGGTTGCAACCGTTGTATGGTCTTGTAGAAGGCATCCCAGTCGTAGACCTGTTTCTTGCCGTTGGGGCCTTCGCCGCAAGCGCCGTCGAACCACACTTCGTGAATCTCGCCGTAGTGGGTGAGCAGCTCGGTGAGCTGTTGGATGAACAGTTGGTTGTAGCGGGGCGAGTCGCCGTAGCACTCGGCATTGCGGTCCCAGGGCGAGAGGTATACACCGAACTTCAGGCCGTATTTGTCGCATGCCTCCTTCAGCTCTTTCACCACATCGCCTTTACCCTCTTTCCAGGGCGACGAGGCTACCGAGTGGCGCGTGGTTGCCGTGGGCCACAGGCAGAATCCGTCGTGATGCTTGGCCGTGAGGATGACCATCTTGAAGCCCGCCTCCTTGAGCGTGCGGGCCCATTGCTCGGCGTCGAGCTGGGTGGGGTTGAAGAGGCGGGGGTCTTCCTGGCCGTCGCCCCACTCCTTGTTGGTGAAGGTATTGATGCCGAAGTGCAGGAAGGCGGTCAGCTCCAGTTGCTGCCATTGCAGCTGCTGGGGCGACGGGGTCAGGCGCGAGGCCATGTCGACTTTCTGTTCGAGGGTGGCTCCTTCGGGAAATACGAGATGCTTTTCGTAATACTGGGTTTTGCTCGACTGGCAGCCCATGAGCAGCAGCCCCAGCAAAGCAGCGGTGATGCAGGTGTGTTTCATTGCGGGTAATTTGTTGTTTATGGTCACAAAGATAATGTTTTTGTCCAAAGAAAACAGAGCGAGGGGAGACTTCGTCAGATAAAATCGGGTGGGAGGGAAGAGTCCCGGCAGTCGCTGGTGAGTCTGGGACGGGCGGTTGCTGTCACAGATTGGTCCGGCTGCCCCCCGAGTTGCGGGCAATGAGTAGGTCGTAGATGTGGTTGGCAAACTGCCGGCCCACGGGCAGCAGTGTCTCTTGCCCGGCGAGCTTGATTTTCTTTTTGGAAAACATCTCCACGCGGTCTATCGGTACGATGTAAGAGCGGTGTATGCGCAGGAAACTCTCCTCGGGCAGAATCTCCTGAAGGGCCTTCATGTTGGTGCGCGACAGGATGTAGCCGCCGCTCTCGCGGAAAATCTTGGTGTAGTTTTCCATCGCTTCGATATAGAGAATATCGTTGGTGGGGATGGTCACGTTGTTGTATTCCTGCTTGACCACGATGCTGTCGGGGGTGCGGTCGCGCTCGGTCTCGATGCGGCGGATGGCCTTCTCGACCGCCTTCTCGAACCGCTCGTAGGCAAAGGGCTTGTGCAGGAAGTCGACGGCGTCGAGCTCGAAGCCGTTGAGGGCATACTGGGCGTGAGCCGTGGTGAAGATGAAACAGCACTCCTCAGGCAGGTCGCGGGCTATATCGAGGCCGCTGATGCTGTTCATCTCGATGTCGAGAAACACCAGGTCGGGCTTGCGGCGGCGTATCTCCTCGAGCCCCACGAGGGGTTCGCTGAAGGTGGTCAGCTCCAGCCCGCCGAATCGTTCGCAGAACTGGGTGATGACGAGCAATGCCAGAGGCTCGTCGTCGATGGCTATGCAGGTGGCTTTTTTCATTGTAGTTGAATAGTCAGTCGGGTTTTAAACTGGTTGCCTTCCCGGCCGGTCGTGAGCGAGAAGCGGCCGGGGTAGAGCAGCTCCAGCCGTTTGCGGCAGTTCTCGATGCCGATGGCCGGGGTCGGCTCCTTCTTCTCCTTCATAATGGTGTTTTCGGTCTCGAAGTGCAACACCCCCTCCTTCACGGCAATCTGGATATAGATGGTGCAGTCGACATCGGACGAGGTGCCGTACTTGAAGGCATTCTCGACAAAGGTGATGAGAATCATGGGCGGTATCTGGGCCTGCTCGTCGTCGGTCTCGGTGTGGAAGTCGATGTGGGTATGGCGGTTGAGGCGCAGCGACTGCAGGTCGACATACTGCCTGATGTATTCGATTTCGTTGCAGATGGGTATGGTGTCGAGTGTAGTCTGGGTGTACATGTACTTGAGGATGTCGGAGAACTGGATAAAGGCCGACTCCGTCTTGTCCGACTTGGTGAGCACCAGCCCGTAGAGGGCATTGAGCGTGTTGAAGAGGAAGTGCGGGTTGATCTGTGCCTTGTAGAGCGCCAGCTCGGCCTTGTTCTTCTCGGCTTCGATTTCCTGCTTCGAGAGTATCTGCTTGAAGAGCTCGAACATCAGCTCGATGGCCAGGCTGAACCCCGTGACTACGAAAAAGAAAAACCACACGCTCAGGCTCCGGATGTGCTGGCGTATGCCCCAGTCGCGAGGCGACTCGATGAAGTCGTCTTTCGGGATAGGTATCTGGCTGATGGCCCAGGTGATAAAGATGAGGACCACCATGAGCAGCACGACGAGCCTGAACTGCCGCTGCATGATGAGCCCCGGTATATTCACCTTGCGGTAGGTGAAATAAAGCAGATAGACGTAGACAATGAGCAGGAGCATGAAGTAGGTGTGGTGAATAATCCACTTCTCTACCGGTACCAGCATGATGAGGAGCGGCAAGATTATGAAGCTGAAAATCAAGTCGATATAGATGCTGATGCGTGTGTAGTTGGTCATGGCTCTGGTATTTGCGTGGTGCGAAGGCGGCCCCTCGCGTTATCACAAAGGTAGTTTATTTTTAAGAATCTGCCGTGCCGTTAGGCATCACTTTTTTGCCGTTTATCAATAAATGTTCCGATATTGTGAGATAGTTTATAAATTTGAGAATTGGTTTAAGATAGGTATTTTCTATTCCATACGCATTATTTAGTATTTATCACATAAAACAGCAACAATGAAAAAGATTATCATTCTGGCTATGGCAGTCTTGCCTTTGCTTGTGGCTTGCAAGGAGCAGAAATCGAGCGAGGGCGAGAAGTACAAGATACTGACCGTAGAGCCTAAGAATCAGACATTGACATCGGATTACACGGCAACGCTCCGGGGTCGCCAATTTGTAGAGGTACGGCCGCAGGTGAGCGGCATCATTACCGAGATTCGCATCGACGAGGGCGATGTCGTGCGCAAGGGGCAGACCCTCTTTATCATCGACCAGGTGCCCTACAAGGCAGCCCTCGAGACAGCGGTAGCCAACGTGCGCAGCGCCGAAGCCCAACTGGCTACGGCCCAGCTCTCGGCCGAGAGCAAGGAGGCGCTTTACAAGGAGCGGGTAGTCTCGGAGTTCGATTTGCAAACAGCCCAAAACACGTTGGCCGAAGCCAAGGCCTCTTTGGCTCAAGCCAAGGCCCAGGAGGTGAATGCCCGCAACAACCTCTCCTATACCGAGGTGAAGAGCCCCGTCGACGGCGTGGCCAGCATGATTCCCTATCGGGTGGGGGCGTTGGTCAGCAGCTCCATTACCGAGCCGCTGGTTACCGTCTCGGACGATGCCGAGGTCTATGCCTACTTCTCCATGACCGAGAGTCAGATACTCGACCTCATTCAACAGTATGGTTCGCTGCAGAAGGCCAAGGAACAGATGCCCGAGGTGAAACTGCTCATGAGCAACGGCAGCACCTATGCCTTGCCGGGAAAAATCGACGCCATCAGCGGTACGGTCGATGAGGGCACGGGTGCCGTAAGCCTGCGGGCTGCCTTTGCCAACCCCGACGGGCTGTTGCGCAACGGCGGCAGCGGTTCGGTAGAGATTCCTACCGTCTACAAGAACAGCCTTGTGATACCCAAGACAGCCACCTACGAGTTGCAGAACCGCATCTTCGTGTGGAAGGTAGTCGACGGCAAAACCCAGTCGGCACCCATCACCGTCTATAAATACGACGACGGGCAGAACTACATTGTGCTCTCGGGGCTGACGGCCGGCGACGTAATCGTGGCCGAGGGTGCCGGTCTGTTGCGCGAGGGTATCGCCATCGATATAGAACAGTCTACAACCCTGCCAAACGATAGTGCCTTATGAAGATAAGAACCTTTATCGACCGTCCCATCTTTGCCGGGGTTATCTCGGTATTGATTCTTATCCTGGGAATTATCGGTTTGACTCAATTGCCTATCGAGCAGTTTCCCGAGATTGCTCCGCCTACGGTGAGCGTATCGGCCTCCTATACCGGAGCCAATGCCGAGACGGTGCAGAAGAGTGTGGTGGTGCCTCTCGAGGAGGCCCTCAACGGTGTGGAGAACATGACCTACATGACCTCTACCTCGTCGAACAACGGCTCGGCCCGTATCACGGTCTACTTCCGTCAAGGTACCGACCCCGATATGGCTACCGTGAACGTGCAGAACCGGCTGGCTTCGGCACAGGGTTTGCTGCCGGCCGAGGTAACCCGCAGCGGTGTGAACGTGCGCAAGCGCCAGACGAGTAACATCAAGCAGCTGGCCGTCTACAGTCCCGACGATTCGTTCGACCAGGCTTTCCTGGCCAACTATATGAAAATCAACATCGAGCCGCGCCTGTCGCGTATTGCCGGCGTGGGCGAGGTGAATGTGTTCGGTTACGAGTATGCCATGCGCATCTGGCTCGACCCGAGCAAGATGAAGAAGTACGGACTCGTTCCCTCCGACATTACCGGCGTGCTCGACGAGCAGAACATCGAGGCCGCTACCGGTACGTTGGGAGCCGAGGCCGAGAACACTTTCCAGTATGTGCTCAAATACCGGGGCCGTTACGAAAACGAGGTCGACTATGAGAACATGGTCATCAAGTCGCTTCCCGGTGGCGAGGTATTGCGCCTGAAAGATGTGGCCACTATCGAGCTGGGTACCCGTTCCTACGACTACATCGGCGAGGTGAACGGTCACCCGGGCTGTATCATCATGATTTCGCAAACCTCGGGCTCGAACGCCAACGAGATTATCGAGGAGATAGACCGCTCGTTGGCCGAGATTTCCAAGACCCTGCCCAAGGGTATCAAGATTGTCGACCTGATGAGTACCAAGGACTTCCTCGACGCCTCGATCAAGAGCGTGGTCAAGACCCTCATCGAGGCCATTCTGCTGGTGGTACTGGTGGTCTATATCTTCCTGCAGAGCTTCCGATCCACCTTTATACCGACCGTCTCCATTATCGTGTCGCTGGTGGGAACCTTTGCCTTCCTCTATCTGGTGGGCTTCAGCCTCAACATGCTTACGCTGTTTGCTCTCGTGCTGGTTATCGGTACGGTGGTCGACGATGCGATAGTGGTGGTCGAGGCGGTTCAGGCGAAGTTCGACGAGGGGTACAAGTCGGCCTACCTGGCTACCATCGATGCCATGGACGGCATCACCTCGGCTCTGGTTACGACTACCTTTGTATTCATGGCGGTGTTTATCCCCGTGAGCTTTATCGGCGGTACCACGGGTACCTTCTATACGCAGTTCGGTCTCACGATGGCGGCGGCCGTGGCCATCTCGCTGCTCAACGCCCTGACCTTGAGTCCGGCCCTGTGTGCCCTCATTATGACACCCCACCAGACCGGGGCCGACGGCAAGAAGCTCAGCTTCTCGTCGCGCTTTCACATGGCCTTCGATACGGCTTTCCACCGGCTGGTGATGAAGTATAAAGGGGGCGTATTCTTTATGATCAAGCGCAAATGGCTGGCCGGCGTGCTGCTGGTGATTGCCTGCGTGGGATTCTTCGTGCTGCTCAAGACCACCAAGACCGGTCTGGTGCCCAACGAAGATATGGGTACCGTCTTTGTCGACGTGCGTACCTCGCCGGGTAACAGCATATACGAGACCCGCAAGGTCATCGAGCAGGTCGATAGCTGTCTGCGCACGATTCCGCAAATCGAGGTGCTCTCGAGCATTACCGGTAACTCGATGCTGAGCGGGCAGGGTGCCTGCAACGGTATGTTCACCATCCGGTTGAAGGACTGGAGCGAACGTCCCAAGAAAGAGGATGCCGTCGATGCCATCATCGAGGAGATACAGCGCCGCACGGCCTTCATCTCGAGTGCCGACATCATGGCCTTCACCCGACCCATGATTCCGGGTTATGGCGTGAGCAGCGGTTTCGAGGTCTATGTGCAGGACCAGAAGGGCGGCACGATTGAGGACCTGCTGAAGTACACCCGCAACTTCCTTACCGAGCTCAACAAGCGGCCCGAAATCGGACGGGCCACCACCTCGTTCGATACCAAGTTCCCGCAATACCTCGTCGAGGTCGATGCCGCGTTGTGCAAGCGCAACGGCGTGTCGCCCACCGACGTGCTCAGCACCCTCTCGGGCTACATCGGCGGTAACTATGCGTCGAACATGAACCGATTCTCCAAGCTCTACCGCGTGATGGTGCAGGCTCCGCCCCAATACCGGCTCGACACCGAGGCGCTCAACAACATCTTCGTACGCAACGATGCGGGCGAGATGAGCCCCATCGCCCAATACCTGAAACTCACCCGCATCTACGGCTCCGAGGTGTTGACCCGTTTCAACCTCTTCTCGGCCATTCAGGTGAACGGTGCACCGGCCACGGGCTACAGCTCGGGCCAGGCCATCCAGGCGGTGAAGGAGGTAGCTGCCCAGACCTTGCCTACGGGCTATGGCTTCGAGTTCGGCGGCATGTCGCGCGAGGAGTCCAGCACGGGCAATACCACGACGCTGGTCTTTGTCATCTGCGTGGTCTTTATCTACCTCATTCTGTGTGCCCTCTACGAGAGCCTCTTCATCCCGCTGGCGGTGATTCTTTCGGTACCCTTCGGTTTGGCCGGCAGTTTCCTCTTTGCCAAGATGTTCGGGCTCGAAAACAACATCTATCTGCAGACGGGTCTGATCATGCTCATCGGTTTGTTGTCGAAGACGGCCATCCTCTTGACCGAGTATGCCTCGGAGCGTCGCCGTCACGGCATGACCATCTCGCAGGCAGTCATCTCGGCGGCTCAGGTGCGGTTGCGTCCTATCCTGATGACCTCGCTCACCATGATATTCGGTATGTTGCCCATGATGTTCGCTTCGGGCGTAGGGGCCAACGGCAACATCTCGATTGGCGTGGGTACCGTGGGCGGTATGCTCATCGGTACGATAGCCCTGCTCTTTATCGTGCCGGTGCTCTTCATCGTGTTCCAAACCCTGCAGGAGAAGCTCATGCCCGAGCGTAAGTTGCCCAAGATAGAAGAAAAGAAATGATACGACTTCCTGAATCACCATTCGATATGAAAAAGATATTTATAGGTTTGTTTCTGTTGACCGGCCTGGCCGGTTGTCAATATCGGACGTACGAACGTCCCGCGATTGCCGAGACCGACAGCCTCTACCTGCGCTCGACCGCCTCGGCCGATTCCGCCTCGATTGCCGACCTCTCGTGGAGGGAGCTCTTTACCGACCCTCTGTTGCAGAATCTCATCGACAGCGGCATCGCCAATAATACCGACCTGAACATCGCCCGCCTCAAGGTGGAAGAGGCGCAGGCGTTGCTCACCGCTTCGAAGTTGGCCTACCTGCCATCGGTATCGCTTACCCCGCAGGGGACCCTCCGCAGCGTCGAGGGCGGTAGCACTACCAAAAGCTACGACCTGGCCGCCTCGGCCGATTGGGAGATCGACCTCTTCGGCCGCATCACCAACGCCAAGCGCGAAGCCAGAGCGGTGCTCGAGCAGAGCGAGGCCTACCGGCAGGCCGTGCAGACCCAGTTGGTGGCTACCATTGCCAACAGCTATTACTCCTTGCTGATGCTCGACAAGCAATACGAGATAAGCCGCTCGACGGCCGAACTGTGGGCCGAGAACCTGCGGGTGATGCGTGCCTTGAAAGAGGCCGGACAGACGACCGAGATGGCCGTGGCCCAAATCGAGGCCAGCAAGCTGGCGGTCGATGCCTCGCTGCTGACGATGCAACAGCAGATTACCGAGATGGAAAACTCCATCTCGTCGCTGCTGGGCGATGTGCCCCGGCAGATCGAGCGCTCTACGCTCGATGCCCAGTCGTTCCCCGACACCCTGTCGGTGGGTGTGCCCCTGCAACTGCTGCAGCGGCGCCCCGATGTGCGTCAGAGCGAGGCTGCCCTGGCTGCCGCCTTCTATGTGACCAACCAGGCCTATGCCGCCTTCTACCCCTCGATTACCCTCAGCGGGTCGGCCGGCTGGACCAATGCGGCCGGTGCCGTCATCACCAACCCTGGGCAATGGCTCTTCACGGCTGTGGGTTCGCTGGTGCAGCCGCTCTTCAACCGGGGGCAGAATGTGGCCAACCTGAAAGTGGCCAAGGCACAGCAGCAGGAGGCGTTGCTCTCCTTCCGCCAGTCGTTGCTCGATGCCGGTACCGAAGTGAACAATGCCCTGTTGCAATGGCAGACGGCCCGGCAACGGCTCGTGATAGACCAGCAGCAGATAGCGTCGCTCCAGTCGGCCGTGCGCAGTTCCGAGCTCTTGATGCTGCACAGTTCGCAGAACTACCTCGAGGTGCTCACCGCCCGGCAGACACTGCTCGAGGCCGAGCTCTCGGCCGTCTCCGACCGCTTCGACGAAATACAGGGGGTCATCAATCTCTATCATGCCCTGGGTGGCGGATATTGATACATCGAATCCTGCAATAAAAAAAGGCGAGGGCGTCCGGCTTCACAGTCGGGCGCCCTCTATGTGTAGGGTTACTTATGATGAAGAGTGGTTTTTCCGTTTTATTCGCCAGTGGTCTCGAGCTGTTTCGATTGACGGTGAAC
>OJNS01000925.1_pt1 | contig 16696 bp, 8 predicted proteins | sample 1597911 | NCBI WGS metagenome assembly OJNS01 (sample SAMN01915214, study PRJEB22387) | human gut metagenome | isolation source: stool | host: Homo sapiens | place: USA
CTAAGGAAGAATGTTTTTCTCAATTGCGATGCAAAAGTACTAGGTTTTTTTGAAATATGCAATATCTTTGCAAAAAAAATATTAGGAATGGACAAAATAATAGGATTGGGCAACGCCCTGGTAGACGTACTCGCAACCCTGAAGGATGATACTCTTTTGGATGAAATGGGTTTACCTAAAGGAAGCATGCAGCTCATCGATGACGCTAAGTTACAGCAGATTAACACAAAATTTTCACAGATGAAAACCCACTTGGCAACAGGCGGATCGGCAGGAAATGCCATCCTCGGACTGGCTTGTTTGGGTGCCGGAACAGGGTTTATCGGAAAAGTGGGAAATGATAATTATGGAGAATTTTTTCGTGAAAATCTGCAGAAAAATAAGATTGAAGACAAATTATTGACCTCGGACCGACTACCTTCCGGTGTGGCATCCACTTTTATTTCACCGGATGGAGAGCGCACTTTCGGAACCTATCTGGGAGCAGCGGCTTCTTTGAGAGCGGAAGAACTGACGCTGGATATGTTTAAAGGTTACGCGTACCTATTTATAGAAGGCTATCTCGTTCAGGACCATGAAATGATTCTTCATGCCATTGAACTGGCAAAAGAAGCAGGTTTGCAGATTTGTCTTGATATGGCTAGTTATAACATTGTGGCTAATGATCTGGAATTCTTCACCTTATTAATAAATAAATATGTAGATATTGTTTTTGCCAATGAAGAAGAAGCGAAAGCGTTTACGGGCAAAGAAGATCCGAAAGAGGCTCTTGAGTTGATCAGTAAGAAATGCAGTATTGCCATTGTAAAGGTAGGCGGCAATGGTTCTTATATTCGTAAGGGTACTGAAGAAATTAAGGTAGAAGCTATTCCGGTGAAAAAAGTGATTGATACAACAGGAGCAGGCGACTATTTCGCATCCGGATTTCTGTACGGACTGACTTGCGGATATTCTTTGGAGAAGTGTGCTAAGATTGGTTCAATTCTCTCCGGAAATGTTATACAGATAGTTGGAACCACGATTCCCGGTGAGCGTTGGGATGAAATAAAGTTAAATATTAACGAAGTTCTGTCAGAGTAAGCAGGCAATGAGTTACTTTTACGTCTCATTTTAACGAAAAGTGTATGAAAAAGTTTCTGAATAGACGAAATGGTGTCCTGTTGGCAGCAGTGTTGGTTGCTGTAGCATTCTTTAGTTTCAAGAGCGGTGACGACCGTAACTTCCAGATTGCTAAAAATCTGGATACCTTTAATTCTATCGTCAAAGAACTCGATATGTTTTACGTAGATACGCTTGATCCGAATAAGACGGTCCGTGAAGGGATCGACTATATGTTGTCTTCGCTCGATCCCTATACGGAATACTATCCGGAGGACGATCAGGCCGAACTGCAGCAAATGTTGAATGCCTCGTTCGGAGGTATCGGATCTTTGATCACGTACAATCAAAAGCTGAAACGTTCGATGATAGCCGAACCGTTTGAGGGAACTCCTGCAGCTAAGGTCGGATTGAAGGCCGGTGATATACTGATGGAGATTGACGGAAAAGATTTGGCGGGGAAAAATAACCAGGAAGTCAGCCAGATGCTCCGGGGAGCAGTAGGTACCAGTTTCAAGCTGAAAGTGGAGCGTCCGGACGAAAAAGGAGGAACACGGCCATTGGAATTTGATATTGTGCGTCAAACCATCCAGACTCCGATGATTCCTTATGATACCATTTTTAATAAGAATGTAGGTTACATCAATCTGAGTACTTTTTCCGGCACTCCTTCGAAAGATTTTAAGAAGACCTTTCTGAAACTGAAGAAAGAAGGTATCACTTCATTGGTGATTGACCTGCGTGGTAACGGTGGCGGACGCTTGGAAGAAGCGGTAGAGATTGCTAATTTTTTCTATCTTAATAATATTGATTACGAGTACGAACCTGTATATAAATATAATATTATGCTGTCCCGTAAACCGTACACTCCCGATTTTATCATTCGTCAGAATGGACAGGAGATATATGTTGAACATTTTGGAATTACAGAAGATGGTCAAAATTCGCTTTATACTGAAGAACAGTTGAACATGTACAAAAAGGCAGTAAATGATAAAATCCTTTTTCATAAAAAACATGGAACAACGCTTATTTATACATTTTCTTCTTATAAAGACGGACGAAGTATCTCTGCACATCTGGAAGAGAAACTGTGTCAGCATGGAATTGAGCTGAAACGCCGCTCTGATGAGGAAGTGGCGAAGAAACTGGTATCTTCGGAAGAAAACAGATACATTAAGAGATTGATTATACTGGTATCGAATTTTATCCGAAATTTCAAAGTAAACGGATATGATGAAGATGACTTTGCGGTATTGAATCAAAAAACAGATAATGTAAGAACAAAATTATTTCTGGAGATCAGCCAGGCATGTTATCTGGAATACAAAAAGTGGCTGATTGAAAATCATGCAGTCGATTTTGAGGATATGATCAATGAGTCTGCACGTGTTTTAAATAATGTAAAAGAAATGAAACAGAAACTGGATTTTAAATATCTGATTGTTGATGAATATCAGGATATTTCGCGGCAGAGATTTGATCTGGTTAAAGCTTTTTCGGAGGTGACATCTGCGAAGGTTATGGCGGTCGGTGACGACTGGCAATCCATTTATGCATTCAGTGGTTCGGATATCACCCTTTTTACAAAGTTTGAAGAAAAAATGGGATATGCCAGACTGATGAAAATTGTCCATACATATCGTAATTCGCAGGAAGTCATTGATATAGCAGGAAATTTTATTCAGAAAAATACTTCACAGATTCGTAAATCCCTTATTTCGCCAAAGCATATTGAAAATCCTGTAATTATTTATACATATGACAGTACAATGAAATCGTCGAATGCGCACAGAAGAAGTGGGGCGGATTATGCAATTGCGTATGCTGTGCAGACATCATTGCAACAGATTATAAAATATGCAAAACAAGATGGAAAAGATCCATATAGTTTAAAAATATTGCTGTTAGGGAGATTTGGCTTCGATGGTCAGCGTCTGACCAGGACCGGTATGTATGAATATGTTAACCGGGGATCAAAGGTTAAATCGGTAAAATATCCGCAGATGAATATTACTTTTATGACAGCACATGCGTCAAAAGGACTGGGCTATGATGAGGTAATTGTAATCAATGGACGCAATGAAACGTACGGATTTCCATCAAAGATTGAAGATGATCCTGTTTTGTCACTGGTTGTAAAAGAGGACAGAAGCATGCAGTATGCGGAAGAGAGGCGCCTTTTTTATGTAGCAATGACTCGGACAAAAAACAGAGTTTACTTTATAGCTCCGGAGCAAAATCCATCGGAGTTTCTTCTCGAAATCAAGAATGAATATAAAAATGTTTCGCTTTGTGGGACCTGGTCAGAAGAACCGGTTATTTTGGAGCGAAAAAAATGTCCGGTATGTGGATTCCCTATGCAGCTCAGATATAAACCGGCATATGGACTGCGCCTGTATATTTGTACAAATGAGCCCGAAGAGTGTAGTTTTATGACAAATCATATTATGGGTAAAAAGCTAGGAATTATGAAATGCCCGGATTGTCAGGATGGATATTTAATTGTAAAATTCAGCGAGAACAGACAGTATTTTTTAGGCTGCACCAATTATCAGAATAATGGAAAGGGCTGTAATAAAACATTATCTGCAAAAGAATATTACAAGCTTATGGGCTATGATGTTACCGAATTGGACTGGTTACCCAAAAAGGAAATAAAGGAAGAGAATACGAAACCGCAGCAAAAAACAATAGAATATGTAAGTCATAATGAGCAGCATAAAAATGATAACTGGGAACAGAAAATTCTGGATAAAAATGCGGATTCTGGAAATAGTCGTAAAAAGTATCCGGAATATAAAGGGCACAGCTTGTTTGAAATTGTTGAAACAATCATGAATGCATTGGTTCATATAAGTGAGAAGAAATATTTTGGTGTGTCGATACTGAATGGTGTTTTGCGGGGATCAAATGCTGAAAAAATAAAAAAGAACGGATTGGACAAAGTAAAAGAATATGGCGCATTATCATATTTGTCCGGGGAAGAAGTTACGAGACTGATCTACTGGCTGATCGGACGTCATTATATTACTAAGACTACGGGGCAATATCCGGTTCTTCATGTTACAAGTGAAGGATTAAAATATGCGGAACTGTTTACGCCGAGAATTGCGGGAAATTTTCTGAAATGGCTGGAGACAGAAGCTGACAGGCGGTTATTAGATGAGCAGGATATTTGATGTTCAGTCAGAAACGTGGTGAATTTTTATGACAAAAGATGAATGGTATGCCCAGCTCTTTGAAAGATTTGGCAATTCGAGATTTCGGAGCAGTTTCCATCTGAAGCAGAAAGATATTGATTATATAAATGAAAAAGGGCTTGATACGATCAGGAAACATGCCGAGGATTTTATTGCAAAGAGGGAGGCACCGGCATATATACCGAATGATGGAAAACAGACGCCTATGCGAGGACATCCTGTATTTATAGCACAGCATGCCACTGCAACCTGTTGCCGGGAATGCATCCGAAAATGGCACAAAATGCAGCCGGGACGGGCTTTGAGTCAGGTGCAGCAGGACTATCTCGTGGATGTGATTATGACATGGATTCAAAAGGAACTGGAAAGACAATAAAACATTAAAAGGCAGCGGAAAATCAAATAGAATAACTATCTCAGGAGGGACATAAGTGAAAGAGAACCATAAACACCGAACCGGACTTTGCAGATGTATTTTGTTTTTATGCTGGCACTGTTTGTGACAGCAGGTGTATCTTCTGCGATGCCGAAAGTTCAGGTACTCTGCGAGCGTAATCAAACCTTTTGTTATGGCATCGACTTTTAATCAGATCAAAAAGGAAAACCTGAAATATAACTCTACGGTCAAAGATAAATATACAAAAACCGGCTGTCATCATACATTGCATCCGGCATCTTCGGCATCAGTCGGTGACGGACAGAGTAATATCACTTCTGTAAAAGACTGTGGTATTCTTCTGGAACATATTTACAACGGAACCTGTGTATTATCAAAATACTCAAAAGAGATGCGGAAGCTCCTGCTTGCTCAGACAAGAACAGGCAGTGAGGATTATGCGCTTCCGCGTATCCGTAATATTTCAAGAACTGTATATAATTATTTGAATTAGGTTTGAAAAACAAAAGAAAACCTCTTCTACCGACTTATTCATCCGCCGGAAAGAAGAGGTTTGATTTTTATATAAAATTATTTCGTTTTATGATGTTCTCATATATACGTGATATCCATCTTTGCCATTCTGTTTGGTTTCATACAGGGCCGTGTCGGCATTTTTGTAAAGATCCATATAGCAGTTTCCGGCTTCCGGGACGAATGCAATACCAACACTGATCGTGACATGATTTCCGTTCATTTCCTCAAAAGGAAGACTACGGACATTCTCAATCAGGTTTTTAACGCGTGCCGAGGCGATTTCTTTTGACTCGATGTTTCTCATATAAATGACAAATTCATCACCGCCGATTCTTCCGATAATATCATCTTTACGGAAATGGCGGAAAAATGTTTTGGCAAGTTCATGAAGAACTGTGTCACCGGCAGCATGACCATACCGGTCATTGACGTCTTTGAATTTATCTACGTCGAGAATGACAAAAGTACCTTTTTCATCAGGCATCTGTGTCAGAATTTTATTAATATATGCTTCGGTAGCGCGTTTGTTGTAAGCACCGGTCAGTCCGTCAAGTTCAGCTGTTCTGATAAGTTCTTCATTTTGTTTGCGATTGGTTCGGATAATATAAAGAACAAGAAGGAGAACCAGAATCAGGAATATACCAAGGAGTATGCTTTCATCGGATTTGATAAAAGCATAGGAATCCTGCGCATCAGCAACCGGAATTATATAGCAGATCATCCAGCCGTTTATTCCGAGTCTGGTATAAGAAAGATACTGTGCTGCATCAGAGGTAGAAACTGTCTGCAGCCTTACAGTACCGTCTTTCTCATTTTTGAAATCCTGCCGGATCTTTTTTAAGGTATCATCGGATAATAAGTTTTGACGTTCATGAAATTTGAAGAAATTATCCCCATATGTAATGTTGTGGTAAGCAGGATCGCCGTCATAAGCAATAATCTCCCCATTCTGGTTAATAATCAGGCTGTATCCGGAATCATCAAATACATCATTAAAAAGCATACGGCTTAGGGCGGTTACATTATAGGAGCCGCCAAGTACAGCGATGATATTACCATTATGATAAACGGGAACACCAAGGATTACCCGCATTTCCTGATCTATACTGCTTTCGAGAGGATCACTTAAGGTTTCTTTTCCCTGCATTGCTTCCTGGAAATATCGTCGCTTTGCAACGTTTTTTTCGGCTCCGTTATCATAATGGGCGGTACCATCTGCTTCGATCAGAGCTGTTCTCTCAAAGTCTGTGTTTTCTGCCATGGAAACAAGAAATTTCATATTATCGTCAGACAGAAGAGAAGATGATTTCCCCATTTTGTCAGCAATACTGTTCAGAAATCCATAATGAATCTGAAGGATGGAAAGAACGTGATCGCTTTGGTGCGAAACTGTACTTGTCATAATGTTCTGTGAGTTGGTATCGATAGAGTTCTGTACTTTTACCAGAAAAATACTGAGGCTTACTGTCATTGCACAGATAAATATCAGGATTGCAGTAATGTAATTAAATGCATGATTCAGTTTCTTTTTCATATTTATCCCTCCTCCGTTTCCCGTAGGATTTGGATAATTACAGTATAAATGATTTTCGGATGTAATGCAAAGAGAATTACCAAATCTGTCTCTGCCAAATGAGGTGAAAGTTACTGTTCACTCCGTTCACAGTAACAGGTGAAATTCAGTATCAAATATGTGAGAAATCATAAAAGAGCAACGAAAATCATAAGAAATATTAGCGAATTATACAATGATATAGTATAATTAAATCATCGTAAGCAAAAATAAAAGGTGAAGTACAGGGGAAAAAGTAAAGATCGGCTATTATCCACGGGAGGATTTATACCAAAAACAGGAGGAAAGATGATCTATGAAGAGAAAAAAAGGATACAGAAGTGTTGCTTTAGTTCTTGTACTTTTTATGGTAATTACTGCCGTGATGATGCAGACCGAATGTGAAGTGTATGCTGCAACCCCGGTATCTTCTCACGGACGACTTTCGGTAAAAGGTGCAGATCTTATTGATAAGAACAAAAAGAAATTTCAGCTTCGTGGTATCAGTACGCACGGAATCAACTGGGATGTAGGATCACCGTATGTAAACAAAGCCGCATTTAAGACACTTCGGAACGACTGGGGAGCTAATGCGGTACGTCTGGCTATGTACACGTCGGAATATAATGGTTATTGTTCAGGTGGCAGCAAGTCAGCTCTTCGAAATCAGATTTACAAAGGAGTTCAGTATGCGACAGATCTTGGCATGTACGTGATCATCGACTGGCACATTCTGAATGATGGAAATCCCAAAAGCCATCTCAAAGAAGCAAAATCTTTTTTCAAGACTATGGCAAAGAAGTACAAAAAGCAGAAAAACGTAATTTATGAGATCTGCAATGAGCCGAACGGATGTAGCTGGAAAACGATCAAATCTTATGCGACATCAGTGATTAGGACGATTCGCAAATATGACAAAAATGCGATCATCGTGGTTGGCACACCGACGTGGTCACAGCTTGGATCTGACGGAACCGGAAATGAAGTAGCAGACAGCCCGATTAAAGGTTACAAAAATATCATGTATTCCCTTCATTTTTATGCGAATGAGTGGAGTCATAACCAGTATCTGCCCTCGAAGCTTTCTTATGCGCGTCAGAAAAATCTGCCGGTAATGGTAACGGAGTTTGGGATGTCGGCAGCAAGTGGCGGCGGTGGAATCAGCAAATCATCAACGGGCAAATGGCTGCGCAGACTGAATAAATCGAATATCAGTTATTTTTGCTGGAGTCTGAGTAATAAGAATGAATCCTGTTCCCTGCTTTCATCTAGGACACGCAAGACAAGCGGATGGAAGACCAGTGACTTGTCGGCAGCAGGCAAATATATACGATCAAAATACAGAGCAAGAAGGAGAAGCTGATGAGGCTTCTCCTTTTTGGAAGCAGAGAATGGATATTATGCAGGAAAATTGTGTAAAAACTCTTGACGTGACGAAAAATGAGAGGTAAAATAAAGACACCTTTTAACAAGGTAAAGCATAAGAGCAAATTCTATGAAGGGAATCAGTAGAAGCAGAGGAACCTGTCTACAGAGAGCTGTGTATGGTGGGAAGCAGCGACAGAACTGTTTTGAATATCATCCCTGAGAAGGAAGACCGAACATTTTATAGAATCACCAGTAGGTTTTCACGGTAGCTCCCCGTTACAGGAGACGCGTATGCCGGTACGTTGCAGAATCGTACTTGTTTCAATGGAGAAACAGGGTGGTTGCGGAATGATATATCTATCCGTCCCTGATGGGGCGGTTTTTTTTTATGCCCAAAAGATCTGAAACCAGGAGGTCTGAAACCGGAACAAAATACAAAAAAGGGGAAGAGAGTATGAAAGTTTACAAAAAACTCATGAATGCACTTGCAGCAGTCGAAGAAGTTGTACTGATCATATCTACGCTGCTGATTCTGGTGCTGACAGTGGGAAATGTATTTTCCCGTAAAGTGATCCACCGCTCATGGTCATTCACAGAAGAGCTGGTTGTAGCGGTATTTGTTCTCATTACACTTCTGGCAGCAGCACTTGCATGTCGGAAAGGCGAACTGGTCAGTCTGTCACTGTTTACTGACCGTTTCCCGGAAAAACTGAAAAAACCGTCTGTGATCCTGATCACGGTTCTGAGCATTGTTTTTTCAGCAATTCTTTTTAAATATGGTATGGATAAGGTCATTACCCAGCTTGCAAACGGTAAGAGAACCTTCGTACTGAACTGGCCGGAATGGATTTTCTGGTCCTTCGTACCGATCGGTGCAGGATGCATGATTCTTCATTTTATCGAGTTCTGTCTGGATTTCTGTACAGGATATAAAGAAAAGGAGGACAAATAAATGATCAGTGCTGTTTTATTTATTTCATTCTTTATCTTTCTGATCCTTGGTGTGCCGATTGCAATCTGCCTTGGACTTTCCTCTGTATGTGCGATCCTTTACTCAGGAACTTCACTTACGATTGTGGCAACCAACATGTATGCCGGAATCAGTAAATTCCTGCTTCTGGCAATTCCGTTTTTCGTATTATCCGGTAACATCATGGCAAAAGCCGGTATCTCCAAACGACTGATCAACTTCGTTGATACCTGCGTCGGCCATAAAAAAGGTGGTATCGCCATCGTATGTGTTATCGTTGCATGTTTCTTCGGAGCAATCTCCGGTTCCGGACCGGCAACTGTAGCTGCTCTCGGCGCAGTCCTGATTCCGGCAATGGTAGAGCAGGGAGGATTTTCCGCACCGTTCTCCACGGCGTTGATGGCGACATCGAGCTCGATCGCGATCGTCATACCTCCGAGTATCGCATTCGTTGTATACGCATCCATCACAGGCGTTTCCATCGCTGATATGTTTACAGCAGGTATCGTACCTGGAATCCTGATGGGTGTTGCACTTGTAATTGTTGTTATGCTGGAAGCAAAGAAACACAACATTCAGCCTTCCAGAAAAAAAGCAACTGCAAAAGAACGCTGGGCTACATTTAAAGATGCATTCTGGGGATTTTTGATGCCGATCATCATCCTCGGTGGAATCTATGGCGGTATCTTTACCCCAACAGAAGCAGCAGCCGTATCTGTTGTATATGGTCTGTTTGTAGGTATGGTCATCTATCGTGAAGTCAAATTCCGTGATCTGATCGACATTTTTGTAGAATCAGCAAAAACAACAGGTGGTATCATGCTGATCGTTGCATGCGCATCCCTGTTCTCTTATGTATGTACAAAATTTGGTATCGCAGAAGCTGCATCCGGACTGCTTGCATCCATTGCACACAATCAGTTCGTATTTCTTCTGATCGTAAATATCATTTTCCTGATCGCAGGATGTTTCATCGATGCAAACTCAGCTATGTATATCTTCATCCCGATCATGCTTCCGGTATGCAAGGCACTGGGATATGACGTTGTTGCATTTGGTGTTATGGCAACAGTTAACCTTGCAATCGGTCAGGTAACACCTCCGGTTGGGGTCAACCTGTTCGTTGCAATCAGTATCAAGATCAAAAAAGGTCTGGAGGTTACTCTTCAGCAGATTTCAAAGGCAGTTATGCCGATGATCGCTGCTTCTGTAGCAGTCCTTCTTGTAATTACATATATTCCGGCCGTTTCCACGGCTCTGCCGAAAGCACTTGCAAAGAATGGCGCTTATACAGGAGATCAGTCCTCCTCTGACACAGGAAGCACATCTTCCAAAGATGCAGGAGACGACAATGATTCCTTCAATACTATCGCGGATTACAGTGATCTTGACTGGCCGGAAATGACATGGAACTTTGCATGCTCCACAACAGAGACAAGTACATGGGCTGACGGCGGACGTAAGTTCGGTGAACTTATGGAAAAAGCAACCGGCGGAAAGATCAAAGTTAATGTATACGCAGCAGACCAGCTTACCAACGGAAACCAGTCCGAAGGTATTCAGGCACTGATGAACGGAGACCCGGTACAGATCTCCATGCATTCCAACCTGATCTACTCTGCATTTGATCCGAGATTCAATGTTGTATCCCTGCCGTTTATCTATGATTCTTATGATGATGCAGATGCAAAATTTGACGGCGCAGCCGGAGATAAACTGAAAGAGATCCTTTCTGAGTACGGCCTGCACTGCATGGGTATTGCGGAAAACGGTTTCCGTGAGCTGACTAACAGCAAGCATGAAGTAAAAACTGTCGATGACATGAAAAACTTAAAGATCCGTGTAGCAGGATCCAATCTTCTTATGGAATGCTATAAGAGATGGGGCGCAGATGCTACAAATATGAACTGGTCCGAAACCTACACTGCACTGCAGCAGAACACAGTAGAAGGTCAGGAAAACCCGTTACCGGCAATTGATGCAGCAAGCGTACAGGAAGTTCAGCCGTACTGCTCCATGTGGGATGCAATCTATGACTGTCTGTTTTTCTGTATCAACCAGGAAATCTATGACAGTCTGACCGCAGAGCAGCAGGCAGTTGTTGATGAATGTGGACAGAAAGCTGTAGAGTATGAGCGTTACATCAACCGTTCCGGTGATGAAGAGATTATGAGCCGCTGGGAAGAAAGCAATGGCGTAACCTTCACAAAGAAAGAAGATATGGATATTGATTCCTTCAAAGAAGCAGTTGATGGTGTAGACGAATGGTTTGTTCAGGAACTGAAGAACCAGGGCTATGACGATGCACAGGATCTGGTAGATCTTTTCACAGAAGATTCCATGGATACTGTGGATGACTACAGTGATCTTGACTGGCCGGAAGCAACATGGAACTTTACATGCTCCACAACGGAGACAAGTACATGGGCAGAAGGCGGACGTAAGTTCGGTGAACTTATGGAAAAAGCAACCGGCGGAAAGATCAAAGTTAATGTATACGCAGCAGACCAGCTTACCAACGGAAACCAGTCCGAAGGTATTCAGGCACTGATGAACGGAGACCCGGTACAGATCTCCATGCATTCCAACCTGATCTACTCTGCATTTGACCCGAGATTCAATGTCGTATCTCTGCCGTTCATCTATGATTCTTATGATGATGCAGATGCGAAGTTTGACGGCGAGGCAGGAGAAAAACTGAAAGAGATTCTTTCAAGCTACGGCCTGCACTGCATGGGTATCGCGGAAAATGGTTTCCGTGAACTGACCAACAGCAAACATGAAGTAAAAACTGTTGATGATATGAAGAACCTGAAAATCCGTGTAGCAGGATCAAACCTTCTGATGGAATGCTATAAGAGATGGGGCGCAGATGCGACCAACATGAACTGGTCCGAAACCTACACTGCATTGCAGCAGAATACAGTAGAAGGTCAGGAGAACCCGTTGCCGGCAATCGATGCGGCAAGTGTACAGGAAGTTCAGCCATACTGCTCCATGTGGGATGCAATTTATGACTGTCTGTTCTTCTGCATCAACCAGGATCTTTACGATACTTTGACACCGGAGCAGCAGGCAGTTGTTGACGAGTGTGGACAGAAAGCCGTAGAGTATGAGCGTTACATCAACCGTTCCGGTGACGAAGAGATCATGGGCCGATGGGAATCCAAGAATGGTGTAACATTCACAAAGAAAGATGATATGGACATCGATTCCTTCAAAGAAGCAGTAGACGGTGTAGATGAGTGGTTCGTAGAACAGCTTAAAGATGCCGGATACAAGGATGGACAGGAACTTGTAGAGCTCTTCGAAAAATAAAAATAAAAAGTTTTAAGACAGAGAAATCCCTGAATTCCGATGGAGTTCAGGGATTTTTCTGCTTGTTGATTAAATGTGCGGACAAGGGTATAATATACTTGTATTATTATGTGATTTTGGACAATGAGGGGGAAATACACGATGAATCCAATCTTGCAAAAGGATATGGAGGACATTTTTTCACGCAATAACAGTTGGGAACGACTGGAGAACAGTACGGTAGTTCTGACGGGTGCGTATGGGATGCTGGCATCTTATATTGTCCATTTTCTGCTGTATGTCAGAACTGTCAAAAATATAAATGTAAAACTGATCGCAGTAGTTCGAAACAAGGACAAATTTGTGCAGAGATTTGGACATGCAGAGGGATTTGACAGTATAGAGATCATTCAGAATGACCTGTCAGAACCGATAGAGATAGAGGAAAATGTAGACTATATCATTCATGCTGCATCACTGGCAAGTCCGCAGTATTACAGCGTGTGTCCGGTGGATGTACTGAAGCCGAATACAATTGGTAATTATCATCTGCTTGAACTGGCAAAAACCAAAAAGGTAAAGAGCTATCTGCTGTTCAGCTCCTGTGATGTTTATGGGACACCGAGAGTTGACGGATTGATTAATGAGAACGCATTTGGGCATATGGATACGCTTGACATACATAATTGCTACAGCGAGAGCAAACGTATGGCAGAAACCATGTGCCATGCATTCTGGGTACAGCACCAGGTTCCTGTCAGAATTGCACGGATCGCACATACATATGCGCCAACGATGGATATTCAGAACGATCCCCGGGTTTTTGCTTCTTTTGTGAAAAACATCGCTGCAGGTGAAGATATTGTATTAAAGAGTGATGGTTCCGGAAAGCGCACATTCTGCTATATTACCGATGCGGTTGCCGGCTATTTTAAGATCCTGTTTGACGGTGCAGAAGGTGAAGCTTATAACGTATGTAATACTTCACAGTTTGTAAGCATTCGTGAGCTTGCAGAATGTCTGACGGAGATTTATCCGGAAAAAAATCTTCATGTAATCTGCAAACAGCGCAGTGAATCTGAGAATTATACAGAAAATAAGGCTGTTATCGGACATGAAAGGATTCCTGACAATCGCAAACTGCAGGAACTGGGCTGGGAGGCCAGAGTTGATATCCGGGAAGGATTCAAAAGGGTGATCCAGTATATTGAAAATGAAAAACAGTGAAACAAAGATCAAAAGAATTTATTTACGGGAGCGCTTATACGGGAATGAAAGATTTCGATTTTAATTTTTATAAAGGCAAAAAAGTTTTAGTAACAGGCCATACGGGATTTAAAGGAGCATGGCTTTGCAGGATTCTGCTGGGACTGGGGGCAGAGGTGACAGGATATGCACTGGAACCACCGACAGATCCGGAACTTTTCGGGCTGCTTGATCTCGAAAAAAATATGAACTCTGTAAAAGGTGATATCCGGGACTTATCCAGGTTATCCGGTGTCCTGAAGGAGACACAGCCGGAGATCGTGCTTCACCTTGCGGCACAGCCGATCGTTCGTGAATCTTATGCGAATCCGGTCTATACTTATGAAACAAATGTAATGGGTACAGTCAACATACTTGAGGCAGTAAGAAATGCAGGAAGTGTAGCTTCTTTTCTGAATGTTACTACGGATAAAGTATACAAAAACAATGAATGGGAATGGGGATACCGTGAGACAGATGAACTGGATGGTTATGATCCATATTCCAACAGTAAATCCTGTTCAGAGCTTGTTACACACAGTTACGAAAAAGCTTTCCTTAAAGAAGCAGGTATTGCGGTATCTACTGCACGTGCCGGAAATGTAATTGGTGGCGGTGACTTTGCTGCAGATCGTATCATTCCGGATTGTGTCAGAGCTATGGCTGATGGCAGAGAAATTGCTGTGCGTAATCCGCATTCCACCAGACCGTATCAGCATGTACTGGAACCGCTGGGTGCATATCTGATGATTGCCGGTGTGCAGTATCAGGACAGCTCGAAAGCCGGTTCCTATAACGTAGGACCGGGAGATGAAGACTGCATTACTACCGGAGAGCTTGCCAATCTTTTCTGTGAGGCGTGGGGAGAAAATGCAGTATGGAAAAATCTGTATCAGGGTGGTCCTCATGAAGCCAATTTCCTCAAGCTGGACTGCTCCAGGATCCGCAGTACTTTTGGCTGGAGATCACGGTGGCACGTACAGGATGCTGTACGATATACGGTACAGTGGTATCAGGCATGGCTTGAAGGTGCAAATATGGCAGAATATACAGACCGCCAGATAAAAGAATATTTTAGATAAAAACAAAATGGAGAGAAAAGAGGGAATGAAAAAGAATCGGGAAATGTTCAGCGGACTGATGGCATGGCTGGTGTCGGCCTGCTTTTTTCTCGGGTGTTTTGGGAATCAGCAGTTACTGGAAAAGATCAGTAAACTGGGAAACAGCCATATTTTGATCTATGGTCTTACACTGATTCTGTTTTGCCTGGTGTTTCTGGCAGCTATGGGTGTTACCGGAAGAATGCAGGAGAAACAAAGCTGTTCTGACGGAAATGCGGCAGGGAAGAAGCTTCTATTTTTTGTGCTGCTTCTTTCGCAGATTCCTTTTTGGATCATCTGTGTGGCAAACGAGATGGAGCAGGTCGGATCGGTAGCCGGAAAGTATGGATGGCATACACAGCCGCTTATATTTGGCGTTGTTTTGTTTCTTGCAGAGCTGTTCATTCTGGCATGGATGTATGAAAAAATCTCTGTTCCGAAACATGATGGAGAATGGATCGTCTGGCTGACTTATCTTGTTCTTACGGTACTGATTCTGTATTCTATGTATACACCGAATATTTTTGGCAGGGGAGAATTGAGTGACTCGTATCATGGCCATGCATATTTTAATTCGGTCTATAATATTTATCAGGGAATGCCGTATACACACAATGTTACCAGTATTTACGGACACTATGCTTTGTTTTTTAAGATTCCGCTGAAATTATTTCATGGGGATTTCCGTGCATTTGTCATGATGCTTGCAATGGTCGGTACACTTGCACATGTATGCGCATTTCTGACATTACAGCTTCTGGTGGAAAGCAGAGTATTGCGGATAGCCGGAGCGCTGGCTGTCGCATTTCCAATCCTCGGTATGCGTGGTGGATATTATTGGCAGGTATGGCCGCACAGAGTAGTCTTTCCGATGATTCTTCTGTTGTATGGTGCAGTGATCCTTAAGAAAAATTACCGGGGATTTATAAGCACGGCGGTTGGATATCTGATCTGTCTGCTTGCAGTTCTGTGGAATACGGAGACAGGAATTTTTCTGGCGATTTCGTGGGCGGCTATGTATGTGTCTCGTTATTTTTCAGAAAACCGGGTGAAAATCGGAAAGCTTCTTATAAATACAGCAGCACATAGTGTTGGCATTGTGTTTAGTATTTTGGGTGCATATGGCGTAGTGAATCTGTATAATGTTTTGAAACACAGTCCGGTGAATTCCCTGGAGGATTTTCTGGTGCCGCTCCTTTCAAGCAATTATATGGAAGGGGTTCTTCATCTTGATATGCCGCTTTATCCATGTGCGTATATGGCAGTGATCACACTGTTTCTTATGGGAACCTCTGTGGGTTTGTCCGGCTGGTTTCAGAAAGAAAAACGACAGTGCTGGAAAAGGGAACTGGTGTTTTTGCTGAGTGTGGGTGCTCTGGGATGCATGGTTTATTATATGAACCGTCCGGCGTACCATAACCTGGACTGTATTGCGCTTCCGGCAGTGATCCTTTCGGCATATTTTGGACAGCACGGTCTTGCATTTATCAGAAATAAAGAACGGAAAAATTTTGGAAAAATTTCATTGGCGCATGTGTTTCGGGCAGGCGTTGGACTGATCTGTGCAGCCGCTGTGCTTGCCATGTCTACGGGTACAGTGCTGCAGTTTTCACAGAACAGTCAGATAAAAGAAAATTTTCACAACATGGAAGATTTTGAAGAACTGGCAGCTCAGGTGGCTGAGATGGTGCCGGAAAACACACCGGCATTCGGGATCAATATACCGGAAATTTACAGTCTGCTTCATCGAAGAACGGAATGTTTTACAATGGATTTCAGTGATATGCTTGTCCGTCCGGACAGTTTGAAAGAACTGAAAGATCAGCTGGAACATGCCGAAGTCAGAGGCGCTTTTACAGAAAAATCCTCGATGAGAATCTGGAAACGTAACGATCCGGAGACTTATCGGTGGTTCAGGGAACATTATAAACTAAAAGACACGATTTCTTT
>OJNS01000928.1_pt1 | contig 16689 bp, 5 predicted proteins | sample 1597911 | NCBI WGS metagenome assembly OJNS01 (sample SAMN01915214, study PRJEB22387) | human gut metagenome | isolation source: stool | host: Homo sapiens | place: USA
GTATTCCGTCGTGGCCCATTCCAGCCCGGCGGGCATGTCCGCTTCGTCCGCGTTGATCTGGCCCTGCGTCGGCTCCACAATCTCCGGCAGCCCTGCAATGTTCCCGCGAAGCAATTCTTCCAGCGTAGAGCGGTTTCCGTTGCCGACCTCGCTCTTGCTAAGCCGCATGCCGTTGGCGTCGTAGGTGAATTCCTGTTGGTAGCCGTCGTAACCTACATATTCCGTAAGCTGGTCAAGGGCGTTGTAGGCGTAGGCGTCCGTCAGCTTGCCATAAGCCTGACTGGTCAGCACCTTCGTAACCATGCTGCCATTCTTGTCGTAGGTATAAGCAATCTTATCTTTCCCGTTGACCATGGTCGTCAGCTGGTTACCCTTGTTGTAGCTCATCTTCAACGCAGTTTCTATGCCGTCCGTGCCGGTCAGCACCTTTTCGGTCATGTTTCCGGCCTTGTCGTAGGCATACTGCTCCTCGTAGCCCGTGCTTTGCAGGAAGCTGGTCAGCTGCCCCAGCGCGTCATAGGCATAGGTGCTCTCCGTGGTCTTGCCGCCCTCTGTGCGCACCTCTCCCGTGATGTAGCCGTTCTTGTTGTAGCTGTAGCTGAACGCAATCTCGCTCGCGCCGCTGGTCGCCTGCGTGAGCAGATTGCCTACGCTGTCATAGCTGTATGCGGTTGTCAAGGTGCTGCTCGCGGTTTCGACTCTGCGTCCCGCCGCGTCGTAGGCGTAGCGGGTCACGTCCCCATCCAGCCCCGTGACGCTGGTCATCCGGTTCATGCGGTCGTAGGTGTAGCTCACCGTGCGGCCGTCGGGGTAGGTCATGGAGGTCTTGTTGCCGTACGCATCGTAGGTATAGGAAACGACGTCACCGTTCACATTCGTCACGGAAACCAGATATCCCTGCCCGTTGTACTGGTAAACAATCGTTCCCTCGGCACTGGAAACCTCCGTGACCCTTCCGGTTTCATTGTAGCTGCTTTCCACCGTCTGACCGTCGCCCACGTGCTGGGTGAGCAGGCTGCCGGTTTTGTCATATTCAAATGTGAGGACGGTTCCGTCTGCCTTGGTGATGCTTTCCAGCCAGCCCTCCGGCGTGTAGGCATACTGCACCTTATTGCCCAGCGCGTTGGTTTCGGACGTCAGATTGCCATTCTTGTCGTAGGTGTAGCTGGTTACATGGCCCAGCGCATCCGTGACCTTGGCGATATTGTCCAGCGCGTCATAGGCATAGCTGGTCTTGCTGCCTGCCTCGTCAATGACGGCGGTGAGACGGTTCACCTTGTCGTACTGGTACTGCTTGGTGTTGCCCTCGGCATCGGTTTCGGCGGTCACGTTGCCCGCCAGGTCGTAAGTCAGGCTTTGCGTTGCGCCGTTGGCGTAGGTGACCATTTCAAGCAAGCTTTCGGCGGTGTAGGCGAAGGCTGTGGCGTTGCCCAGTGCGTCGGTTTCTCCGATGAGGTTGCCCAGCGCATCGTAAGTATAGGCAGTCTCTCCGCCGTCCGGCGCGGTAACGGCAACCATGCGGCCAAGGATGTCATACGCGTAGCGCGTGGCCTGCTCGCCCCGCGTGACAGAAACGATATTTCCGACCACGTCATATTCGTATGCAGTCGCCAGCCCTGTGCGCGGGGTGTTTTTCAGCACGCGGCCAAGGGCATCGTATTCGGTTGTATCCTTCGTCCCGTCGGGGTAGATGACTTCGGTCAGGTTTCCGTTCAGATCATAGGCGAATGTAACCCTGCGGCCCTCCGCGTCCGTCACGGCGGCAATGTTGCCCGCCGCGTCGTATTCGTATAGCGTGGCGTTGCCGTTCACCGTCAGGCTTGCGATCTGACTGTTTTCATTGTAGCCGTATTCCGTGACGCAGCCCTCGGGATCGGTCATAGTCAGGGCGCGGCCTGCGCTGTCATACTCGTACATCGTGATGCTGTTGCCGGGCGCTGTAATCTTGACGATGTTCCCCAGCGCGTCATAGGCGAACGTGGCCTGCTGGCCTAGCGCATCCGTGACTTTCGTGATCAGGCCGTTCCTGTTGTAGCCATACTTTGTGGCGTGGCCGTTCGCGTCGGTTTCGAAAACCACGCGTCCCGCCTTGTCGTAGCCGGTCGCCAGCACGCCGCCGTTCTTCTGGATGGCTGTGGTGGCGCTGCCGTTCTTGTTGTATTCCAGCGAGACGGTCTGCCCCAGGGCGTCCGTCATCGCGGCAAGGTTTCCGTTCTCGTCGTACTGATAGCGGGTCACACTGCCCAGCGCGTCGGTGACGGAAACCAGATTGCCCACGCTGTCGTAGGCATAGCGGGTTACGCCGCCATCCGGCGCGGTTTCGGAGATCACGCGGCTGAGTGCGTCGTAGGCGTAAGAGATAACGCCGCCCAGGGCGTCGGTAACGGTGAGCAGATTGCCGTTCTTGTCATAGGCGTACGTCGTTTCCGCGCCCAGCGGATCGGTCACGCGGGTGATCCTGCCCAGCAGATCGTATTCGATTTCCGTCACGCCGCCCAGGGCGTTTACCTGACGCACGGGCCGGTTCATGCTGTCGTATGCCACAGAGATGGATGCGCCGCTTGGCAGCGTGCGGGTGAGCAGGTTGCCCGCCAGGTCGTAGGTCATGACCTGCGTCGCGCCCGTGGCGTCCGTCACGGTGAGGGGCAGGCCCACCTCGTCATAGGTGTATTCGGTCACGCCGCCCAGGGCGTTGATCTCCCGCAGGAGGTTTCCTGCCCTGTCGTATTCGCTGAGGGTCTCGTTTCCGGCGGGGTCGGTAACAGTCAAGCGGTTGCCGTTTCCGTCGTAGGTATAGCTGGTCTTGTTGCCCAGCGCGTCGGCAATGCTCTTTTGCTGGCCGTTTTTCGTGTAAGCGGCGGTCTGCACCGTTCCGTCCGGAAGCGTGGTCTTTATCAGGTTGCCCAGTGCGTCATAGGCGTACTTCGTCACGTTGCCCCTGGGGTCGGTCATGGAGGTCTGGCGGCCCAGCGCGTCATAGGTATACGTCACCTGCGTTCCGTCCGCGAAGGTGAGGGAGAGGAGATTGCCACTGCCGTCGTACTCATACCGCGTCACGTTGCCCAGGGCGTCCGTCATGGAGGCGAGATTTCCGTTTGCGTCGTAGGTATAGGCGGTCTCGTTTCCTTCGGGGTCGGTGACCTTGGCCAGCAGCCCGTTCACGTATTCATAGGCCGTCCTGCCGCCCAGCGCGTCGGTCTTTTCCACCATGCGTCCCTTGCTGTCATAGGTGTAGACCGTCACGCCGCCATCCGGCGCGGTTTCCGTCAGCAGATTGCCGTTTGTGTCATAGGTATATGCGGTGATATGGCCATTCTGATCTGTCATGCTGAGCAGATGATGGTTGTCATCCCACTCCATGACCACCGCCGCGCCGCGGGGATCGACCTCGGCAATCTTGTCGCCGTTTTCGTTGTATTCGTATGTCGTGACGTTCCCCAGCGGGTCGGTCATGGACACGATTTCACCCTGCTGTCCATAGGTGAACGTGGTCTCGCAGCCCAGGGCGTCCACAATGCGCGTGGTGCGCTTCCACTCGTCGTAATAATAGGTAACGACGTTGCCTTCCGCGTCGGTTGTAACGGTATATCCGTCCTCATACTGAATCTTATACCGTCCGCCGTTCGCGTCCGTCTGCGCGGTCACGCGGGACTGCTTATCGTACTGGTTTTGCACCTGGCGCTTGCCGCTGGCGTCGTACCATGCGGTCATGCGGCCCTGACTGTCATATTGGTATTTGGTCGTTTCGCCGTTCGCATCGGTGAAGGAAACCAGATTCCTTCCCTTGTACTGATAGGTCAGTTCCGCGCCGCCCGGCGTGGTGAGCTTGACGATGTGACCATTCTCATCCATCTCGACCAGCAATTCTTCCTGACTGGGCGCGATAATTTTTGTGATGAGGCCATCCTCGTCGCGCACGATCTGGGTGACGTGCTGGCCGCCGTCCTCCTCGATGCGCTTGAGCAAGCCGCCCGAGGCGAAGGCGTACACCGTGCCGTCCGTCAGCGCAACGCGGTATTCCGTGCGCGCGTCGTCATACGACAGGCTTTCATATTCCGTGGAATTGCTTGTAAACGTTCCGTCCGGCTGAATGTAGAAGATGATCTCGCTTCCATCCGCGCGGCGGCAGCCTACGCTTCCGTCGTTAAACAGGCGCAGGTGCTGACTGTATTCCGTCGCCCACTTCGCGCCGAACGGGCCGTCCGTCTCGCTGCTCTGGCTGTTGTAGGTGCGGATGATCTCCAGCGCGCTCCCGCCCAGGTCGGTAAGGCGGATGTCCTGTGTTTGCAGGAAAAAGTTGCCCGTGTTGAAGTTGAGCGGCTCAAAGCCCAGCGAGCAGAAGCGGTGTGGCCCCAACAGGCTCTGGTCGAGTGCAAACTCGTGGCTGGGCGGGTTCGGCTCGGCGGAGAAGGTATAATTCCCGCCGTAGAGGTCGTTGAGGTATTCGGATTGGGTGAAATCCTCCACATTGTGCGCTACGCCCTCGACGCGCTCTTCCCTGGGAATGTAAACGGACTTGGCCTTCACGCGGGCGCTTGTGCGGGTCAGCTCGGAGGCAAGCCCATCCTGCGGATCGTCGTATACCCGGCGAGCGGCCACATGATACACCGCGCCGCTGACGTAATCGTAGTCCTCATAGCGCGTGCTCCGCGTGGTGGCGATTCGCTTTCCGTCGCGATAAATATCAAAGTAGATTTCGTTGGCCAGCGACGGGTCGTCCCGATTGGCGTCCGACCAGGTAATCACGTAACGGCGGAGCTTCTCGTTTTCATAATAGTCGCCGTAATCTGCCGCCTGCACGTTGGCGGGCGCTTTGATCAGGCTGGTGGAGATCGCCTTGCCGGCAGCCGTCACGCCTTCCAGATGCAGGGCGCGAAGCGTTACGCCCTCGGGCAGCATGGCGCGCACATAGAGCGTGCGCGCTGCTTGCGGAAGGAAAGCATAATCATTCAGTTCAAAGTCCGTCCATGTCTTTCCGTCATACGAATAGGCGTACAGGCCGGAGGTGACGACCTTACCGGAATCATCCTGACAGAGGGTTTCCAGACGGATGGCGTAGGCGTCCCCATTCAGGGTCAGCCTGTCGCTCTCGTAGACGCCCTTTGCTCCCGGCGCTGTGCGCAGAAGCAGGGAGGTCTTCGCGCCGCTGCCGTACAGACGTCCAGAGGCATCCAGCCCCAGCGCCGTGACGGTATGCACGCTTCCGTCCTCGCAGGGCAGGAGGTTCGCGGTAAAGGTATTGCTGTTCCACGCGCCGTCCATGTACAGCCTGCGGGTGGTCAGCTCCGCCGGACAATCCGTCTCGATGGCAGGCATCGCCTCGGTGAACTCACTGCCGCCGGTGAGATGGAAGGAGGTAACTGGGCGCAGCAGCTGCACCTTGAAGCGCACGGGGTTCATCTCATAGACGCCGGTTACGTCCAGGCCCTGAAGGATGGTTCCCGCGCCGGAGAGGTTTGCGCGAATCTGAACGCTGCGCTGGGGCACGTCAAACCAGGCGTCGCGACCGTCCCGGATCGCATGCCAGGACGCGCCGCCGTCGATGCTGTATTCATAGGTTACGGAGCCCTGCGCCAGGGTATGGAGGCGAATGGCCTGCACGCTCTGCGCGGCAGAGAACGCCACGGAGGTTAGCTGGCCGGAATCGCCCGCGCATACCGCGCCCATGGGCGTAAGCTCCACGCCGCTGTGGCTGGCGACCTTGCTTTCGTCCTTCCAGATATCGCTGAGGATCAGCAGCGACGCCATGCCCCTGGCATAGTGCAGCACATCGCCGCCGTCCCTGGAAATGACGGAGAGGGAATGGGTCGAGCCCTCGGGATAAAGAATGGGATACAGATCAAACTTCTGGCTGGAAGCGCTGCCGGCGGACTGCCCGTCAAAGATCACGCGGCTGTCCGACTCGCTGCCGGCATACTCGCGGGTGTACGCGGCCTGCGTGTGGGCCGTGGTGATGATCTCGCCCTGAGCGGGCGCGGTGACGGTCACGTCCGCGACCACGGGCTGCGCGGAATGATCCGCCTTGATGAACACGCCGCGGGCGGTGCTCTCATGGCCTGCCTGATCGTGAGCGACGAGCGCGATTTCGATGGTTTCCCCGTCCGCAAACTCGCCGGTATCCAGCACGCCCAGCTGCTCGGCGGTCTTCTCCGCGGTATCCGTCCAGACCGTTATGACCTTGCCGGAGGAGCCGGTGGCGGTCAGCGTCCAATCCAGCAGGGAAATGTCTGTAACATTGCCCCAGATATCCAGCACGCCCGTGACCACCGTACCGTCCGGCGGGGTGAGCAGCTCCACCTGGGGCGGGGTGACGTCCACATAGAACTTGTGCTCCCAGGAGGCGCTGTTGCCCAACGCGTCCGTCAGATGCAGGGTGATCGTGTGCTCGCCGTCCGCCAGCGCGGTGATGTCGATCTCCTTGCTGCCGGTTTCCGCGACCTCAAGGGGCACGAATTCACCGCCGTCGATGGCATAGTCCATCTGCGCGAGGCCGCTATAAGCATCCGCCGCGCCCTCCCAACTGAGGGTTACGCTTTCCGTGTCCGCCCAGCCCACGGGGTCAATCGAGGAAGCAAGAAGCGTGGGCGCGCCGCGGTCGATCCTCACGGTGGCGGTTCCTGCCGCGCCTTCATTGCCCGCGACGTCCACGCCGCGCACGGCGTAGGTATGCTCGCCGTCTGTAAGAGCGGAAATGTCCAGCGGAAAGCCCGCGCAGGTCTTATCCGCGAGATTCGTCGTGAGATACGCCCCGCCGTCTATGGCATATTCCACCCGCAGCAGATCGTTGATATCCGAAATGCCTGTCCATGTGAGGCTGGCGCTGTCGTCCTTTGTCCATTCGTCCGGCAAAATGGACACGTCGGGCGCGGTGGGCGGCGTTTTGTCCACATACAGCTGTACGCCCTTGGGCGCGCCGTAGTTGCCCGCGCTGTCCGTGCCGCGCACATACACGGCATGGGAGCCGTCCGCGAAAGCGGAGGTGTCCAGCGTGAAGGAGCCGTTGGCGGTATTGTAGGCGGTGTTTTGCCACGCCCAGGCCGCCGCGTCCGTTTCGGCTGGATTGACAACGTATTGCACATGGCCCGTGCCCAGTGTGGAGGCGTTTCCCGGCTGATCCGTGATACCCGCCCAGGTGATGGTATGCGTCCCGGTACTCGACCAGTCAGCAGGGCTGACGCTGACCGTGGCGGGCTGGCTGGGCGGCGTGGTATCCGGCAGGAGAGCCGATACCGTGGCGGCGGTAGCGCTGCCGGCCGTCTGGCCATACGCGTTGGTGGGCATGACCCTGAAATAATAATTCAGGTCGCTCTGACCGAGCCGCGGAATATTGGGCAGCTCCTGACCGGCGCCGTCCCAATGCAGGGCATACTTGCCCGCGGCGATCTCCTCGTCGGTGGGCCAGAGATTTTTCCCTTTGGTGGTGAAGCTGGTGGTATTGCCCACAAACTGATATTCATACTTTTGTCCGTTGTAGATGCCGATGGTATACCCGCTTGCCCCGCTCACCTTGTTCCAGCTCAGGTCTACCCAGCCGCTTTCGCTGTTGGTTCCATAGCCATGGGGTGTGGCTGTCAGGGTGGGTGTGCCAATGACGGTCACATAGGTGGCAGAGAAATTCATGCGTTCGTTGCGGGGCAGCACATCCGAAGAACAGATGCGCGCCCATGCGCTGCCAGATGTTACGGCAATGCCATAGTTTTGTTTTTGATCCGCCGCGTTAAACCACGCAGAAAAGAGCCTGGTCACATCCAGGCTGTTCCAGCCGGTGTGAAGGGAAACGTCTATGCTGATTTCACTGGAGAGCGAGGGGCGGCTGTTATAGGTCACGGTGGATGTATTCCAGCTGCCCGTTACCAGAGAAATTTTGAATTGTCCATTGCCGCCTACCTCATGAACATAGACGTTCCACATGGCGCTTTCAATGAGCAGATCCGTTCCCGTGGGGAATTCTGAGACGTTCCCATCGCTGCCCGCAAAGCCGGTAAGCGACGGAATGATTAAGGCGATGTTGTCGCTGCCGTTGTTGCCGGCATAGAGGTTAGTGCCCTCCAGATTGTGGTTTCGCTGGGGGCTTCCCCGATCTACCGTATGATCATAATGCTTGCCCGGGTTGGCGCTGGACACATACACGTCGCCGATACCGGTGGCCAAGTCATTGAAGTAGCTGCCGGTTGGGTCGATGGTCACGGGATACGAGGCAGTCTGCATCCAGGCGTCGTTGGGCGCATAGGTTACGGTATAGCTTCCGCCGCCGCCTTCCAGAGACACGGAAATATCCGTGCTGTAATTCCCCGCCGCGTCGGTCATATGCGGCGCTTCGAGCTTGGCCAGCGCCTGACCATCCTCGTTGTAGAGAAGGATTTCCTGGCCGGACTGGCGCGCGGTCAATCCCTGGGTGGACAGACGATAGGCGTACACATGGTTGCCGGTGTACTGGCGGACGATGACGTCCTCCTTCACGCCGGTGGTCAGGGCGGATAGACGTACATCCGTCACCGCGTCAAACAGGCCGGGATACACAACGGCGCTGACGCCGCCTGACGCGGAACGCGCCCTTCCGCCGATGCGCTGGCCGGTGATGCTGGAAGGACGGCTGTCCTCGGCGTATGCGGATGAGAAAAGCAGGCGCAGCAGAGCGACGCTTATACCCAGTTCTTCCGCGTCATCCGATGCTTCCGGTTCGGGCACAGGCTCCGGTTCTTGAACGGGTTCCGGATCGGGTTCAGGTTCCTGCGTGGGAGGCGCGGTGGGCGCCTCGGTGGGGTTGGCTGTTGGCTCGGCGGTTGGAGCGGCCGTTGGCTCGGCGGTCGGCGCAGCCGTAGGTTCAGCCGTTGGCTCGGTTGTTGGTTCGGCTGTTGGCTCAGCTGTCGGTTCGACGGTCGGCCCAGCCGTTGGCTCAGTTGTTACCTCTGTTGTCGGTTTGGTTGTTGGCTCAGTCGTTGGCTCGGCAGTCGGCTCCACTGTCGGCTGAGTCGTTTCCTCCGGCGTGGGCGTTGCGTTGGGGTCGGAGGATGCGGTAGGTTCAAGACTTGGAGTGGGCGCAGGCGTATCTGTGGGCCGTTCTACAGGCGTATATCCATCTGTCCGGGGAAGAACATTTCCTTCATAAGAACGAACCTCGTCCTGGGATTCAGCGTCCCGGACGGCTTGCAGGCGCTCCTGCTCGCTCAGGTTTTCCAGATGCCTAATCGAAACAAAGCCGTCAACAAGGCCAAGCGGCGTGTCAAATACGATTTTCGCGCGGCGCTCACTGGGCACAGAGCAAACGTATACCACAGCGCCTCGATTCAAGTTCCCCAACGCATCGCCGCTTGTAGCGGAAGCATATACGTCAGCTCGGGCCATTGTTTTGGCATAGCCGACGGTCAGGCGGATCTCCGGAGTTGCTTCGACAGCCGGTGTTTCGGACAGCTCGGGCGAGCCGCTGGGATCAGGAGAATCCGTCAGGGCTGGAGATTCGCTGGGCAACGGCGATTCACTTAGTAGCGGAGATTCGGAGGGCACGGGCGATTCGCTGGGTTCGGGCGATTCCGATGGTTCGGGCGATTCGCTGGGCTGCGGATAATAGTCGTCCAGCATCAGCGGCGCAAACGAAAAGCTGGTCCCTGCTAAAGATACAGAGGCCAGCTTTTGATTGGCATAATATGTGCCCTGAATCTGGGCGTCTACAACGCCTTCGGCATTGCGCAGATAATCCCCTTGATCTTTCATGGAAGAGGGCGCGCTCTCCAATGGCAGCAGTTTTCCTGTAAGCGTATCCGCGGTCAGCGTGACCGTGTGCCTGCGCAGACCATCTGCAGCGCCGGCATGCGCGTCCGCGGCAAGTGCGGCGGGGGTGTTCACCGCCAGCATAAGCGCGAGGATCAGGGAAACGATACGCTTCAGGTTCATGCTGTACTCCTCCTGAAATCTGTCAGTATTGATAAACATTAAAATAAAGAGACAAAATAAAGGGATAACTACCCAATCAAATAAGCGATAAAGAGCACAAATAAAGCATGAAATAATTCCTATTTACACTATATTCAATTTGTATTAACTTGTCAATGGAAATTTGAAATTAATTTCCGTGCCGCGTGGGCAAACGGGGCGGCTATATGCTTTTCGCAGAGCAATACGCAAGACTTCAGGAATTTTGCTCGAATTGTTTTACGATTTAGAACAAGAGGTGCGGTAATGGTGTCATCAACAATCGGAATAAGCGATAAAAATAGACTCCGCAAGAGAACCTTAATCCTCTCGGAAGCCATTGAATCTTGGTTGCCGCATGCCGCCCGCGCTGGTTCGTTCCATATAGGTGATGATACAGATGGGCGGATTTTTATACCAAACGGCGCCTTCATTTCCCGAAGGTAGCATGTCGAAAGGGCAGCTTGGTGTTGTTGGAAAGCGGCATGCCACATTCCTCGATACGCCCAGCGTGACGTGCCCCATATAGCGCAAAGGAGCATCCATGGAGCCGAGCACCAGACTGGTGATCTGTTCGCCCTTGGCGATGTACCCGCAGGCCAGAAAGTCTTCGTCCACAAGTTTCTTCACCTTCACCCAGTCGCGGGAGCGCTTGCCCATGCGATAGGGGCTGTCCTTTTTCTTTTGTACGATTCCCTCAAGGCCCTGCTCGGTCGTTTGATCAAACAGGGCCTTTGCGTTGCCTGCGATGGTTCTGGATACCGCCAGCCGCCCGCGATCAAAAGCCGTCTCCCGCAGGATAGCCTTGCGGTCGATCAATGGCCGGTTCGTCAAATCCTCGCCGTCACGATACAGGATGTCAAAGGCGACAAAGTTAGCGGGCGTCTGCGCCGATTTCAAGCGGATGCGCACAGTGCCGGTCATCATACTGCGCGCCTGCAGAGCTTCAAAATCCGGCTTGCCGTTCGTGTCCGCGATGATGAGTTCGCCATCCAGGATGCACGTTCCAGCGACTGCCTCATGCAAGCCCGCAAGCTCTGGAAAACTGGGCAGCAGCCGCAGGTTCCGCTTGTTGCGCAGGTCAGTTTCGCCGGGGCGCAGGTAGGCGACGCAGCGGATGCCGTCCAGCTTCAGTTCATTCAGCCATTCGTCCGATTCAATGGGTTCATGGCGCTCGGTCAGCAGCATGGGGCGGACGCTCCGGTCTTCAAAGAGCTCCATCAATGCACACCCGCCAGCTGAGGCTGCTGCTGGGCGAGGCTCCGCTCCAGTGCCTCCATGAGGTTGATCACATTGCCCTGCGGCTCGGCGGCGGCGATGATCTCCTGGCCCTCGATCTTGCGCTGGATGGCGGAGACGAGCTTCTCTTCGTACTCGTCGCGGTACTTCTCCGGCGCGTAGGGCTGAATCATGGCGTGGACGAGCATGCGCCCCATCCGCATTTCTGCGTCTGAGACCTCGCCCTGTCGGGGCTGCACGGGCAGGCGCTTGATCTGATCCCGATAGAACAGCGTCTGCATGCGGATGCCCTCCGGCTCCGGAATCAGCGCCAGCATGGTCTGCTTGCTCCAGAGCACGCATTGGCCGATGCCGATTACACCCTCATCCAGCATCGACCGGCGCAGCAGTTCGTAAGCCTTGTCGCTGCCATCCGGCGCGCAGAGATAGGACTTGTCGAAGTAGACGGATGGAATGGATTCGGGCGGGGCAAAGTGCAGGATGCGGATGGTCCTGTCGCGTTCGGTCTTGATTCGCTCCAGCTCGTCGTCCGTGAGTGTGACATATTGGCCTTTGGCATACTCGTAGCCCTTGACGATCTGGTCGGCCTGCACCTCCGCGCCGGTGTCCTCACGCACCTTCTTCTGACGGACGCGCACGCCGTCCCGAGTGAGTTTGGTTGAAGCCGACACCCTTTTCCTGAACGGCGGTGTAGAGGGACACCGGAATATGCACCATTCCAAAGCTGATGGCCGCTTTTCTCGCTGCTGCGGGCATAAAAAATACCTCATTTCGGAATTAGCTTGTCCGAAATGAAGTGGTTTTATGGAAGCAGAAGCTGCCATCTATCCGTTTGGAAGCACAACCTTCTCGACGTTCCAGCCTCCATTTTCGATTTTCATCACCGCGAAGGAAATTTCTTGGTCGAACCGCCGCTTGCCACCGCTGCCGGGATTGAGCTTCGTTCAACCCTTTTCCTATGATGATCCGCCTCAAGACGTTCGCACTGTCAAAACGCAAGGAATTTATCAGATCATCGGCGAGCGTTACGGTCCATATCTTTTTAGCCATATTTGCTTCCATTTATTCATCTTCCAAACAGTAAGCAAATGCATCATAGTATTGATGAGTTAAACACAAAAAGGTGGCGTCTCCGTAGAGACTCCACCGAGTTGCCTTATCTTTTTGAAATACGGAAGAATTGCCTGCAAAGCTCGGCTGATTCCTTTTCTCTTTGCATTATTTCTGATTCAAATGCTTTACTCCCCTCCGTTTGAATGATCCTTTTGATTGTTAACGCCTCTTTTCTCAAAGCCATACGCTTATCACTTCACACTACTATTTTAGCCCATTAGCTCCAGGTTCGATAGCAGACAATTTCTGCGGAGGGCAACAGCTTATCAGCCATGAATCTTCACGGATTTTACGGAACATTTCTTCTTAAAAAAAGCAATTCCGTAAGACCATACTTCATTCGCTCCATCATCAATCAGCGGTTCAGCATATTCCCGTTCGAGAATTTGCTTCAACGCCGCATCACATTGCGCCTCCATGTCGTTCCTGCTCTTGGCTCGTTTGGTTTCAATGATCATCCCAAGCTCTCCAGTGGCATTCTCGATCTGGATGTCACTTCTTCCCATGCCCGCCTCACGGTTGGAGAGGATCGTCCAGTCGCTTTTTCCCTTCAATAGTCCCAGCAGAAAGCCGTGATAGAAGCCCTCATAGCTATCATAATAGCTGATCGTCCCACGAAGCTGCTCATTCAGCATCGTTTCCACCTGTTCCGCGTCCCCACTTTCCAGTGCGCGACACAGCTTTTCCATACTGTTCTTCTGTGTGACAACTTTCTCCGCGAACCACTTCTGGATCTTCTCGATAAAGATTTCCCTCACTTCGCGGTTGGGGATGACGAGGCTGGTGTAGTCATCCTCATCCTCGGGCGCGTTCTTGTCCACCGTCAGGTATCCCGTCAGGAACAGCACACTCCATAGATTGTCGATGCTCTCTGTCAATTCACCATAGGTCAGCGTCTCCACGATCTTTTTGCGAATCGTCTTTCCCGCCACAAGCTGCTCGATCTCGCCACGCGTCGTCGCGTCCGCCATGTCGATAAACTGCTTCACCAGCGCGTTGGACGAGGTGTTATTCCAGTAGGGCTTTGGTCTGGCCTTTGGATTATCCAGCAGCTTGTCGCAGTGATTGACTACATCCCACGGGCAATAGACGTCCGCATTGCCGAAGTGATAGCCGTCGTACCACGCCCGCATGTCCTCCAAGGCATACTCCATGCCATAGTCGGCCAGCAGCTTCTTTACATCCGCTTCCGTAAAGCCGAAATATTCGTCATAGCGCGTATCCGTGATGGTATCCACCTTGAGGTTGTTGATCCCCGTGAAGATGCTCTCCTTCGAGATGCGCAGGCAGCCTGTCACCACCGCGAAGAACAAATCCGGGTTGGTTTTGAACGCTTCGCCGAAGAAGCCCCGCAGGAAGGCTACCATCTGGTCGTAGTACCCATTGATGTGAGCCTTGTCCAGCGGAACGTCGTATTCATCGATCAGCAAAATCACCTGCTCGCCGTAGTGCGCGTGGAGCATCCGCATTAAGGTTACGAGGGCATCTTGCAGTTCATCTTCCTCGGGTTGCCGAGCCATAAGGTTACGGAAGATCTTCCGATCATCTTCTTTGACATCAGGTGCTTTCTCAAGATAATCCAGTCGCTTGCATTCAGTGGAGATCAGCGTGACCAATCGCGCAATGGCTTCCTCATACGTCAACCCTTCCACGCCCTTGAGCGAAAGGAAAACGACGGGATGCCTCGCCTGATATTCCTCGCAAAGCTGCTTCTCCTCGCTAATCGCAAGTCCATTGAAAAGTGACTTGTCCGAGCCGATCTCAAAGAAGCTCCAAAGCATGCTCATATTCAGCGTCTTGCCAAACCGGCGGGGACGGGTGAACAGGTTCACGTCGCCTCGGTTGGTCAGTACATCTTGGATGAGTAGCGTCTTATCCATATAATAGTATCCGAGTCGACGAATCTTCTCAAAGCTATCCAGACCGACCGGCAACATCTTTTTATCCATATGCGACCTCCTTTTCCCGCGGCGCATTGATTCTCAAAGCCATATGCTTATAACTCTCCACTTTCATTTTATCGCATTATCGGCTTGATAGCAAGCGATTCTCTTTCTCGGTACAAAATAAACAGGGCCCACAGTAGGATGTAGTTTATTCATTGGCCCCCATTTTATGTAAATTGTTGCATGCGCCAACACGGCAAACAATTATGTTTTTATCGCAAAATATTGCGCCATTTTTCCTGCTAATTTTGGTGGCGGCTGGTTTTTTGTCCCGCCACATTTTTTAGCACTGCTAACATTCTGCTAACGGCACCCCGGGATTTGCGGGGTATATTCAAGGGAAATGCGAACACCCACATTCGTTAGAAATCCAGTAAAATAAGGCATTCCAGGGCACTCGAAGGCACGCAAAGGCGAACAGTCTTTCGTCCTCCTAAGCGACAGGCCGTGGGTTCGACTCCCGCCGGGATCACCATTTTGAAGATACCAGATTCGACAAATTTGCCCTAAATCGGCAAGTTTCCGGGTCTGGTATTTTCGTATCCCGAAACGGGCCAGTTCATGCTAACACACAGCACCCGGTGTTTGCAAATTGCAAACATTTATGGCCGATTTCTAACGTGGCCTCTTCAGCGGGTCGGTTTTTTCTGCAAGCGCAGGCGGACGGTCTTGCTAATTTTCGCGGATGGTCGGGGTCGGATTTTGAAAAAAATCAAGGCGCCACCTTGATTTTCAGAACCGTGTTTGGCCAGATTGCTGTGGACGGGAGAAGGATGAAAGAGAGCATTTCCCGCTGTTTCTGCCAACATTCTGGGTAGGGGTGTTAGCTGGTTTTCCCGGAAATGTTGGATTTGCAAACACTGTCCGCCTGGCGTTAGCTGCTTTACCATATTGGTAGAAAGCTTATGCGAATCCATTGGTACGGCGTGCTTTTACCAGTCTTTATGCGGATAGCATCCTCATTCATCATTGTGGCAGTAGCCATAATACCAGCATTCATATGGATCACAACATTGATCACTAGGCGCAATCACCACTTCATCCGGCTGCTTCTGCATCCGGTTCAGATCCCAGATGTGATCGTTGATCCATTTCTCATAGCCCTTGGCCTCGCGGGTTACGTCCACAGGTACGAAAAGATTCTCCTCGTCCGGGCCGTGGGTACTAAGGTTTCCCAGGTCAATTGCCCTGCTCATCGCACTCACTTCAGAATCCATGCGTTCCTCCAATCATTTCGTCATTTCTTTTTCCCATTATCCTTGAACAATTCGCTCAAGAAGTAAGCAGCTAACAACGTCTTGCTAGGTTGCCACTGACGGGGCTGGTTTCTTGCAGGCGGTGCATTAATTCCTCGAATGATAAGAGGCACCGTTACGGCAAATATGGCTACCATGAAGAATATCGGCCAGAAAATACCACTGAATGTAATCGGCGTATCCACGACTCTGAAACTCGCCACAGACCATTGGCCTTTTCCAGAGACATGGACTTCCAGACGACAATCCTTATGATTGAGAATCAAGCCCCTTTTGCTGATCCCCATAGCTTGGTATGCGGTCATGTTTACGTATTTCCCAGAGGGGCAGGGCGCTGATGGCGGCAAGCCGGTCAGCCTCCTTGCGGCGTTCCTCCTGAGCGATGTTGCTCATGGCCTCGCCGACTGTGGGGTCAGGATAGCCCTCAGCATTTTTGTGTACGAACATGGCGTTAGTCCTTTCTGAAGAAATCGCCAACCCAGCCATCAGCGTTGAGGGGAAGGTCAGGCGCCCACGGAATCGACAGCGACATCAGCCGCACGACTTCATCGAGGTCGGCCTTCTCCGCAGGGCAGTCCACTACCACCTCGTCGTGGATGTGGAACACCACCGGGAACCCGGCGGCCTCCAACCGCTCGATGGCGATTGCAAGGCAGTCACGGGCGATGGCCTGAACGCAGTTCTCCACGAGTTTGCCCCCGTAGGTTTCGAGCTGCGTCCACTGCTTTGTGGTCTGGTTGACGCCGTAGTAGAGGATGGAGGGGCGGCCCCAAGAGTTCTCACCGAGCGAGGGCTTCGCATAGTAGAGCTTGCGGCGGCTCGGCAGGGTGATGGTGAGGAAGTCCAACCCGTTCTCAATGTCCATCTCACGGGCCAGCATCAGCCCTCGGACGCCCGCCGGATGGCCGGTCTGGATGACAGACACCGCCGCCGATTCGAGCGAATACCAGAGGTCCACAATGCGCTTATTGGAATCCCGCCAGCGGGAAACGATGTCCGGCAGGTCGTCTTCTGGGATGCCCATTTTCAGAGCGCCCATTGCGATGAGCGCACCGGAGCTGCCCTGATAACCCAGCGCCAGTTCAGCGACCTTGCCCTTTTGCCGCAGGGCGTATTCGGGGTTGCCCTTCTTAATTTTTTCCAGCGGGACGCCGAACATCTGGCTCGCCGACGCCTCGTAGATTTTGCCGTGGGTTCTGAACACTTCCAGCCGCCACTGCTCTCCC
>OJNS01000946.1_pt1 | contig 16425 bp, 16 predicted proteins | sample 1597911 | NCBI WGS metagenome assembly OJNS01 (sample SAMN01915214, study PRJEB22387) | human gut metagenome | isolation source: stool | host: Homo sapiens | place: USA
TCCATAGCTGTATTGACAGCTGTATCAAATCCAATCGTATAATCTGTACATGCAATGTCAAGATCGATCGTTCCCGGAAGAGCAATCGTATTTACTCCGAGGTTCGCCAGCTTCTGTGCTCCGGCAAAAGATCCGTCTCCTCCGATTACTACAAGACCGTCAATTCCGTATTTTGATGATGTCGTGATTTTTGTCGGGGCACCGGTCGCTGGCGAGCTGAAGGTTGATAACCTTGAGGCGTTTTACATCCCCAAAGGAACCTTCGTGAAAATCAATCCCCTGATCATCCACGGCACGCAGTTCCCGGTACATCACGACGAAGCGCACCTCATTTGCCTGCTGCCGGGGCGGACATTCATGAATGACAAGGTTGCGCGCTCCATATCCGACGAGAACGAAATGGCAGAGTTGATCCTATAAGGTTGATGCAGAAGTAAAATAACAGGAGAGTATTTATGTACGATGTAGTTGGAATCGATATGCCCTGCGTGGATTTCGCAATGAATGTTCCTTCCATGCCGAAGCCGAACAGCAGTATGCACTTCCACCGCCTGAGTTTTCAGGGGGGCAACAAGGTATCGACGGGTATGGTCGCCGCTGCGCGGCTGGGCGCAAAATGTGCAATTCTCGGCGCTGTTGGTGACGAGCAGTTCGGCCGTTTCTGCGTAACGGATTTTGCCCGTCATGGGATCGACTCGATCATTAAATTCCGCCGCGGCGAAACAACCGCACTCTCGTTTGTTCTGTCTGACGATGAAACAAGAGGGCGCAGCATTGTCTATCATCCTGGCACCTGCGGCCGTATGACGATTGAGGAGCTGCCGATTCAGGTTCTGCGGGACACCAAATATTTTTACCTTGCGTGGATGGACAAAACGGTTCTTTATGCGGCCAAAACTGCAAAGGCAGCCGGTGCAAAGATTTTTGTAGATGCAGATCGGCCCACCCCGGAGATCATGGAGCATATTCCGATGTACGATGTTTTTATTGCTTCGGAATTTGTCTATGATTCCATGTTCCAGAATGAAAACTATGAAAAGAATTGCAGAAAAGTACTGGAAATGGGACCGGAGATCGTTATTTTCACGTTTGGAGCCAAGGGCTGCTGCGGCGTATCAAAGAACGGCGAGTTTTTCCGTCTGGATGCGTATTCCGTATCGGTAGAAGACACAGTTGGTGCGGGCGATGTATTCCACGGCGCGTTTCTTGCCGCGCTTATCCGCGGCATGACGGTACGGGATGCTGCACAGTTTTCCAGTGCTGTTTCCGCGATCAAATGTACCCGCATTGGCGGACGGGCTGGCATCCCGAACTATGACACGACGATCCGGTTCATGCAGACCGGAAAGATCGACTATACGGAGATTGATACGCGCGTCCGCTTCTATGAAAACGGGCTTGGTTAACGCAGGAGGAAAACGACATGAAAGCAATTCAGGTAGATGAGCTTCTGCGGTTTGCGCAGGAGGCTCTGGAGGCAGCGGGGGTCGGCGCGGAGGATGCGCAGACGATTGCCAATACGCTCGTGACGACGGACACGTTCGGCGTGTTCTCGCACGGCACGAACAATCTGTACAATTATATCCGCAAGATGCAGGCGGGCGGTCTGGACGCGAAGGCCGTCCCGACGGTGGAAAAGGAAGGCCCCTCGTGGGCCATCGTCAACGGCAATGCGGCCATGGGTATGGTCTCGTCCTGCAGGGCCATGAATCTTGCCATCGAAAAGGCGAAGAAGACCGGCATCGCCTATGCCGGCGTGCACAACAGCTGCCACTTTGGCGCGGCGGGCTATTATGCCAATCTTGCCGCGCAGCAGGGCCTGCTCGGCATCGCCATGAGCAACACCGACCCCAACATGGCCATCCCCGGCAGCCGCGACGTGGCCATCGGCAATAACCCCTTCTCGTTCGCGGCGCCGCTGAAGAACGGAAAATCCGTCTTCCTCGACATTGCCCTGAGCGGCGCGGCGGCCTTGAAGATCGTCATGGCGCGCGAAAAGGGACAGCAGGTGCCGCCCGGCTTCTTAATTGACGCCGAGGGCCTGCCGACGACGGATCCGTCCGGGTTCCCGTACGACTCGCATCTTCTTCCCATGGCGGCGCACAAGGGCTACGGCTTTGCCATCATGGTCGAGATCCTTGCCTCCGTGCTGACGGGCGCGGGACTTCTGAGTCAGGTCGTGAGCTGGAACCTCGATCTGGAGGCGAAGAACAATGTTGGCCACGCGTTCATCGCCGTGGATCTGGCGCAGATGCTGCCGATGGACGAATTTGAAGCGCGCATGGAGCAGATGGTGCAGGAGCTGGAGTCCGCGCCGCTGGCGAAGAACGCGCAGAAGATCTTCGTTCCCGGCGAGATGGAGTGGGCAAAGCGCGAGAAGGCGCTGGCGGAAAACCGGCTGGAGCTCGCGGACAATATGGCGGAGAACCTCGAAAAGGCCGCCGCGCTGACAAAGACCAGCCTGCACTGGCTGGCAGATTGAGAGGGAACAGGGTATGGACAAAACCGAACTCATGAAGGATGTATTGAAGGTGACCGGCATTGCGCCGATCATCGCCTACGCGGAGCCGGAGCAGGCCGTTCCGGCGGCAAAAGCCCTCGTTGCGGGCGGACTTCCCGTGGTGGAGGTGCTGATGCGCAACGAGCATGCGATGGGAAATCTGGAGCGCATCGCAAGAGACGTTCCGGAGATCGTCGCGGGCGCGGGCACGATCATCACGCTCGATCAGGCCAAGGCCGCCATCGACCACGGCGCGCAGTTCATCATCATGCCCGGCATCGGCCGGCAGGTCGTGGAATACTGCATCGACAGGAAGATCCCCGTCATTCCGAACTGCATCACGCCGGGTGAAATGACCATGGCGGTGGAATACGGCCTCGATATGGTCAAGTTTTTTCCGATCTACCAGCTCGGCGGTCTGGCGACGCTCAATGAATATACCGGCGCATACCCCATGCTCCACTTCCTCGTGACCGGTATGCTCAATGAGACGAATTTCCTCCCGCTGCTGGAAAACCGGAAGGTCATCTGCGGCGGCGACTGGATGTTCACGCAGGGACAGGCGCTTGTGAACAACGATTACGCGCTCATCGCGAGAAACCTGCGCGAGTCCGTCTATCAGGCGCAGGATCTGCGCAACCGTCTGGCGATCCGGAAATAAGGGAGGGAATGACAATGAGATCCAGTCAGGATACATACACACTCGCAAACGGCGTGAACATGCCGTGCATCGGCCTCGGAACGTACCAGTCCCCGGACGCGGTCGCGTCCGCGGCGGTCAAGGACGCAATGGCGGCGGGCTACCGCCTCATCGACACCGCTGCTGCCTACGGCAACGAGCGCGGCGTCGGACAGGGCATCCACATCAGCGGCGTTCCCCGCGAGGAAATTTTTGTGACCAGCAAGCTGCGCAACGCCGCGCACGGCTATCAGGCGACGCTTGAGGCGTTCGACATGACGCTCTCCCGGCTCGGCCTGCGGTATCTGGATCTGTACCTGATCCACTGGCCGAACCCCATCCAGTACCGCACGACATGGCAGGAGGCCACCATCGGCACCTGGAAGGCATTTGAGGAGCTCTATAAGGCCGGGCGCATCCGCGCCATCGGCGTGAGCAACTTCATGCCGCACCATATTGAGCTTTTGAAGGAGCACTGCGAAATTCTCCCCATGGTCAACCAGCTCCGCCTCTGCCCCGGCGTGACGCAGCCGGAGGTCGTGGCGTACTGCAAAAAGAACAACATTCTTGTCGAGGCCTACAGCCCGTTCGGCACCGGCGCGATCTTCAAGGTGCCGCAGATGCAGCAGCTTGCGCAGAAGTACGGCCGGAGCGTAGGCCAGATCTGCCTGCGCTGGAGTATGCAGATGGGCTGGCTGCCGCTGCCGAAGTCCGCGAACCCGGACCGCGTGAAGGAAAACCTGAACGTGTTCGACTTCGAGCTGGAGCCGGAGGACGTGGAGCTGATCGTGAACCTCAAGGGCGTCTGCGGCGAGGCTCCCGTGCCCGACGAGATCCATTTCTGATATGAGGATAACCAACAAAGAACGGCTGGCCGCGCACGGCAACCGCGAAGGGCGAAAAATCGTCGCGGAGCTGCTGGACGCGGGATTGGACGCGCTCGACCCGTATGTGCGAGTGAAGCAGCTTGTCCATGTGGAGAATGGGAAGATCGTTCTGCACACGGACGGCTTCGAGATGAAGGGTGACCCGCACGCGGGGCCGCTGGAATTTGATCTGAAGGACTATGACCGCGTGTATGTCATCGGCGCGGCCAAGGGCGTGCAGCGCGCGGCGCTGGCGATGGAGGAAGCGCTGGGCGATGTGCTGACCGGCGGCCATGTCATCGCCAAGCACGGCGAAGACATCATCTGCAAAAAGATCGGCGTCACGCCGGCAGGCCATCCCGTGCCGGACGAGGCCTGCGTCGAGGGCTGCAAAAAGATCGAAGCGCTGGCGCGGGATATCACCAGCCGCGATCTGGTCTTCACCATCACAGGAAGCGGCTGCGGCTCGCTGATGACCTATCCGGCGGACGATATCACGATCGACGAGATCGCGCGCTTTACCCACATGATGCAGATCGAAAAGGGCGTGCCGACCAGCGATCTGAACCCCATCCGCACGCACATCGACCGCTTCAAGGGCGGCCGGCTTTCCCGGCTGTTTCGGCCCGCGACGCTTGTCCACATGACGACGGCAGATCCCTCAAAGCAGAATACGCCTGTGACGCGCACGACATATTTTGAGATGCTGGAGCACAACACCTTCTTCCCGCCGCTCTCGACCGGTACGACCTACGCGGACTGCATCGCAATTTTACAGAAGTGGAACGCATGGGATAAAACACCTGTCTCCATCCAGAACCGCCTGCTGCGCGGCACGCCGGAGACGGAGAATATGAGCGTAGAAGAGTATGAAAGCCTCGGCGCGCGGTTCTTCGGCCTCATCTTCAAGGACGCGACGGTCTATCCCGCCGTGCGGAAAAAGGCGGCGGAGTTTGGCTTTCGCTGCGTCATGCTTTCGGAGTATCAGCAGGCGGAGGCGAAGGAGGCGGGACTGGTCGACGCGGCGATGGCCCTTTGCGCAGAGCGCATGGCAGAGCCGTTCCGCGCGCCCATCGTGCTCCTGTCCTCCGGCGAGAACGTGGTGACGGTCGGCGCGGAGAGCGGCGTCGGCGGGCGCAACCAGGAATACTGCACGGCGGCGGCGCTGACGATCGCGGGCAGCCGGAGGATCGTTTTCGGCGCGGTCGACACCGACGGCACGGACGGCCCCGGCGGCTTCCGATACCCCGGCGCGCCGGAATGCCTCGCCGGTGCGATCACAGACGGCGAAACGGCGCAGGCCGCGAAGCAGGCCGGGATCGATCTGGAGGACGCGCTGCGCACGCATGGCACGTCGGAGCCGCTCTGGCGGCTCGGCTGCGGCGTGGCTGCGGCGGCAAACGTCTCCGCACTCGATCTGCGCGTGATTTTGATCCAGGAATAAAAGAAATACAGAAGGAGTGACAGAAAAATGGCAGGAACAGAGATCCGCTCCATTACGGCAAGACAGGTATATACGAACCGCGGCAACCCCGGCGTAGAGGCCGTGGTCACGACGGAAAACGGCGCGACGGGCCGGGCCATGTGCACATCCGGCATTTCCATCGGCACGCATGAGATCCATTTTGACTTCGACGGCGGCGAGCGCTTCCGCGGCAAGGGCGTTCTGGGCGCGGTGCGGAACGTCAACGAGATCATCGCCCCGGCGCTGAAGGGGCTGGACGCGGCCAACCAGCGGCTGATCGACCGCACGATGCTCGATATCGTCCCGGACGCGAAGGCAAAACTCGGCGGCAACGCGACGGCGGCCGTCTCCGCAGCCGTTCTGAAAGCAGGCGCGGCGGCGCTGGGTATCCCGCTTTACCGGCACATCGGCGGCGCGAACGCGATGTATCTTCCCGTTCCGGGCGTTGCGATGGTTGCGGGCCATGAGCGCTACGGCGGCGGCATCACCACCCCCGGCGGCAAGCCCACCATGTCCGTCATGTGCTTCGGCTTCGACACGTTTGCCGACGCCTCCTACGCCTGCTGGGATATCCACACCCGCTGGGCCGAGAAGATGGACAGGCGCTTCGGCGGCGCGCCGAACATCCGCGATTTCATCGTCGTGCCGGAAGGCGTGTTCAAGTCCGACGAGGAGATCTGGGAAGCTATGACCGAGACGATCATCGAGGCGGGCTATGAAGGAAAGGCCGGCTTCCAGATGGACGTTGCGACCGACACCTATCACAACAAGGAAGACGGCAAATATTATGGCCTCTTTAATAACCAGCCCAAGACGAAGGATCAGCTCTACGAGTTCTATCTGCATATCATCAAGGAATTCCCGTTCGTCATTCTGGAAGACCCGTTCAACGAGGACGATTATGACACGACCGCGGCACTGACGAAGGATTCCGGCATCCAGATCGTCGGCGACGATCTGTTCACGACGAACATCCGCCGCGTGGCCTATGGCGTGACGAAGGGCGCAGCGAATACGATTTTGCTGAAGGTCAACCAGATCGGGACGATCTCCGAGGCGCTGGAGATGATCCAGTATGCGTACAAGTTCGGCTACGCCGTCATGCCGTCGGATTCCAGAGGCGAGGGCGAGTCCATTGCGGATTATGCCGTGGGCATCAACGCCGGCTCCGTGCGCGAATGCGGCATCGGCCCGCGAGCGAACCGGTTCATGGAAATTGAAGCAGAGCTCGGCAAGACCGCGAAGTTCCTCGGTGCGCGCGGACTGAAGGGCTTTAAGAACCAGCAGCGTGCGGACGCGCTGGAGAGAAAGGAGTAAGCGGGATGTATCAGCAGTACATTAACGGAAAACTGGTAGACGGTCTCGGAAAGCCGCTGGACGTGCTCGACCCGTCGACCGGCGAGGTCGTCGGCACGGTCGGCTCCGCGAACGCGGCGCAGGCGCAGCAGGCGCTGGACGCGGCGGCGGAGGCGTTCAAGACCTGGTCGAAGACCCCTCTGCAGACGCGCATCGACTGGATGCTGAAGCTCCGCGAGGCGTGCCTTGCCGAGCGTGAGACGCTGGTCGATCTGGTCAGCCGGGAATCCGGCAGAACGTATGCGCTGGCCTGCGGCGACGTTGACTGGTGCATGACGAGCTTCCAGTATTACGCGGAGGAGGTCAAGCGCGTCTACGGCACGTCCTTCCCCAATGCGGCAGGGACGTATGGCAGCGGCTATCATATTGTCGAGCGCCGCCCGATGGGCGTTTCGGTCGGCCATCTGGCGTGGAACTACCCGCTGGGCAACGCGGGACTGAAGATCGCGCCCGCAGTCGTCTCCGGCTGCTGCTGCATCATCAAGCCGTCGAGCCAGACCCCGCTGGCCACGCTCTATCTCGGCGTGATCGCGGAGAAGATCGGCTTCCCGGCGGGCGTCATCAACATCATCTCCGGCCCGGCCGCAGAGGTGGGAAAGACGCTCAACTCCAGCAGCATCCCGAAGCTCATTACGCTCATCGGTTCGAGCGAGACGGGCCTGCAGATCATGCGCGAGGGCGCAACGTCCGTGAAGAAGTATTCCTTCGAGCTGGGCGGCAACGCGCCGGTCATCGTGATGCCTGATGTGGATCTGGACGAGGTCGCGGCGAATATCGTGGCGAAGAAGACCGGCTTCGCGGGCCAGACGTGCGTGAACTATAACCGCATTTATGTGCAGGAGCGTATCTATCCGCAGCTGTGCGAAAAGGTCGCGGAAAAGCTGCGCGCTGTGAAGCTCGGCCGGTGGAAGGACGAAGGGCAGGTCATGGGGCCGCTGATCAACAAAAAGGCGCGCGACCGCATGCTGGAGCTGGTGGACGACGCGGTGAAGTCCGGCGCGAAGCTCGTGATGGGCGGCGAGGTGCCGGAGGACTTTGCGAAGGGCGCGTACATGACGCCCGCGCTGCTGGTGGACGTTACGGACGATATGCGCGTGAGCAGAGAGGAGATCTTCGGGCCGATCATCCCGATACAGCCGTTCAAAACGCTGGACGAGGCGATTGAAAAGGCCAACAACACGATCTACGGCCTGTCCTCCTACTTCTTCGGCCACAACGCGAAGGAGATCGCCAAAGCGTTCGAGGGCATGGAGGCCGGCGAGATCTTCATCAACGGCTCCGGCGGCACCGAGCAGACCCCGCACGCAGGCGTCAAGCAGTCCGGCGTCGGCTGCGACAAATCCCCCTGGTCCCTCGAAGAGTATTTCGACTTCAAATACTGCGCCATGATCCCGTAAACGCGGAAAGGGGAACGAAATGGAAAAGAAATTTGACGTCATTGGCTTCGGCGACCCGTTTCAGGATCTGGATATCCAGCTGTCCAAACTCCCGGAAACCAACGTCAATATGCGTATGAACGACTACTGCTTCATGGGCGGCGGAAACGTTCCCACGGCAATGGTCGCGGCGGCGAGACTGGGGCTGAAAAGCTCCATTCTCGGTGTTGTCGGTGACGACATGCTGGGGCGGCTTGCCACAGCGGATTTCACCTACAACCATGTTGATACGTCACACTTGAAGGTAGCTGCCGGCAAACGGACGAATTTCTGCCTGTGTGTGGCCGAACAGGAAATTGACGGCAAGGAATTTATCAGCAAGCCCGGCGATTTTGACCCGTTGACCCCGTCAGATTTGGATAAGGACTATATCCAGTCGGCAAAGGCGCTGCATATCGGCCAGTTTACACCGGCCATCGTCAAAGCCTGCGAGTGGATGCACGAGGCAGGCGGCGTCGTGTCCATCGACGCGGCGTATTACCGTCCGGATATCTATGAAAATTACCGCCATCTGGACATCTTCATCGGCTCTGAGATGTATTACAACGTCATGTGCCAGACCGAGGGCTATACCGGCGGCAGAGCGGATATTCGGCGTGTCCTGCGCGCCATTCAGTCGCAGGGGCCGAAGACCGTGATCTTTACTTTTGGCGCTGATGGCTGCATCGGTCTCTGTGGAGACGAATTTTTTGAAGTTCCGGCTTTCAAGGTCAAGGCAGTCGATTCGACCGGTGCAGGCGATGTGTTCCACGGAGCCTATATCTACGCCTGGCTGCAGGGTTGGGACGCAAAGACCTGCTGCCGGTTCTGCTCCGGTGTTTCAGCGATCAAATGCACCCGCCCCGGCGGACGCTCCGGCATTCCGACGCTGCCGATTCTGGAAAAATTCCTCGCCACGGGCGAAATTGACGGAACCGAGCTGGACGAGCGTGTCCAGCATTATAAATATGGACTTCTGAACGCTTGACAAAAAGAAAGACAGGGAGGAAACCATTATGCTGAATTATCATGTCAAGATCGGTCTGGTGCCGATCCGCAGAGACTGCACCCCGCGCCCCGGTATTTTCAACTGGGAATACGCGGAAGATCGCGCAAGAAAAACCGTAGCGTATATTGAGGAGCATTTCACCAGCGAAAACGTCTCGTTCGTCGATCTCAAGAGCATCAACGAGGTTGAAGTCCTGTATAACGAAAAGGATGTGCAGCCTGTCGTCGACCTGATGCGCAAAGAGCGCGCCGATGCAATCTTTATCATCAACAGCAACTTCGGCAACGAAGAGGTCGCCGCCATGGTCACCAAAGAGCTTGGCCTGCCGGTTTTGCTCTGGGGCCCGCTGGACGACGTATTTGAGCCGGACGGCAGCCGCCACACTGACAGCCAATGCGGCCTGTTCGGTGTCAGCCGACAGATGCAGCGCTACGGCGTCCCGTTCAGCTACATTGAAAACTGCCGCGTAAGTGACCCGATCTTCGCCGACGGCCTGGACAAATTCGTCCGCGTTGCCTGCATGATCAAGAATTTCCGCGGTATGCGCATCGCGCAGGTCGGTCTGCGGCCGAAGCCCTTCTGCTCCGTTATTTTCAATGAGGGCGAGTTGATGCAGCGCTTCGGCATGCACATCATCCCAGTCAACATGGCGGTCATTATTGACAAATATAACCGTATTCTCAAAGAGCGCGACGCGGAGCTGGAGGAGGGTGCGAAGATCCTGTTCGAGCGCTATCAGATGGACAAGGATACCCCGCCGCTTGCAAAAAAGATCTACGCATTTGTGCTTCTCTATAAGAAAATCTTCGAGGAATACGATGTCGATGTCATTTCCTCCGAGTGCTGGACATCCATGCAGCTGGGCGTCGGGGCTATGCCCTGCACGGCCTACAGCATTCTGGCCGACATGGGCTACATCGTCTCCTGCGAGAGCGATATGCACGGCGCAATCTCCATGGCGCTGCTGTCCTGCGCAGCGCTGGGCAAGAATCCTCCGTTCTTCGGCGAGTTCACCGTCCGCCACCCCGAGGACAAGAACGTCGAGCTGCTGTGGCACTGCGGCCCGTTCGCCTATTCGCTCAAGAAGCCCGGTACGATTGCGCGCGAGGAGAACCAGCGCCAGTGGTTCCAGGTCAAGGACGGCAAATTCACCATCTGCCGCTTCGATCAGGACGACGGCCACTATCAGCTGCTCAACGGCACGCTGGAGAGCGCCGACGGCCCGTATACCTTCGGCACCTACCTTTGGGCACGGTTCAACAACCTGACCAAGTGGGAGCGCAAGCTGATCGACGGCCCGTACATCCATCACATGGCTGAGGTCGAAGGCAACTATACATGGGAGCTGCGTGAGTTCTGCCGCCTGATCCCGCATCTGGACTCCGATACGGTGGATTAAAAGGAGAAACTGATATGCTGACTGATTTAAGATCCATTCTTGCGCTGGCTGAAGAAAAAGGCTGCGCAATCCCAGCGTTCAACTGCTACACGCAGGAGTGCGTCATGGGTGTTCTGGAAGCCGCGAAGGAAACCGGCGCGCCGGTCATTTTCCAGATGTTCAGCCGTCTGGCCGATACCAACGACGGTAATTTTGTCGCGCCCGCCATTCTGGAGGCCATCCGCCAGCTCCCGCAGCCTGCGGTCATGCACCTTGACCACGGCGCGGGTATCCCAGAGGTTGTCCGGGCCATCCGTCTCGGCATGACCGGCGTAATGATCGACGCATCGACTCTGCCGCTGGAGGAGAACATTGCCATGACGAAGCTTGCGGCAGAGCTCTGCGGCTATGTCGGCGTTCCGGTTGAGGGTGAGCTCGGCCATGTCGGCGCGACGAAGGACGAGGTGCTCGGCAACTATACCGATGTCGCGGAGGCAGAGCGCTTTGTGAAAGAAACCGGTGTTTCCGCCCTGGCTGTCATGGTCGGTACGGCGCATGGCCGGTATAAAAAAGCGCCTGTGCTGGATATTCAGCGTATCCGCGACATCCGTGAAGCAACAGGCAAACTGCCGCTGGTGCTCCACGGCGGCTCCGGTGTGCCGGACGAGCAGATCCGCATGGCAGTAGAAGCCGGCATTCGCAAGGTCAACTTTGCAACCGACCTCTGCTACGCCTTCCTTGATCAGGTCATGGTCACAGAACGCACGACGGTCGCGCTGGATGTGTTCATGCGTGAACCGATCCATGCCATCCGCGATTACTGCATCAGTAAGATCAGACTGCTGGGCGCAGACAGGATCCTGTAACCATTAAGCGCCTGCCGGGACACCGGCAGGCGCAGTGCTGTATGAAAAGGAGAAACCATATGAAGATTACAAAGCGTCCGTTCGGCACACTTGCAGACGGTACTGCCGTATCCTGCTGGACGATGGAAAATGCGCATGGCCTGCGCGCGGAGCTTTTGGACTATGGTGCGACGATCCGCAGCGTTCAGGTTCCCGATCGGGCAGGACGTCTTATCGACGTTGTGCTCGGCTATGACGATTTGGCCGGCTATACCGGTAACCCCAGTTTCTATGGCGCGACAATCGGCCGCTTCGGCAACCGCATCGGCGGGGCGGAATTTGCGCTGAACGGAAAGACGTACTGGCTGGCGAAAAACAACGGTGAGAACCATCTGCACGGCGGTCTGCGCGGCTTTGACAAATACGTCTGGCAGGGAACGGAGGAGCCGGACGGTGTCCGGTTCACGCGCGTCTCGCCGGGCGGCGAGGAGGGGTATCCCGGCACGCTGACGGTATCGGTGAAGTTCAGCTGGCAGGGAGACGGGCTGATGCTCCACTATACGGCGCAGTGCGATCAGGATACGATTTTGAATCTGACAAACCACAGCTATTTTAACCTCGACGGTGAGGGCACGGTGCAGGAGCAGCTTCTGAAAATTCATGCCGACCACTATACGCCGAACGACGCAGGCTGTCTGCCGACAGGCGAGCTTGCGCCTGTCGCGGGCACGGCAATGGACTTCCGCAGCTTCAAGGCCATTGGCAGGGACGCGGACAGCGACGAGCCGTGCGTGAAACCCTTCCGCGGCTACGACGTGAATTTCTGCCTGGACGGAAGCGTCCCGGCGATCGAGGCGAAGTCTCTTAAAAGCGGCATCGTCATGTGCGTGACGACCGACCAGCCCGGTGTGCAGCTCTTTACGGCCAATCATATGAAAGAGCGCATCGGCAAAAACGGGCAGCAATACGGCCACCGCTCCGCGTTCTGCCTCGAAACGCAGCATTTCCCGGACTGCATCCACCATCCGGACTGGCCAAGCTGCGTCCTGCGCGCAGGCGAGGTCTTTGACAGCAAGACCATCTATTCGTTTACGACGGAATAAGAAGGAAGGAATCTATAAATATGGCTGATTTTACAATGGACCGGTTCAGTCTGAAGGGCAAGACCGCCCTTGTGACCGGCGCGGAGCGCGGCATCGGGCTGGAGATTGCAAAGGGTCTGGCCGCGGCGGGCGCGAATATTATCATCGCAGGCCTGATGGAAGAAGAATTTCCGAAAGCGAAGGCCGCTGTGCGCGCCAAGGGCGTGAGCTGCACGGTGCTGAAAGCGGATATCTCGAAGGAAGAAGACGTGCTGCGCCTTGCGGAACAGGCGTGGGAGATCTTCCCGAACGGACTTGACATTCTGGTCAACAACGCGGGCGTCAACAAGCTGGCGCCCGCGGAGGAGATGCCGCTGGAGGTCTGGCAGAAGGTCGTCGGCGTCAATCTGACGGGCACGTTCCTCATGTGCCGCACGTTCGGAAACCGGATGCTGCAGCAGGGACACGGCAATATCGTGAACGTCGCGTCCATGTCCGGTCTGGTCGTGAACCCGCTGCCGCAGCAGCAGTGCGCATACAATTCATCCAAGGCGGGCGTCATCATGCTGACGAAGTGCATGGCCAACGAGTGGGCGCAGCGCGGAGTACGTGTCAACGCGATCTGCCCCGGCTTTACCGACACGCCGCTCACGGCCAGACGGCTTTCTACGCCGAACGACCCTGCGGTCGCCAAATGGATCGGCGGTACGCCGATGGGCCGGGTCGCCCAGCCGGACGAAATGGTCGGGCTCGTCCTCTATTTTGCAAGCGACGCGTCTACGTTTACAACCGGCGCAGTCCTCTCTGTTGACGGCGGATATACGTGCCTGTAAGCAATACAGAATCAAAATCTCCCGGAATACACGATTGTGCGTTCCGGGAGATTGTCTTTTCAAATATTCTGAATACGGTAACAAGCATATTGAAGAAAACCAAACATCGGATTTCATCATACAGAATGGTGTAAAAACATTGATCAAGCGAAAAAAGTTTGAAGCATTTCTTGATCGCCTTTCCTCCATTTGAGAAACATCTTTCAAATTATAGTGTCTCCGGCGGCTAGGAAAGAAGCCTCTGACATGGTATACTGTTTGTATATCGTGCCGAGGCTCTTTTTCATGAGGAAAGGAGCATGGAACATGAGCGAAAAAAGACGGGATCAAAGAAATCGTATTCTTCGCAATGGAGAGAGCCAACGCAAGGATGGCCGTTATGTATTCAAATATCGAGACATTAACGGTCAGCCGCAATTTGTATATAGCTGGCGGCTAGAGCCGACTGACAGACTGCCTGCCGGCAAGCGGGACGGTCCTGCACTTCAGGAATTGGAACCGAAAATCATACGGGATCTTGAGGATAAAATATCCCCGCGCGGTGGTGACATGACTGTCATGGAACTGGTTCAAAAGTATCTGCGCACCAAAACCGGCGTCAGAGCAAGCACCAGGGCTGGCTATAAAACCGTTCTGAATCTTCTGGAGAAGGATTTATTTTCCGGAATCCGCATCGATCGTGTGAAGCTATCCGATGCAAAGGTATGGCTGATTGACCTGCAAAAAAGCGGCAAGAGTTATAGCAGCATTCATTCCATTCGTGGCGTCCTACGTCCGGCATTCCAGATGGCCGTTGATGACGACCTGCTTCGTAAGAATCCATTTGATTTTGAGTTGGCAAGTGTGATCGTTGATGACAGCGTGACCAGAGAAGCGATATCACGAAAAGATGAACGCACTTTTCTGGATTTCATCCGAAATGATAAGCATTACTCGCAGTATTACGACGGTATGTGCATTCTATTCAAAATCGGATTGCGCATTTCCGAATTCGCCGGCCTGACACTCAACGATGTCGATTTGCACGCCCGCGTGATCCACGTTGATCATCAGCTGCAGCGCACAACGCAGATGGAGTACATTATCGAAGATCCAAAGACAGAGAGTGGTACTCTGCCATGGGATATTGTTTATATGCCACACGCGCGGTTTAAGGCCACTTTCGGTAGTAAAATCCAGTATATGGACACAATTTACTACTTTTGTACTACTTTTGCCGGATACGAGGTACCATGATACGCCACAATATGCCAAGAAAACATATTCTGTTAATTTAAAAAACTACGAAGAAGTAACGAAATACCAAGATAATCGAGGAAAAACCAAGATGGTAAAGATTTTGTTTATTTGCCACGGCAACATCTGCCGCAGCCCGATGGCGGAGTTTATTATGAAGGCGACGGTACGGGAAGCGGGACTGACGTCTGCAATTCAGATCGATTCTGCAGCGGTCAGCCGGGAGGAGATTGGAAACCCTATCTATCCGCCTGCGCAGCGGCAGCTGCGCGCGCGCACGGCGTGCCGTTTGACGATCACCGGGCGCGGCAGATGACACGGGCTGACTATGACACATATGATCTGCTCATCGGCATGGACGGCAGTAATCTCGCGGCCATGCGGCGTATCTGCGGCGGCGATCCAGATGGGAAGCTCCGACTGCTGATGGCATATACCGGCACGGCGCGCGATGTCGCCGACCCATGGTACACCGGCGATTTTGACGCCGCATGGCGTGATATCGAGTCCGGATGCCGCGCGCTTCTGGACGCGCTGCGTTCCTCCCTGTGAGCAAAAATCCCGGCCGCAGCTGCGGCCGGGATTTGCGTATCTGATTTACTGCTTCGGCTCCTGTGGGGGTTCCTGCTGGGCGGCGAATTTTGCTCTGCGCTTTTTGCGGGCGTTTTTGACCAGCACGATTACAACGATGACGATCACGGCCAGCAGAATCAGCGCGGGCAGCGCGGAGGCCAGACCCAGAATGATATTCTGCACGCCGCGGGTGAAGCCCGTCCAGCCGTCGGACAGGGAATCAGACAGCTTCTGGCTGAATGTGCGTCGAACTGGGACAGTCGGCGTGTAGACCTCAACCTCGCGCAGATCAAGATCCACGGTCGAATACTTGATCTGCATGTCATAGTTGCGCAGGCTCCGCTCGATAGATTCGATCTCATAGCGCACGTCGGACAGCCGCTGTTCAAGCGCAATGAGTGTTTCCACGTCCTCGCTCTTCGAGAGCATGTCCAGAAGCCGCTCCTCCTGCGTGTTGAGGCTGGAAAGCCGCGCTTCGTAATCGGTGTAGGCTGAGGTAACGTTCTGCGCGTCGCGGCTGGTGGAGATTACGTTGCCGAAGCCCTCCGTCTCGTGCAGAAAGGCTTCAAACTGCTCGCACGGGATGCGGACGGTGTAATACGCCCAGCGGTTGACGATGGAGGTTGTGCCGTCAGCATTGTACTGCGTGTCACCTGTCACGTTGGAACTTTCCACAAAGCCGCCGATCTTCTGCACCTGCGATTCCAGCGCGGCGACCGCCTTGTCAAACTCGGTCGTCTCAATGGAGACGGAGGCGGTATAGATGATCTTGGCGGTGTAGTCGGCGACGGAATCGTCCGGCTCCGGTGTTTCGGCGGCTCCGCTGCCCGCTTCGGTCGTGGCAACGGTGTCGTAGGTGAATTCCTCCTCCGGCTCGGCGGGCGCCTCCATGGGCGTCTCGGCGGCGGCTGCCTCCTGCTTGGAATCGTAATAGCCGTTGGGCGCGGACGCAGTGTCCGCTGCCGCCATTTTGGAGCTTGCCGCGCAGCCGGTAAACACGACCAGAACCAGCAGTGCGGCGAGAAGGCTGGCAAGAAGCGATCTTTTTTTCATGATTGGTACCCCTTTCTTTTGTGTTCTGCTTGCGTAACCGCTGATCCAATCGACCGCGGTTATCAGCGGAGCTTTTGCCGATACCTCTTGTCGATTGAATCATCTATACTTAAAAGACGGATTTTCTGGCCGGTG
>OJNS01000954.1_pt1 | contig 16331 bp, 12 predicted proteins | sample 1597911 | NCBI WGS metagenome assembly OJNS01 (sample SAMN01915214, study PRJEB22387) | human gut metagenome | isolation source: stool | host: Homo sapiens | place: USA
TATTTGACATTAATGATGTCTATATCCCATTTTATTAAATGTGACTTTTGACCAAAAAAAGAATGAGCTAAAATACGAAAACATACATTAGGCAAACACTTAACTAACGTCTCAATTTCATGCAAATCTTGCGTATTCGTATAAACAACCGCATTATACTTTGGTACATTAATTAAATTATTAAAATTATCATATACTCTTGCTTCATCCAATATAACCTTATCCCATGATATTCCATAGTAGAACCACCAAACCTCTTTAAATCGAGTCAAATTATCCATTAGCCAGGGCTTATAAATATACGTATAATGTATTACTTTAGGAAGACCATTAAATAAGTCATACCATTCCAAATTTCCTTTTAAACGTTCTTGAACATCCGAACCAACCTGCAGATTACAATGGTAATTTATACCATCTATCCTTAAACAATATATTTAAGATACCTTGATCCGCATAAACTTGATTATGATATTGAACAGTTAAATCCATTAATTGATTTAATATATGGTTCTCTTTCCAATACGCATTATCAATCAACAATAAACCTGCATTAAAGCCTGAATCTGTTGTCGGTAAATCCGCCACAGCACCAACAGGACATCCATTTAATTCCATATTAAATAATTCATCTAGTGAATCCGTCACAATCATGTCGCAATCAAGATATAACACTCTATCTTCTTCGACATATTCAGGAATTAAATATCTAAAGTAAGTTTGGTATTTAATATGCGTCGACGGACAATTAAACTTCTTAAAATTATCACCCGAAACCTTAATATTTAATATTTCCGAATTAAAATAAGACAACCTCTTTGTCATCAATCGAAACCACTCAATTGGTAGATCCTCATTTAAAATATAAAATTTAATATTCTTACTATGCGCACAAATAGACTTAATAGTTGTTTCCAATTTATCCATATAACTATTATCACACGCTAAAACAATCGCATTTCTCATTACCCTTTACCCCTCATAAAAAATGGACATGTCCACAACACATCCATTCTATCACACTATTCAATTAAGGTGACTCCCACTTTCCAGATCTGATTCAAGAAATTCAAATTCAATGTAGCCAAACGATTATGCTTATCATACTTAATAATATAATCATCCATATTTACAAGTGGACCTCTTGTCACATGAATCTTATTATTGAGTAATACACCATAAGACATACGAAGAATCTTCTTGTCATCCATCAACATCGTAAGAATACGAATCTCTTCATCTGTTAATGCAGAAATATCCTCTTTATATTTTAATTCATGAATAAAAACACTCTCCAAAGGAAACTTTCTAAAAATACGATCCACTTCTACCTGTGACAATTTACTCACCACAAATACATAGCCACCGAATAAAGTTCGCAATTGAATCTGTTTAGAAACCCTATGATAAAACTCCATCTTAGGACTAAACGCAAAAATACCCTCGTTTTCATTCAAGTATTTACATACTTCCTCTTCCTTAGAACGTATGGTCAATAATACATACCAATGTTCATCCAAATTCATATATAAAACCCTTTCATTTCCTATACTAAAAGTATAAGGTGGTTATTTATTTGTGTCAAATCGATTAAAAAGGTAAATCAATCTCTGGTTCTTCTTCTTTTTCATCCACTTCTTCTTCAAAAGTCGGTAAATTCTTTAAATCCAAATCATCCAATCGATTAAAGTCAAAAAATGGTTCTTCCATGAATGGATCCCAATTCATACAATGACTATATACATAATTTACTTGTGCGTCCGTCAAACCACTTAGTAATTCATCAAGCTCTTCTTCCTCACGCAATTCATACAACCACTGTAAATCATACGCACTATGACCTGCATCTACCCACATATGAAGTCTTTCCTTCTCTTTCTTTGTGAGTTTATTTTCCTTTTCAAATTTTCTTAATTCATTCTTACGAATTCTATATTTGCTTTTAGTCTTCTTCTTTTTCATACACCAAAAAATAAGGGTACACATACGCATACCCTAATATCTACTATAAACTTTTCAATTCTTCTGTGATTGCATTGATAGCTTCATCAACCTTAGAAGCATCCTTACCACCGGCTTGAGCCATATCTGGCTTTCCACCACCATTACCAGAACAAATTTGAGCCGCTTTCTTAACCAATTGACCCGCATGTACGCCAGCCTTAACAGCCTCTTTACCTGCACCAGATACAAAGACAACCTTTTCTCCATTTGTGTTCACGAAGAAAACAACCATCTTGTCATCACTAGCCTTTAAGTTAGAAACAATATCCTTCAATGCACCTGCATCCATTCCAGAAACAGATTTAATCAATACATTTACTTTTCCAAAATCTTTAGCCTCTGTAGCCCATTCTTTAGATTTCAAAGTAAAGATTTGGTTTTTCAAGTTATCGATTTCCTTTTGCATATCATGCATAGTCTTATAAGCAGCCTCAACCTTTGTATCAATATTCTTAATACCCTTTTGTTTAGCACTATCCGCAATATTTTCTAACATTGTATGTTCAGATGCAAAGTCTTCATAAGCCGCAAATTTAGTCTTAGCCGTAATACGACGAGAATCTGAACCAATACTTTCCTCACTAATGATCTTACATAGACCAATCTGAGCCGTATTTTCTACATGACATCCCGCACAGAATTCCTTAGATACATCTCCCATTGTTACAACACGAACTGTATCACCATACTTCTCATCAAACAATGCTGTTGCACCAGACTTCTTAGCCTCTTCAATAGGCATTACTTCTTTCGTTACAGGATAAGCCGCACTAATATATTCATTCACAATACGTTCTACTTCAGCCAATTGTTCAGCCGTAACCTTTTCATAATGATTAAAGTCAAAACGCAAATATTCAGGACAATTATAAGAACCAGCCTGGTGAATATGATCACCCAATACCTTAACTAAAGCCGACTGCAACAAGTGTGTACAAGAGTGGTTTGCTGTAGTTGCCAAACGATCTTTGACATTTACTTCACCATGTAAAGACATACCCTTTTCTAATACACCACTATTGATTTTAACTGTGTGAATATGCTGTTTATTACGAGTCTTTTGAACATCTAATACTTCAACCTCTACACCATCAGCTGTAAACATCCCCTTATCAGCAACCTGTCCACCACTTTCGGCATAGAAACAAGTTTCATCTAAAATGATCATACCTTCATCTTCTAAAGAATCAACCATTTTACCCTCTGCATTAAATAACGCAATGATCTTACCATCACAAGATAAGTGATCATAACCAATAAATTCACTAGGCTCATTGAAGTTCATCAACTCTTCATTTTGAGACGCAAAAGAATCCTTTACATTACGCGCATTACGAGCACGCTCTTTTTGTTTATTCATTTCAGCATCAAATTCATCACGACTTACTGTAATACCACTTTCTTCGGCAATTTCTTGTGTTAATTCAAATGGGAATCCATATGTATCATACAATTTAAAGACAACTTCACCACTAAGCTTTCCATCCTTAGCCTTGCTGATTTCTTCGTCTAGTAAAGCCTGACCAACCTTTAAAGTCTTCTTGAAAGTTTCTTCTTCCACCTTAATCAACTTCTGGTTGAACGCAACATGCTCCTGTAAGTATGGATAGAAATCCTCCATTAAATCTGCAACAACAGGAACTAGTTTATATAAGAATGGTTCATCCAAACCTAATTTTAAACCATAACGAACTGCACGACGAAGTACACGACGAAGTACATAACCACGACCACTATTTGAGAAGTTAGCACCATCACTCAACGCAAAAGTCACTGTACGAACATGGTCCGCAATAACACGGTAAGCCATCTTATATTCACCTTCATAAGGATGTTTCGCCATAGCTTCTGTTGCACGAATAATAGGCAAGAATAAATCTGTATCGAAGTTTGTTTCTCCATCCTGAACTAAGGCAACCAAACGCTCAAGACCCATACCTGTATCAATATTCTTCTGAGGAAGTTCCTTATAATCTTTACGATCAATACTTGGATCACAATCATATTGAGAGAATACGACATTCCATACTTCTACATAACGATCGTTTTCCATTTCATCAAAGAATAATTTTTCTCCCAATCCCTCAGGATCATATTTTTCTCCACGATCAAAGAAAATTTCACTGTCAGGTCCACCAGGTCCCTTACCAATTTCCCAGAAGTTATCATCTGTCTTTAAAATATGACTAGGATCTACGCCACAAATTGTAGTCCATACTTCATAAGCACGCGCATCATCTGTATATACAGACACATACAATCTGTCCTTATCAATACCCATCCATTCTTCGCTTGTTAAAAATTCCCACGCAAACTGAATGGCCTCATCCTTGAAATAATCTCCAATTGAGAAGTTTCCTAACATTTCAAAGAAAGTGTGGTGACGAGCCGTACGACCCACATTTTCAATATCATTTGTACGAATTGATTTCTGTGCATTCGCAATACGATTTGAAGCCGGTTTTTCACTACCATCAAAATATTTTTTCAAAGCCGCAACACCCGCATTGATCCATAATAATGTTGGGTCATTGTGCGGAATCAAACTTGCGCCCGGCTCAATCATATGCCCTTTAGATTTAAAATAATCCAAGAACATCTGACGAATCTGATTACCAGTTAATTGTTTCATCTTTTTTTCCTCCAATAAAAAAACGCTCCTATTTCTAGGAACGTATAATTACGCGGTACCATCCTAGTTCATTTTCCAAAATCGAAAAATGCCCTCAATTCACTCGTTAACGCCGACTACGTTTCAACTCCAAAGTAGCTTCAAACTAAAAGACTCGAAGAGCTTTCACCAAACGCCCTCTCTCTATACACAAGAACTTTTAATCCTACTTATCTTCTTCACTGTCGAATCGATAAAATTTTAACACTCTTTCCATATTTCTGCAAGACGAATCACACCATCTAACATCAATTCTTTACTCATACTCGCAAAAGACAATCCAATACGACCATTTAAAATACTAATTGCGACACCATTCGATTCACACAAATCCCTAAAGCGTGATACATCCACATCTAAATTTAACCAATACGCCATATACGTCTCATCCAAAATATACGAACAACCCATATGCGTATCAATCAATTTCTTTAAATACAAATGCTTCTCCTTATACTCACGAACAAGCTTTCTTAAATGCTTCTGCAAATACCCATCCACAATATACTGCGTAAAAGCCACCTGCTCAATTTTACTCGTCGTTGGGCCAAAATAAGAAGCACTATACTTACGCATATACTCCTCATTTAAAATCATATACCCAATACGAAGACTCGGTAATAATAGTCTTGAAAACGAAGAAAAATAAATCACATTCTTACTTTTCGAACACAACGAAGTCTTGATCTTAGAAGCATACACAAGCTCCCCATTATAATCATCCTCAAGAATCAAAACATTCTCTAAAGAAACCAATTCCTCACGAACCCTTTCACTCATAGACTGTCTATCAGACGTAAAACAAGTCGTATTCACATAGACAACATCCACATTCAACCTTTGAATATCCTTCACAAAAGAATTCGGATTTAAATATTCCACATGAAAACCATACGACAAAAACACCTGCTTAGCCTGATCATCCACTAAAGTACTTAAACCAATCACCTTTGACTTATCCAACATCCCACAAAATATATACAACAAAGACTGATAGTTTGAACCAATCACCATCTGCTCAGGAAAACACAAAATATTCCGATTCTGATACACATACTTACATAGAGCCTGCCTTAATCCATACTCACCCTGCGCTAAACCATAACTTGACATCAAACGCTTATCATTCAAAACACCCTTCATATATCGTTTCCAAATCGTTGTTTCAAACGAATCAAAAGAAACCGACTGAATCCGAAAATCATAATCATACGATTTTTCTTTATGACTTGAACTATAATCCAAGATCTCCTGATGCAGTAAGATACGCTCCGGATTCATACTCACCACATACCCCACCTTTTCTTGACTCGAAATAAACCCATCCAACACCAACTTATTATATGCATTTTCTACCGTGGTCTTAGACACATTCATCTTCTTTACACATTCACGAATCGAATCCACACGATCCCCATACTTTAAGATCCCAGAAAGTATCGACTCCTTATACAAATCATAAATTACTTGATATTTCTTCATGTAACTGTCCCCTAATTATTTTTTATAATTGTATATTTTTTTATATACAGAAACAAGTATAATAGTCACTAAGTTACAGAAAGAAGGAAAGATTATGAAAAACAAACAAACATACGAAATCGTACTAACAGGACTAGGTATGGCACTTGTATTTGTCGCAACCATGTTCATCAAAGTACCAAACGCATTAGACGGATACTTCAATCTAGGAGACGGATTTATCCTATTATTCGCAAGCTTTTTAAATCCATTTGAAAGCTTCTTGATTGGAGGCTTAGGAAGCGCACTAGCCGATGTAGCCGGAGGATACGGACACTACTTCTTCTTTACTCTAATCATCAAAGGACTAGAAGGAATCGTAGTATCCCTACTTATGAAAAACTACTCTAAACCGAAACAAATCTCAAGCTACGTATTAGGATCTGTCATTATGGTATTTGGATACTTCATTGCCAAATACATATTAAAAGGAAGCTGGATCGTAGCCGCAAGTGAAATTCCAGCCAACATAGTCCAAGGAGTTGCAGGTATTGTGATTGCACTTATTGCTTATCCAATGGTAAAGAAAATCGTACAAGATAAATTAAATTAAAAGAGAAATCAAAATCGATTTCTCTTTTTATTTACATCGAACCGTCACTCTATTTTTCGCATCCAAAGTACACGTAAATAAAGTCAAAGGATAATCCGAAGAAGTCATATCCTCAACACTATCTGGCGTTAAAGTTTCAATTAAAACAACACGATATTCAAAATGATTTCCAAGTGCATCCGTAAATACGACCTTACTACCCGGATCTAAACTATGAATTCTTCCAAAATGAAACCAAGAATTATGTGCCGCAATCACCATATTCCCCTTATATGCACTACCCGAATATCGACAAGGCGCTAGTTTCATCAAATCATACGTAAACTCACTCGTAACCGGAAGCTTAATGTCCAAAGAAGGAATCTCAATCGTTCCAATACAAGATAAACCATCCAGTTCTACTTCAGGCATATCCATATCTGGATCAATCCATATATCTGGATCCAAATCATTCTTTAAATTATAGGCGGCCAATATATCTTCTTCACTCTTTCTAGCCCGAAACGTATCATACACATTAAACAAAGTAAGTCCTAAGGCCAGTACAATGCAGATACAGCCAAAATGCTTTAGAACTTGCTTACGCATATACATCCAAGTCCCACAAACAATAATACAGGTACAGGCCACCACAATTGACCCGTCAAAGGAAGATTGGATTCTGATTTCTTAGAATCCACAACCTTATTCAAACTATTCTTTAACACAATATGATTCCCTTCTCGATAAGAACTTACACTATATCCAGAAGGAACACTTGTCTCAACACAACTCCATCTCATATCACCTGACAAATCATTCCAAGCATATGTCCAATGATTTTCTTCACTTAATACCTGATGATCTACGACTTTGCCATCCCCAAGTAAATCGACACCAATAGAACTTGGACGATTCTTCTTGTCGTCATCCTTCCATACTTTTTGAACACGCAAAGAAGTCGTTTCAACTCTAGGCTCATACTTTAATTCAACATCGCAATCTTTATCCACATAAACAACAGAAACCGACATTGTATAATCCGCATTATCTAAAGCCTTCACTAAATAAACACCTTTAGTTAAATTCGTAAACAAAGCCTTCCCATCTGAATCTGACTTCACTTCATCATCCCATTCAATATTGTCACGATCAATATAATCACCAAGAATACTCCAATCCTGTGAAACCGAATAGGATTTAAAAGCAGCCACCAAATTATAATCCGCATCCGCCACACGATATAAGCGAACATCTATATTTGAAGATGGACAAGTCACTGTTAAACTCGAATAATCACTTGCGAAAACAGGAGTACATACAAGAACAAAAAGAAATATACACAATACACTACGAATTATTTTTTTCATGTCCTTTTAACCTCCATATCTTCGAAACAATAATACCAACCAACAAGAATACAACACCAACACAAGAAGCCACTACTAAAGTATCCACCCTAGCTGCATCTGAAGTAATATTTGATTCATCATACAAACGATCCACCACACGATGCCCACGAACCATCAAACGCTGCGTATTAATCCCATACGGCGTACACGTAAGTAACGTACAAAGATCTTTACCTTCTTCAATCTCTAAAGGACCATAATCTTCAGGCTCTACAACCGAAATCTTATCCACCTCATACGCCAAAACCTTGCCATACACATGCAGATAAAATAAATCCCCCTTTTCAAGACGATCAATATCCGTAAACAAACGAGCACTCGGAAGCCCTCTATGACCAGAAATAACACAATGCGTACTACTACCACCAACAGGAAGCGAAGAACCCTCTAAATGACCAACACCCACCTGTAAAACAGAATCATCCACACTATGATAAATAGCTAGTTTACAACGAATCTCAGGTATCGTGATATATCCCATCATACCCGTACCATCCGCATTTAATAGACTCTTATATACAGACAAATCTGAATCACTGGGCGTAAAACGACCCGCATTCGATAATAATGTTTCATTATATGCCGCAGCTGCATCTATCGCAGCCTGCCTATCCTTGTCATCCATCTTCTCTATCTTTTCAGAATAATTAGCAACAACAGCCGTTTGATGTTTAGAATTCCAATAATTACTCACCGTTGGATACAACAATAAGGAAAGACCCGTAATAAAAACAAGTATCGCAATTATAGTTGAAATATGTTTCTTCATTTTACAACCCTCTCCCTATCATCAATCGAAAATATATTATTTATTCTTAACTCTTCTTTTTGTAGCTAATACAACACCAGAACCCAATACTAATGCTCCACCAATCAAGTAGATCATTGTAGTTCCAGCGCCACCTGTACTTGGTAGTACTGTTCCTGTTTTGTTCTCTACTTCAACTGGATCAGCATTTGCATCATCAACTTTAACATTACCATCATTATCAATCACTACAGTTACTGGATTTTTTAATTTATTATATCCTGCAGGTTGTTTAGTCTCTGTCAAATAGTAAGTACCAGCACCTAAACCTTGAATTTTGAATTTACCATCGTTAGGTGTAGTTATCTCTGTAACAGTACCTGTATCACCTGTTTTAGCAACACGATATACATTTGAACTTTTATCAATTAATTTAATTGGCTCTGTCCCATCAGATTTTTTACTTAATGTAAATACTGCACCAGGAAGACCATCTTTTTTTGTTTTATCAGTTTTATTTTCAGTATACTTAAACACATTCATCTCAAACGTTTTTGTTGTTGTTTCTGGTTTATTTGTTTCTGTATTATTATCACCATATGTTAAATGAGTCTTATTTGTCATTGGAACTTTAACAACAGCATTCTTATTTACTGTAGCTGAATATGTAACATAAATTTGGGCGTTCGCAGGTAGTGTATTTAAGAAGCTTTCTGTAAATGTAATTTCAAAAGTACAGTAATCTGTATTTGATGTTGATACTGTATAATCATTTTGACTCGATAATTCAGCTCCATTATATATAACTTTAACATCATTATTGAATGTCAAACTATTAGTCATAGTATCATGTAATACATAATTTTTAGCTCCTGCTTGAGCAGTAATAGTTGTTTTAAAATATACCGTATCTCCAATGCTAGCATTATTTGATGTTCCATAAGTTCCATTTTGAGTATTGCTAACTCCTTTTTCAACTGAAGGTACACCATTTTTTTCTGCTATTGTAAGATCTGGATTAGTTGTATTTAGTACACAAAGAGAACCAACACTTGAATCAACAAGATAATAACCTAAATCCAAAGCATCAAATTTTACAGTTGCGGACTTTGTTCTTTCTACTTCTTTAAGCGGTTGAACATTATTTGATTTAGTTCTAGCATATTTCAATGCAAGTTGTGCAAATTCTTTTACTCTTGTTTCATCCGTAGCACCTTCCCATGTTAAATATGTATTTGTTTTATCAAATTTAAAGTATTCAGTTGCTTGATTTTTGATGAAATTATCCCAATTTGTATCACCTGTTAATGTATAGGCATAGTTTCCATTAACTTTATCATTTTCTGTATAACTATAACTCTCTAGACTTAATATTTTATACAGTTTATAAGTTTCTCCTACTTTAGCATTCGTAATAGTAATTGTTCCTTTTTTCGTTGATGATGTTCCTTCATCAGCCTTTACGTTACAACTCATTGATACTACCATCATGAACGCAAACATAATGGCAACAATCTTCTTAATTAGTTTCATTTCTTTCTCCTATTCTTTGATTTGTCATTTAAATGATTCTTTTTATTTATATTTATCAGAACTATCAAGCTTGCTAAAACCAACGTCGCACCTGATATTCTGTAAATCAGAGTTCCATAACTACCAGTAGAAGGTAGTTGTTTTACACGGCTTTGATTTGTCACGGTTACCGTCGCACCGCTTTGTACTGCATTATTAGTACTATAAGATGTAATGTATTCCAATCTGTTAATGACATGAACACCAGAATCTTTAATTGGATTGTTTTGATCATCTAATTCATAAACGTAATAAGTTTTATCCAATTCTAAATTAATAAACTTATTACTCTTAGGATCAATTGAACCTTCATCATATTGAATAAATATTGTTTGAAGTGGATCTCTAGTGCCATCTTCATTTGTGCCATCTTCATTTTCATATAAGCCAAAATGATATTTTCCTGTTACTGGATTCATATCGTGATTAGCAGAATTTTTAAACTTCTTTTCAACAGTAATCTCACCTTTATGGTTCAATACAGTTAAAACATATGTTTCTTGATATTGCACTTTTATTCTTTTATCCTGAATACATGTTTTAACATAATCTGAATAATCATTTTTTCCAGACTCAACCCTTGGCACCATTATGTATAATTCTTGCTCACTCTTTACATAATCTTTTGGTGCTTTAGTTTCTGTCACTTTATAAATAGTGTTATATTGCATTACATGATCAGTTGCTGAACCACTGCCAAAACTTAAATTTCCATTATTATCTGTCGTTCCAGACCAATTAAAAGTTTCATCTTTTTGTTTTATTGTGCCATCATCCAAACGCTTACATTCAACCATTGTAAATTCAGCACCAGATAATGAAGTGGATACATCATATTGATCTTCTTTTAGAATATTCAACTTAATATTATTACCACTAGATACAGTTCCACCTGCCGAATATGAATACTCTTTTTTTTCAACCTTAACACCCGTTGAAGGTTTATATCCTTCCCAATAAGCTTCATTATAAAAATCTACCTTTTGTCCTGGTGGTGCATTCACTGTTGCTTCATAAGTAATCGTAATTACCTTGTCATTAGGTATCTCAATTTCTAGCGTATTGTCATCTTTTAATACAGATTTAATAACTACTGCAGCACCATCTTTATCAATAGCTTTTATTGATTTCGTATCTAAAAGCAACGAATTACTCAATTTATCTATAAGTTTTAGTGTTGTTCCTTCACTAACAGGAATTTTTTGTCCGAGAGGATTCGCTTTAATTGTAAATTTTACTTTTTCATTAGCTGGTTGATTAGACGTCATCGACTTTTCAAGATTTTGTCCCTTCAAAGTTGCGGATGAAGTCGCATTATTCATCTTTTGTCCATCTGCTGTTTGTAGTTCAACTTCGTTTGTAAATGTTTTTTCTATTCCATGTAACACATCTGAATCTTTTACTTTACAAACCACCTGCACATCCACAGAATAGTCATCTCTAACTTGTCCAGCTATAAAATCACCCAATTCAATAAGAGCTTGATTTCCGTTCACATAATATGTTGTTGTCTCTTTTCGCCCTTTATTATCTGTTGGAGCATCTTTTGTTTGTTTCTTTGTCCATTCAGAGCCAAGATTTGTAATTTCCTTTGATTGAATTGTATCCTGTTTAGGTCCAGTCCATTTAACACGAATATACGCCAAATCCATACCTTCAGGAATTTTTTCTAATACACGATATGTTCCTGATAATTCACCAGCGTAATTCAGTTTAAATACCCAAGAAGCATATAATCCAGGTCCAGCATCAGATAATCCATTCTTAAATATCTTTGTTGTATCTCCTCGATCTCTTCCTGGTTCAACATTAGTTATCTTAGTTCCATCATATGTGAAAGTTTGGCCTAACTCTTTTAGAATATCCGCACCTCCACACAGTGTTTTTGTTGCTGAACCCCAACTAATATCATTTTCACCATCATCATTTGTACTAATTTGATTTTCATATTCATTGTAGTCTCTATAATCTGTTGGCAATGAAGAAGGTTCTGTGGCAATAATCATATACAACTTTTGATCTTTAAGCTCTATATTCTTATTTGCGGTAATACTTAACTCAGAATTATTTGTAACCTTAAGATTAGAGAACTCGCCTTTTACATCAACTAAACCACTTGTAGTCTTTAACTCTTCCAAATCTTTAAAACTTGTTATTGATTTATCATCCGATAATTTACCTTTGTAAATACCAACTAATGAATCATCATGCAAGTAAGAATTTGTCTTATCTTTTGATATCGTATCTTTAAAGATAGTATCTTTTTTTATTGCAGTTCCACTAACTTCTACAACCCAATAAATTTTTCCTTTTGCCCAATTTCCACTATCAACTTTCGGACTTTCATAATACCAAGATGATTTTTTTACGTTCATTTGATAATTACCTGAAATTGTAACTTCCTTATTTGAAGATATATTTGAAATCTCAAACGATTTACCATTTCTTCCAACAACATTACCTTTTAAAGTAAATGTATTTGTTACTTTTGAATTACCATAAGAATCTTGATTTACTGGTTTTGCATAATAAGTAAATCGATATGCATATTTATTATTTTCCCAACCTAAATCACTTGGCCTTAATGTAAAACTTGTTTCTACATCAATCTTTACCCATTTTACTTCTTTTGGTTTATATTCTCTGTCTAGAGTATTTATATGTGCATTCCAATCTCCAGTCGAACTTAAATTCTTTGCCTTTTTTGTTTCTTCTAAAGCTTCAATTTTTACATAACCTACATACTGCATCTTATTTGATTTTAATTGATCAGACATTTGTACATTTGTCGCATCCCAATCGCCTAACGTATCATTTACCATTACAGTATATTTATAACTTCCTGTAGACACTTTAAATGTATTCTCAGTTGAATTATCGATACTATAGTTACCATTGTTTTTTATATATCTGTTTCCAGACATCTCTATAGTGGTATCTTCAGTTGTTGCACTTTCAACCGACTTTTCATCCCACTTATAAGTATTGATTTGTTCTGTACACCACACTCGATCAAACGCATCTCCAAACTGTTTTTCAACATTTGAAGCTGACAACAAAAATCTATTCTTTATATCTATACTATCTTTTTTTACTTCCGCAAAAGCCCCAGGTTTTACTATCAATGTATAGGTTACATAATAAGAATCCCCAGGATTTACAATTATAGGATTACCCTCTTTACCTGTAAGTTTGAAACAAGTTGGATTATCTGTACCAACCCAATCTGTTTTATAATTCTGACGATCATTTGACCAACTAATAACATATTTTGATTTATCAACTTCAGAATAATTCGAATCTCCCTTTTTCTGTACAGAAAGATTAAAACTACTAGAATCATATTTTACATACTTTAATATATTTGAATCTGTTGAAAAAGCATCTTCATAATTTAAACAATCATAAAACACTAAATCTTTTACTGGATAATTACTTTCGTTTTCATTCAATTTAAAATACAATTTATAATCTATCTTATAAGATCCATCATCTTGTCTAACAACAGAACCCACTCTTTCTTTACTCATGGAATAATCTACTTTTGGAGTAAACTCATTATTACTATAAACACGCTTGATTGTATTTGAATATACAACAGCCTGATTATTGATAGTTTTATTATTCAACGCAACACCTTCTTTCAACTTCGCAAAATAAGTTAAAGTACGTGTTTCATTTGCTGACATTTTCCCTATATCCCAAACAAGACTTCCAATTTCATCATCATTTTTTGTATTTTCTGAAGGTATAGGATTACTTTCACTTGAAGTTGATCCTAGATATATGCTTCCATGAGTTTTGCCTAATTCAACAAATTCATAAGGATCTTGTTGATTCTCTTCACCTTTAAGATTTATTTTTGTCTTATTTATGTTTATATAACTAATCAGATCAGAATTAGTTGAAAAAGTATCAACCACTTTTACGTCTGGGCAACCATCTTCACCAGCATTCACCGTAATTGTATATTTAATATAATCACTATTTAGATCTGTTTTTTCACAAGATTTTGTTACATCTACTTTTCCATAATGTGCAATTGGATTCTCACCAAAATTTAAAATGTAATCTTTTCCTGCTATGTTAATCGTTTTTTTCCCTTCATCTGGTACATTGCTTAAATTAGCCTCTCCAGTAACATAGAAGTCACCATCAATCGTTGTCGTTCCTTTATTTTTCAATCCATTTAAATAATCTTCATAAAATTGAACCTTTACTTTCCCATTATCTACAGTTACAATACCAACCTTAGTTGATCCTGACATAATACTGCCTTGTGCCTCTGCATTTCTAAGTATTTCTGGTAAATCAAATATTAAAGTACGATTGTAATTTGCTTTTAAGTGCTCAATCTGTATCCCTTGATAATGAACACTTAATTTTAATATTGCATCCCCAGGTATTTCTGTATTACCTGTCACATCAATATTAGTTGGAGTACCATCTTTTATATAATACCAATCAACAGAGCTGATTTTATTTGCATCACTACTTAAATTAAACCCCTCTGAAGTAACTTGGGTTGATTCCTGCTGTTCTTCTTCATTACTCTCATCTTGTTTATTATCTTCTGATTCTGTAGCTGCTTGTACTTCTTCACTAGACTCTGGTGTCTCTGGTTGCGTATTCTCTTCTTCCACAGGCTGTTCTTCTTCTTTTTCGTAACAATCTTCAGTATGCTGATGTTCTTCTTTACCACACACTAATTCGTCATCTTGAAAACATTCCTCTGTATGTGTATGTTCTTCCATTCCACAAATGGTCTTACCCTCTAATGTAATGGCAGGAAGAGTGAGTGCATAAACCACGCAAAAAACAACCACGCAAGAAAGGGCTAAAGTGATTCTTTTCCATTTCTTTAACCGTGCTTTATCATTAAGTAGTTTTTTAATATAATCCGAAACCATGCTCTCTCACCTACTTTACACTTCCCATTTGATCAAAAGGCCAAATTCTAAAAATAATCTGCCCCTCTATTTGTTCTTTCGAAATATCTCCAATTGCTCCACTTCTAGAATCTATAGAAGTATCCCTATTATCACCCATTAAAAACCAATGCGATTCAGATACCTGGTGTGGAAGATCAATATCACAATTTCCTAAAGCTTTTTCATTAAGATACTTTTCATCCAATGCTTTACCATCCACACTCACATTGCCATTCACATCAATATCTACCCATTGACCAGGACTGGCAATAACGCGTTTTACCAACAACTTATTTCCCTGCCAAAAAGCTACAATATCTCCCGACTTTAAATCCGTATTCTTTACAGAAACAACATACTGACCCTGTTCTAAAGTAGGAGACATACTATAGCCATAAATAGATAATACGGGCATCCATAAAGTAGCTACTAAAACAGAAATGGCAGCTACTACAACCAATATACCAATCGTCCCCTTTAAAGTTTTACGATATACAGCCCTATCCTTTAATCGCTTCTGCTCCGATTCTATTTCTTCCATTGTTAAATCATTTGAATTTGTAGTATCCTTTTTCATCTCGCAAATGACATCCACCAACTCACTACGACTCAAATGCTTTAAATCTTTCTTCTCCATATCTAACCCCTATATTTATTGGTAGCGCTTACTTCAAGTTAGTAAAAAAAAGTCTACCTTGTCAACTTGTAAACTACTTTAGTAAAAAAATATTGCATAAATTATCAATAATGTATTCATAAATACATCAAATATCCCTTACCTATCAAACATTTTAAGATTCCCTAACTTTTAACAACTTAAATATTACGCGCCTTAAAGCATTTTTTCAAACGACAAAATAACCACGGTTATATTTATTTATAGTTATATATAGCTTCACATCTATATTTAACAGTTATTTTTACTTTTTGGTTATATATG
>OJNS01000971.1_pt1 | contig 16139 bp, 10 predicted proteins | sample 1597911 | NCBI WGS metagenome assembly OJNS01 (sample SAMN01915214, study PRJEB22387) | human gut metagenome | isolation source: stool | host: Homo sapiens | place: USA
AGTCGGGAGCGGCTGATTATATGGTACCTGACAGCTTTAAGCTGAATGATTCCCGTGACGTTTACCTTTACTCCACCGTAACAAAAACCGAACGGCAGACCGACAAGGACCGATAATGTAACAAGGTAACAGATACTAAAAAACACAATATGCCGTGCAGCCGCCTCCCGAAAACCGAGCGTCAGGCTGTACGGCATTTTTTTATCGGAAATGCCGAATAATTGCCTGTACGGTTGGCTTAATTTTGCGTTACAGGCTCTTGACAAGAGGCGAGGATAAAGGTATAATTAAATTAATAGTAAGCGTCTGCTGTAGACAATTTAAACCTGTCGATGATACACAGTAGACTTAATTTTTATCGCATATACGGAATACTCTGAGGCAAGCAGTCTTTTAAGCAACAAGCGGTTAAAGTTCGCTTGCCTCAAAGCTATTCCGGAGTGCGTAGCACTGAAGTGCAAGGAAAGGAAAGGTAAAATTATGGCTTTTATTTACTCTGAGCCCTCACACACATTCGGCGAGTATCTGCTCGTACCGGGCTATTCTTCTTCTAAGTGTATCCCCGCAAATGTTTCTCTGCGTACACCCGTTGTAAAGTTCAGAAAGGGCGAGGAAAGCTCTATCTATATGAACATTCCTCTGGTATCCGCTATCATGCAGTCTGTATCAGACGATAAAATGGCGGTTGCACTTGCCAAAGAGGGCGGTATATCTTTCATCTACGGCTCACAGTCGATAGAGGATGAGGCGGCAATGGTAGCAAGAGTAAAGAGCTACAAGGCAGGCTATGTAAAGAGCGATTCCAACCTTGCTCCCGATATGACCCTTGCCGATGTGCTTGAGCTTAAGGCTAAGACAGGTCACTCGACAATGCCCGTCACAAGCGACGGCACAGAACACGGAAAGCTGTTAGGTATTGTAACTAGCCGTGACTACAGAGTATCAAGAATGACTACAGATACAAAGGTATCTACATTCATGACCCCTCTTGAAAAGCTCATCACCGCTCCCGCAAGCACAACGCTTAAGGAAGCAAACGATATAATCTGGGAGCATAAGCTCAATTCGCTCCCCATAGTTGACGATAACGGCGTTCTTATGTACTTCGTATTCAGAAAGGACTACGAGCAGCATAAGGAAAACAAGAACGAGCTTCTCGACAGCAAGAAGCGTTATATAGTAGGCGCAGGTATCAACACAAGAGATTACGCAGAGCGTGTTCCTGCTCTCGTTAACGCAGGTGCGGATGTTCTGTGTATCGACAGCTCTGAAGGCTACTCCGAGTGGCAGAAGCTGACTATCGACTGGATTCGTGCAAACTACGGCGACAGCGTAAAGGTCGGCGCAGGTAACGTTGTTGATAAGGAAGGCTTCCGCTTCCTCGCAGATTGCGGCGCAGACTTCATCAAGGTCGGCATCGGCGGCGGCTCTATCTGCATTACCCGTGAGCAGAAGGGTATAGGCAGAGGTCAGGCTACAGCACTTATCGAGGTATGCGAGGAGCGTGACAGATATTTCGAAGAAACAGGCATTTATGTTCCTGTTTGCTCTGACGGCGGTATCGTTCACGATTATCATATGACGCTTGCTCTTGCTATGGGCGCTGACTTTATGATGCTCGGCAGATACTTCTCACGTTTCGATGAATCTCCCACAAACAAGCTGTTCGTAAACGGCAGCTATGTAAAGGAATACTGGGGCGAAGGCTCTAACCGTGCAAGAAACTGGCAGAGATACGATATGGGCGGCGACAAGAAGCTCTCATTTGAAGAAGGCGTTGACAGCTATGTTCCTTATGCAGGCAGCTTAAAGGACAACGTTACACGTTCACTGTCAAAGGTACGTTCAACAATGTGCAACTGCGGTTGCCTTAATATCCCCGACTTCCAGAAGAACGCCAAGCTTACTCTCGTTTCTTCTACAAGTATCGTTGAGGGTGGCTCACACGACGTTATCCTCAAGGAAAACCGTGGTGCTCGCAGCGAATAATTGCGGTCGTTTGGGTTGCCGCGTCTTTGCCTCGTCAGCCATTGGTGCCGTTGCATCGTGCAACGGCTTTGTGTGGCTGTCATTATGCGTCCTTGCATAGTGGCTTTGTGTGGCTGACTACAAGCATCCTTGCTTGGACTAGGGGCGGTAGCCCCACATTCAGCCCCGGCACGGACGCCGGGCGTGTATGCCCAAATGCTCTATGCAAGGACGCATACAAGTGGTCGAACAAAGTCGGTGCAGGACGCACCGACAACAAACGACCACGATTGCACAGATGCAGAGCCAGCAAAGCATACACAGCCCTTCACCGTGGGAAAGGGGTTTGGGGATAGGGATAGAGAGTTTATTATATCTTTTGTAAAACAGCCTATTTCTGTAAATCGACTGCAATCTGATGTTATTATAGTACATCAAAATCTCACCTTAACGCTTCTAAATCTCACTTTAACACAGTTTTTTACCCTCCAACGCTTGCAAATAGACTCGCAATGTTGTATAATAGTTAAAGTATAACTATAATGGGTCAGTAGGTTCTGCCACAAACGGCAGAAAAAGCCCCGCAGGAAAGGAATGACGGCATAATGGATATAAAGACCATTGACCATCTGTGTAATCTGAGTAAGCTCAATTATACCGATGAGGGTAAAGAAAAGGTAATGGGCGAAATGAGCGCAATAATCGAGCTTATGGACACCGTAAAGGAATTTGACGTAGTTTATGATGATACCAAGGATAATAACAGTATAAGCTATGACGAGGTAAGAAAAGACGTTGCAAAGCCCTCATTCCCCACAGAGAAGCTGCTCAGCAACACACAGCCCAGCGGAAACTGCTATGTAGTTCCGAAGATGGTAGACTGATAAACGAGCCGAAAGGATAAGAGAATAAATGGAGCTTAAAAAACAGACGCTCGGCTCTCTGCGTGAAATGCTCGACACAAAGCAGATAAGCGCCGCAGAGCTTTGCAAGGAATATTCAGACAGCATAAAGGCTAAAGATTCCGATGTACTCGGATATATCACAGTGACCGAAGACGAGGCACTGAAAAATGCGGAAAAGGCGCAGGAGATTATAGACAAGGGCGAGGCAAAGGCACTCACCGGTATACCTCTTGCAATAAAGGATAACATCTGCACGGACGGAATAAGAACGACCTGTGCGTCAAAGATGCTCGAAAACTTTGTTCCGCCTTATGACGCAAACGTAATAGAAAAGCTGAAGGCAGAGAATTATGTGCTTCTCGGAAAAACAAGTATGGACGAATTTGCAATGGGCGGCTCTACACAGACAAGCGCATTTGCAAAGACAAGAAACCCCTTCGACTTATCCCGTGTACCCGGCGGTTCAAGCGGCGGCTCGGCGGCTGTAGTATCTGCAGGACTTGCACCTGCGGCACTCGGAAGCGACACAGGCGGCTCTATTAGACAGCCTGCTTCATTCTGCGGCGTTACAGGCCTTAAGCCAACCTACGGCAGAGTATCACGCTACGGTCTGGTGGCATTCGCAAGCTCGCTTGACCAGATAGGACCTATCGCAAACAGTGCGGTTGACTGCGGTACTATACTGAACGTTATCTGCGGCAAGGACAGCCGTGATGCAACAAGCGCAAACAAGCCCGCCGAGGACTTCAACGCCAAGGTCGGCAAGGATATAAAGGGAATGAAGATAGCACTCCCCAAAGAATTCTTCGCAGACAGCACAGACGATGAAGTGAAGAATGCGGTTCTTGCGGCGGCTAAGAAATACGAAGAAATGGGCGCAACGCTCGTTGACTGCTCGATGAAGAGCCTTAAGTACGCAGTATCGGCTTACTACCTTGTGGCAAGTGCCGAGGCGGCATCCAACCTTTCACGCTTTGACGGCATCAAGTATGGACTTCGAGGCGAGGGCAGAACCTTTGACGAAATGATCCGTGACAGCCGTACAAGAGGCTTCGGCGATGAGGTAAAGCGCCGTATACTTCTCGGTAACTACGCACTTTCAAGCGGTTACTATGACGCATACTATTTAAAGGCGCTGGCATTAAAACAGCAGATTATAAAGGAATATAACGAGATATTCGAGAATGCGGACGTTATTCTGACACCTACCGCTCCTACTGTAGCATATAAGATAGGTGAGCAGGAAACCGACCCTGTAAAGATGTATCTTGCGGATATATGCACCGTAACGGTAAACATTGCATCGCTCCCGGCAATCTCCGTACCCTGCGGATATAACGCAGACGGTATGCCCATAGGTATGTCGCTTGTCGGCAGAAAGTGGGACGAGGCTACGCTGATACAGACGGCAGACGCTTTTGAAAAGACGTTTGAAAGACGTTACAGCGAGGTTTAAGAAGGGACGGTAACAATATGAAATTATATCCTACCATAGGACTTGAAATACACGCAGAGCTTCTCACTAACTCAAAGGTGTTCTGCACCTGCTCGGCTGAGTTCGGCGGCGAGCCTAACTCAAGATGCTGTCCTGTCTGCTCCGGACTTCCCGGAACGCTCCCCGTGCTTAACTCAAAGGCTGTTGAGTACATTATAAAAGCAGGCTACATCATGAACTGTGAAATATCACGCTTTACAAAGTGGGACAGAAAGAATTATTTCTACCCCGACCTGCCCAAAGCATATCAGATTTCGCAGATGCCCCGCCCCGTGTGTCTGGGCGGTCACGTTGACGTAACGGTTGACGGCGAGCAGAAGACGATGAGAATAAACCGTATACATCTTGAAGAGGACGCAGGAAAGCTGGTTCACGACGACATCGAGCGTGTCAGCCTTGCAGACTATAACCGTTGCGGAATTCCGCTTATTGAGATAGTAACCGAGCCTGATTTCCATTCAGCCGCCGAGGTCATAGCGTTCTTTGAGAAGATAAGACTTATGCTCCAGTACGCAGGCGTATGCGACGGTAAGCTTGAACAGGGTTCAATGAGATGCGACGTTAATATTTCGCTTGCCGAAAAGGATTCAGATAAGCTCGGAACAAGAACAGAGGTAAAGAACCTTAACTCCACAAAGGCTATACAAAGAGCCATCGAATACGAGATATACCGCCAGACAGAGCTTATCGAGAACGGTGAAAGAGTAGTACAGGAAACGCTTCACTTCAATGACGCTACGGGCGAAACAAGCTCGCTTCGTTCCAAGGAGGATGCACACGATTACCGCTATTTCCCCGACCCCGATATACCGCCGATAATCTTCACGGAAGAAGAGCTTGCGGCTATCAAGGCTGACATTCCCGAAATGCCCGAGCAGAGAGTGGCACGTTACACAGGCGAATACGGCATTTCTGCGGCTGACGCAAAGGTGCTGACAGATTCAAAGCGTGTCAGCGACCTGTTTGAAAATGCGCTGAAGGCATATAATAACCCCAAGCCTATAGGCACGTTCATAGTGGTTGAGCTTATGAGAAGAATAAATCTCGGTGAGCTTGATCTTGATAATATGAAATTTACCGCAGAGGATTTAGCAAAGCTGATAGAGCTTGCCGAAAACGGCAAAATATCAAAGGATAACCGTAAGATTATCCTTCGTGAAATGCTCGAAACAGGCAAGAAGCCCGAAACTATCGCTGAAGAACAGCAGCTGTGGATAAAGGAAGACAACGCACTGCTTGAAAAGACGATAAACGGCATAATGGAGGCTAATCCTAAGGCTGTCGAGCAGTACAGAAGCGGTGAAACAAAGGTGTTCGGCTTCCTTATGGGACAGTGCAACAAGGCACTCAAGGGAGCGGCTTCACCCGCAAGTATAAAGGCAATGCTTGAAGAAAAGCTCAAGGGCTGATTATAAAGAAAGAAAGGCAAGAAAGAAATGTTTTTAGAGAACAAGTACCGCACTCACACCTGTGAAATGCTGAGCGAAAACGACATCGGCAAGACCGTTCGTGTTGCAGGCTGGGTAGAGAACATCCGTGACCACGGAGGAATCAAGTTTATAGATCTGCGTGACCATTACGGCTATGTGCAGATTACATTCCAGAAGAACGAGGGTCTTCTTGAGGGCGTAAACAAGGAGTGTGCCGTTACAATAGGCGGTACGGTAATAAAGAGAGCAGAGGGTACTTACAACGATAAGATTTCCACAGGTACTATTGAGATAGTAGCCGAAAGTCTTGAGGTACTGGGCAAGGTAACTGTTGAACAGCTTCCGTTTGAAGTTCCCACCTCGACAGAAACAAAGGAAGATATACGCTTAAAGTACCGTTATCTCGATCTGCGTAACAAGAGAATGCACAACAACATCGTACTGCGTTCACAGGTCATCTCATTCTTACGCAGTAAGATGACCGAGATGGGATTCCTTGAAATACAGACCCCCATCCTTTCAACAAGCTCACCCGAGGGAGCAAGAGATTACCTTATCCCCAGCCGTAAGCACCACGGAAAGTTCTACGCTCTGCCGCAGGCACCGCAGATATTCAAGCAGCTGCTTATGGTATCCGGCTTTGATAAGTATTTCCAGATAGCACCCTGTTTCCGTGACGAAGACGCAAGAGCGGACCGTTCACCCGGCGAATTCTATCAGCTTGACTTTGAAATGGCATTTGCGACACAGGAAGACGTTTTTGCAAACGCAGAAGAGGTTTTATCCGCTGTATTTGAAAAGTTTGGCGGTAAGCCCGTATCTCCCGCACCCTTCAAGCGTATCCCCTACGCCGAGTCGATGCTGAAGTACGGCACAGACAAGCCCGACCTGCGTAACCCCCTTATTATAACAGAGCTGTCTGACTTATTCGTTGACAGCGACTTCAAGCCTTTCGCAAATAAGTGCGTAAGAGGTATCAGAGTTCCCGGCATGGCAAGTCAGTCAAAGGGCTTCTTTGAGAAGATGGAAGCATTCGCTAAGGAAATCGGCATGAAGGGTCTCGGATATGTCAAGGTAGACGAGAGCTTCAAGTATCTCGGTCCTATCGACAAGTTCCTGAATGACGAGCAGAGAGAAGAGCTTAAGAACAGATGCGCTCTTGAAGTGGGCGATGTTCTTTACTTCATAGCCGACAACAAGAAGATGGCACCCAAGTTTGCAGGTCAGATCCGTACAGAAGTCGCAAAGCGTATGGATATGATTGACTATGACAGATATGAAATGTGCTTTATCGTTGACTTCCCGATGTACGAGGAGGACGAGGAAACAGGCAAGACTATATTCACGCACAACCCCTTCTCGATGCCACAGGGCGGTCTTGAGGCGCTTATGACAAAGAATCCGCTTGACATACTGGCATACCAGTACGATATTGTCTGCAACGGTGTTGAGCTTTCAAGCGGCGCTGTAAGAAACCACGACCTTGAGATAATGATAAAGGCTTTCGAGATTGCCGGCTACACAGAGCAGGACGTTGCCGAGAAGTTCGGCGCTCTTTACAATGCGTTCCAGTACGGCGCTCCGCCCCACGCAGGTATGGCGCCCGGTGTCGACCGTATGATAATGCTCCTCACAGGCGACGAGAGCATAAGAGAGGTTATCGCATTCCCGATGAACTCTAACGCACAGGATCTCCTGCTCGGCGCACCCACAGAGGTAACCGAACAGCAGCTGCGTGAAGTACACATAAAGGTACGCCAGAAATCCACCGTCTAAGTGCCGATGCGGCACTTCAAATTCCGCCTTTTGAATTGTCAGAGCTATCCGCAGGATAGCGAAACGGCGGGTACCAAAGTGGCACTTCAAATTCCGCCTTTGGCAATGATATTGTTTTGCTGAACATAGCGAAACGGCGGGAATAAACGGTATTATAAATTTTATAAGCGAATTACGGCAGATATGCGAAAGCGTATCTGCCGTTGTTGCGTTTAAACATTTTAATCATATTGCAATTTTGCACTGAACCTTGACATTTTCACAATAGTTATAAACTATCACAAACCGTTCGTCCTGCACCAAGCCTCTTGGCTCCCTTGCCAAAGGTGAGCTTCTGTTGCTGAGCAAAGCTCAGCCAACTATTGAGTGATCGTTGCACCGAATACTGCCACCCTCACACCCATTGCAAAAGAGCAATAATCTCTTGCACCGCACCACCACACTTGCCTACCCTTGCCAAAGTGAGCTTCTGTTGCAGTGTAAAGCACTGACCAATTATTAAGAAATCGTTGCATCGAGTACCGCCTTCCCACAAAAGTCCCACAAATAAGATTTTTAACAAGCCTATTCCTCCCCCCACATCGCAAATTCTCATTTCCGCTATTGTAATTTCACTCGGATTGGTGTATAATAAATAATGTATATTTATATACTGAAATTTCTATCGGAAGGAATGTAAAAAAACATGACTATCACAAAGGATTCAATAATCGGCGATATTTTAGACGCATACGGAGAGGTAACAGCCCCCTTCTTTCTTGAAATGGGTATGCACTGCTTAGGCTGCCCTGCGTCAAGAGGCGAAACTGTTGCACAGGCGTGCGACGTTCACGGTGTTGATGCGGACGAACTGGTTAAGAAGCTGAACGAGGCTGTCGGCAACTGATGCACGAGCCGATACTCTCGCCAAGACTTGCGGCGGCGGCAGGAATGGTGCGTAAAGGCGGAGAGATCTGCGATGTCGGTACGGATCACGCCCTGCTCCCCTGCAGGCTCTATCTTGACGGTGAAAGAAAGCTCACGGCGGCGGATATAAACGAAGGTCCTTTGCTTTCGGCAAAACAGACGGTAATGCACTACATAGGAAAAGAAGATGCTGTGCGTCTTGTGCTGTCGGACGGACTTGAAAAAATAGATTATGCCGACGATGTGATAATCGCAGGTATGGGCGGCGAGCTTATAGCAAGGATAGTTCTCGGTTGCCGTTTCTTAAGCCGTGATACACATTTTATCCTCCAGCCTATGACAAAGGCTGAGATATTAAGAAAAGAACTGTACAAAAACGGCTTTTATATAGAAAAAGAGCTTACCGCAAGGGAAAACGGCAGAAATTACGTTATTATGTCGGTGTACTATGACGGCGAGAGCCGTGAGATAACTGACGCTTTTGCATATTCCGGAAAGGTAACGGACAAGGAGTATCTGAGCTTGGTGTGCCGTAAGCTAAGACATACAGGAGAATGCTGCTCATCGTCCGATACGGCAAAAAGCGAGAAGCTGTGCAATACAGCACAGGAAATAGAAAATATAATAACAACATTATGATTTTTTTGGGGGAAGGTTATGAAAGTAAGCGCTATCTACGAGTTTCTGAATGAATACGCACCGTTTTCGGTGCAGGATAAGTTTGACAACAGCGGATTTCTTGTCGGTGATATGAATGCCACAGTTAAGGGTATATGCCTTTGCCTTGACATAACCAACGATGTGATAAAAGAGGCAGTGGCGAACAAAGCCAATCTTATAATATCACATCACCCTGTTATTTTCGATCCGCTGAAAAGCGTTACGGAGGGTATGCCGGTTTACGAGCTTATAAAGAATAAGCTGAACGCTGTATGCGTTCATACCAATGCGGATATGACCAAAAACGGCGTTACCGATATTATGCTCGACCTGCTCGAATTTGAGCGCTCCGACAAGATACTTGAACCCGTTATGCCCGATGGAACAGGCTACGGTAAAATATGCGAACTGCCTATTGCCACTCACGCCAAGGCTCTTGCTGAGTGTTGCAAGAAAGCGTTTGACTGCACGGTGGTACGCTATACCGAAACAGACAGACCGATAAAGCGTGTAGCCGTCTGTTCCGGTGCAGGCGGAAGCACCTTGCCGCTTGCCGTTTTCGCAGGCTGTGACGCTCTTATAACGGGCGATATAAAGCACGATGTGTGGATAGACGCTGTCAACAGGGATTTCTGCCTTATTGACGCAGGCCATTTCCACACGGAAAATATACTTTGCAATTATCTTTGCGGTATTCTTAGCCGCAAATTCCACAATACACAGATATTTGTCGCACAGAGCAGTAAAGACCCCTGCTCATATATAATTTAACGTGTGACGGAAAGGACTGCCGATGTCACTTGACGGCACTTTTCTTCACTGCGTGGTATCTGAAATGCTGTCGGCAGGGCTTGTCGGCGGAAGAATAGACAAGATTTATCAGCCCTCCCGTGAGGAGATAATTATTTCAATACGCAGTGCAGGAAAGCACAATAAGATACTGATAAGCTCAAATTCAATGTCGGCACGGGTGTGTATGACAGAGCGTGCGGCGGAAAATCCGTCCGCCCCTCCTATGTTCTGTATGCTTCTCAGAAAGCACCTCAGCGGAGGAAAGCTGCTCGATATAACGCAGGACGGACTTGAGCGTATAATAAACTTTGATTTTGAGTGCATGAACGAAATAGGCGATATGGTAGTAAACCGCCTTACCGCCGAAATAATGGGCAGGCACAGCAATATAATACTTATGGCAAAAAAGGACGGCGTGTACCGTGTTACCGACAGCATAAAGCGTATCACGGACGATGTTTCATCGGTAAGACGTATACTTCCGAATATCGTATACGAAACACCGCCGAGAGATCTGACCCGTGTAAACTTCCTTATTTGTTCCGACAGCGAGTTTATAAACGCTGTAAAACAGGGCGAGGGAAAACGGCTGTCAAAGCACCTGACCGCCTGTCTTGAGGGCATATCCCCCGTATTTGCGAGGGAGTGCGCTTATTATTCGTGCAGGGATACCGATTTTGCGGTTGACGATATGACGGATGATAACTATGACCGCCTGCTGTTTTTTATAAAACGTGCAAGAGAATATGTGACAGATAAAAACGGTTTTACGATTCTGCGTGACCTGAACGGCGCATACAAGGATTTCTGCTTTATGCCGATAGAGCAATACGGCACGCAGATGCTTGTATCCCACGCAGACGGTGCAAACGCACTGCTTGATATATTCTACGGCAGTAAAGCGGAAAACGAACGTATGAAACAGCGTTCAAGGGATTTGCTGAAAATGCTGATGAACACCTATGAGCGAATAGCAAGAAAGCTGGAGCTTCAGAAGGGCGAGCTTGCACAGTGCGGAGAAAGGGAGGTATTCCGAGTCCGTGGCGATGTTGTAAGTGCGAACATATACCGTATGGAAAAAGGTATGACCGAGCTTACCGCCGAGGATTACAGCACGGGCGAAACCGTGACCGTTCCGCTTGACGTAAGGCTCACCCCCTCGCAGAACGCCCAGAAATACTATGCGGAATACAAGAAGCTCGAAAAAGCCGAAAGAATGCTTACAAAGCTGATAGCAGACGGTGAAAACGAGCTTATATATATCGACAGCGTATTCGATGCCGCATCCCGTGCCACCTCCAATGCGGAGATAAGCGAGATAAAGCAGGAATTAGCGGCAAACGGCTATATCCACACGAATACCGTCAATAAAAAGACGCAGGTAAAACCGAAACCTCCTATGCACTTTGTGACCGATGACGGTTACGATGTGTATATAGGCAGGAACAACATACAGAATGACAAGCTGACCGTAAAAACCGCCGAGCCGGACGATATGTGGCTTCATACGAAGAATATAGCAGGCTCGCACGTCATAATAAAGGCGAAGAACGGCGAAATATCGGACAATGCCATTCTGCAGGCGGCAAGCCTTGCGGCATACTGCTCAAAGGCGCAGAACAGCACAAAAGTGCCTGTTGACTACACACGGATAAGATTTGTTAAGAAGCCCAACGGCGCAAAGCCGGGTATGGTCATATTCACAAACAATTACACGGTGCTTGTAGACCCCGACGAACAGCTTTTCACAAGGGTAGAGGCATGAAAATAATCGGGTAATCAAAGAAAGGATAAAAATAAAATGAAGAAAGAACTCGCAAAGACCTATTCTCCTAAGGATTTTGAGGACAGGCTTTATCACGAATGGGAGGAAAAGAAGTACTTCCACGCAGAAATAGACCCCAAGAAGAAGCCCTATACGATAGTTATCCCCCCTCCGAACATAACCGGACAGCTTCATATGGGACACGCTCTTGACAACACATTGCAGGATATTCTTATCCGCTATAAGAGAATGCAGGGCTACAGCGCACTGTGGCTGCCCGGCACAGACCACGCTTCTATCGCTACAGAGGCAAAGATAGTAAACGCTATGAAGGAAGAGGGCCTTACCAAGGACGATGTAGGCAGAGAAGGCTTCCTCGAGCGTGCGTGGGAATGGAAAAAGGTTTACGGCGGACGTATCGTTCAGCAGTTAAAGAAGCTCGGCTCGTCTTGCGACTGGGACAGAGAACGCTTCACTCTTGACGAGGGCTGTTCAAAGGCTGTACAGAAGGTATTCATCGACCTTTACAACAAGGGCCTTATCTATCACGGCGAAAGAATCATCAACTGGTGTCCGAACTGTAAGACATCAATTTCCGATATTGAATGCGAATATGAAGAGCAGGACAGCTTCTTCTGGCATATCAATTATCCCCTTTCTGACGGAAGCGGCAGTGTCGAGATAGCTACAACACGTCCCGAAACACTGCTCGGTGACAGCGCTTTAGCCGTTAACCCCGATGACGAAAGATACAAGAGCATAGTAGGCAAAACAGTAAAGCTCCCTCTTACCGACAGAGAGATTCCCGTTATTGCCGATGAATATGTTGATATTGAATTCGGTACAGGCGTAGTTAAGATTACACCCGCACACGACCCTAACGACTTTGAGGTAGGCAAGCGCCATAACTTACCTATCATCCATATGATGAACGACGACGCTACTATTATGGACGGTATCGGCGGCAAGTACGCAGGTATGGACAGATACGAAGCAAGAAAGGCTATGGTAGCCGACCTTGAAGCACAGGGCTTACTCGTAAAGGTCGAGCCTCACAAGCACAAAGTCGGTTGCTGTCAGCGTTGCGGCACTACCGTTGAACCGAGAGCCAGCTATCAGTGGTTCGTATCTATGAAACAGCTTGCACAGCCTGCTATAGATGTAGTAAAGAGCGGTGAGCTGAGATATATCCCTCAGAGATTTGAAAACGGCTATCTTTACTGGATGGAAAATATCCGTGACTGGTGCATTTCACGTCAGCTGTGGTGGGGTCACAGAATACCTGCTTACTACTGCCAGAATAAAGAATGCGGACACACAGAGATTACTCTTGACGGCATAGACACCTGCCCCAAGTGCGGCGCACCTATGAAGCAGGACGAGGATACTCTTGACACTTGGTTTTCATCTGCATTATGGCCGTTCTCAACGCTCGGCTGGCCTGAAAAGACAGCAGATCTTGAGTATTTCTATCCTACAAATACGCTTGTTACAGGCTATGATATAATTCCGTTCTGGGTTGCAAGAATGATATTCAGCGGACTTGAGCATACAGGTCAGAAGCCGTTCAAGGATGTACTTATACACGGTCTTGTCCGTGATGAGCTGGGCAGAAAGATGAGTAAGTCGCTTGGCAACGGCGTAGATCCGCTTGAGGTTATCGACAAGTACGGTGCAGACGCACTGCGTCTTACTCTTGTTACAGGTAACGCACCCGGTAACGATATGCGCTGGACAGAAACAAAGGTCACAAATTCCCGTAACTTTGCAAACAAGCTGTGGAATGCATCAAGATATATCCTGATGAATCTTCCCGAGGATATGCAAGGCGCAGTTCTCCCCGAAAATCTTCCCATCGAGGATAAGTGGATATTATCGCTGTACAACGACCTTATTAAGAACGTTACGTCAAATCTCGACAGCTACGAGCTTGGTGTTGCGGTACAGAATCTGTTCGACTTTATCTGGGACGTTTACTGTGACTGGTATATCGAGCTTACGAAGCCTCGTATCGCAGAGGGCGGAGAAACAGCCCGTGCCGCTCAGAACGTACTCGTTTACGTTATGCAGGGCATCTTAAAGCTGTTACACCCCTTTATGCCGTTCATCACAGAGGAAATATGGCAGTCGATGCCCATTGTTGCCGATAAGGACAACAACCCCGAAAGCATAATGATTTCGGCTTGGCCGGTATATGATGAAAAGCTTCACTTTGCGGCTGAACAGACAGACTTCACAAAGGTTGTAGATGCTATCCGTGCTATCCGTGTACAGCGTAACGAGCTTAACGTACCGCCGTCAAAGAAGGTAACAATGTACATCGAAACAGCCGAAACAGCACTTTTCGAGGGCGCAAAGGCATTCTTCGAACGTCTGGCAGGCGCAGGCGAGCTGACAGTATCAGAAAAGGCAGAAACAAGCAACGATATGGTAACAATCGTTACCGCAAACGCAAGAGTATTTATGCCTATGGGCGAGCTTGTTGACAAGGAAAAGGAGCTTGCAAGACTTGAAAAGGAGCGCAAGGCGGCTCAGAAGGACATCGACTTCCTTTCGGGTAAGCTCAGCAATCAGGGCTTCCTGTCAAAAGCACCCGCACAGCAGATTGAAAACGAGCGTGTAAAGCTTGCTAAGGCACAGGAAAAGATGGAAAAGATAATGCTTTCTATCGAGAAGATGAAGTAATAAGCCGATTATGGCTTTCACATTTCCCCCGGTTTTTATGACCGGGGGATTTTTGTGTATTCGGTAACAATGCACAAAGGTTCAAGGTATTTGTGTGAAAAGTATACAAATTTGTATTTTAGGAATTGAAAATATGAGCTTAGGTATGTTATTATCAGATTAAGGAAACTCTGTCGACAAGGAGATAAAGAAAAATCTGCCGGATTATCAGGTGTGTCAAGAGTAGGCTGGAGTGACTGGGGTACTTGTAGAACGCTTTTGAAATTTAAACAAAAAAATGTGCTCAACAATCACGGAATAACACTAAAAGGCAGATAATTTCGGCAAGTATTGAAATGCGTGATCTTATGTGTCAGAGTGACGAAGTGCCGGTGTATTGCACTCAATTTGCAGGAAAAAGGAGGAACCTATTATGAAAAAAATCACAGCACTGTTTCCTTTAACTCTCGCTTTATCTTTGGTTATGCTTATTACGTCTTGCTCTCAGAGCAACGAGTACAGTTCCGACAGTACAGAAAGTCAATATGAATTTGAGGATAAATACGATGTTGTTCTGTATGGCGAGTATCTGCCAACCGACATTGCAGATATTAATAAGCCCGAACAGTTGATAGACGATAGCCTTAATTCCGAGTTTGATCCCGAGTCTGTTCATCAAATAGATTTTTGCGGTAAAACGTTTAATATAAAGTATAAAGACGATAAATACGCAAACGGCGTATATGATTATTATATGTACAGCTATTCTGTAACCGACACCGATACAGATGCATATGAATTTGTACTTTCATCAGACGGCGGGAAATTTGCTTATGCAGTTATGCTTGGTGAAGATATTGAAACATTATCCGATGCAGGTACTGAAAAGCGCACGGAAAAAGTGAAAAAAACAGCTGAAAGCCTTATAGATATCAGTCAGTATCGTTTTGACGGAGAAGAAAAGATTGTACTGGGAACTCATAACTACGAAAGCGATAAATCTATTGACGAGATAAGATACGAATACAGGTATATCAGATACAGCGGAGAGGTAAAAACCGATGAAATGCTATATATTTTGACAGATATAGAAGGTAACCTACAAGGCGTTACACAAGTATATATCGGTGAGTTCAACAATGACAGCGTAAACGCCTTTGACGTTGACCGTTCTTTAGAAGCGGCAAAAGAAAAAATCAAACAGGTAGATAATAACGATATATATACCGTTACGCAGATCGACGAACCGATCCTTTGCAAATACCGTGGAAAAAATGCACTGAGAGTCAATTTTAAATATGATAATACGACCGATAGCGATTATATTTCGCATGAAGAGGGTATGGTAATTATAGTGCCCAAAGAATAGCAGAAACACCGCCGTGATGTAAATTCATCACGGCGGCGAGCTTTATTATATTGTATTCGATTTTGCTACAGCTTATTTATAATGTCTAAAAAGCATTATTGTTCAATCCCGACCGTTTCACTATCCTACGAAAATCCGCAACATTATCAAAGGTCGGAATTTGTAGTGGCTCACAGCCGCAAGGTCGGAATTTGTAGTGGCTCACAGCCGCAAGGTCGGAACAGTCAGCGGCGACCCGCCAAAAACCTGCATAGCACCATCACTAAACCCCGACCGTTCCGCTATCCCTCAAAAATCTGCAACATTATCAAAGGTCGGAACAGTCAGCGGCGACCCGCCGCTTACAGTTGTTCGGCTAAGCTGTAGATGAGCTTTTCTGTCTTTTCCCAGCCAAGACACGGGTCGGTTA
>OJNS01000975.1_pt1 | contig 16026 bp, 7 predicted proteins | sample 1597911 | NCBI WGS metagenome assembly OJNS01 (sample SAMN01915214, study PRJEB22387) | human gut metagenome | isolation source: stool | host: Homo sapiens | place: USA
TCCGGTCTTTTTGAGGCTCTTTTTCAGGGTTTTAATATCATAGGTTCCCTGAAGCACAATCTCCGGAATCTCTTCTGTATCTATCTGCATTTTTGTCTTTTTATTTCCACGTTCCCATACATACTGCTGTGTACGGTTCAGCACTACACCTCCCAGCGTATCTGCACGCAATACAGCCTTCGCCGGATCTATATAGATACCGTCCAGTCCGCCCTGTCCGTAAACATAATATGCTGTTTCCTGAGGAATCTGAGTGTCCAGAACAATGTCTTTCCGGTCGGAACTGCTTACCTTTGCATACATAGTCAGCGGAGAATCTGTCTGTTTGGTTGTGTTAAATACCAGTTTCACACGAACACCTGTCCTGGATGCAGAAATAAGTTCGATTTTTACTGTATTTGCCGCTGCCTTTTTATTATTCATGATCGTATCTTTCTTCTGGGCAACATAAGAGGTTTCTCCGGATTTTGCAGAAAGTTCAAACTCGATCAGAGTATTTCCTACTGAAATATCAGTGATATAAAGTCCGTCTTTCCGGTATTCTTTTTTTACATTTCCTTCAAAATCTTCAATACGCAGAATGCGGATCCCAACAGATTTATGTTCCTCCTCATCTGTAAGAATATCTTCTTTATTCAGCATTCCATAAATCAGATCTTCATTCATAAATCCAACTGTACGAAGTCTCTGGCCTTTCTGCGGTGCGATCAGTCGGGTTTTACAGGTATCAAAATCGATTTCTTTGATATTTCCCTTTTCATCCCCCTCTGAAACCAGCCAGGCTGCATGGTCATTATTATCGGAAGATACAAAATTCGCATTTTTTATTCCTTTTTCAAGAATTTCACTGGAGTTCTCTTCGATATTGATCCTGTAAAGATTCTTCGCCAGAATCAGAAACAGCTCATTCTTTTCATTGACATAGGACAGTTTTTCAAGATCTTTTTTCAGAAATTCAAATGATTCCGAAACAGGGATAAAGGCTCTTTCTTCTGCCACGTTTTTATCACGATTGTAATGGTAAACTGCAATTCCTTCATATCCTTCATGGCTTCCTCTGTTCATATATCCATAAAGTACGAAATCAATATCTCCTTCATCAGTTACTCTGACGATCTTGATGTCATGCTGAGTTCTGGAATCGCGGAAATCTCCGTCCTTCAATTTTCTGAAACTGAAAACCTGATTTACCTTTTCATTGCCCGGTGAATAGGACCACAGATCTCCCTCCTGCACAAAAGCTATCACAGTAGCAGCATCATTCATCATATATTCTACATTCTTATCGCGCACTCCAAGGATAATCCCATCATCCTCATAAACAGGCAGTGTACCATCAAAGACCTGATTTGCAGAACGCTGGAAATCCAGCAGATAAATCCTGGTATCCTGATATTTCATTCTGTAAAATTCTTTTACGTCATATAATTCCGTTTCCTCATCATCATTCTGCGAAGTCAGCTGATATTCCAGCACAACGCTGGCAGTTGTCTCATTGATCTCCTTGATCACAGGAATTCCCTCCTGACACAGCTGCGGAGCAAGATTCCCCCAACTGATCTCACTCAGGGAAGAATTAATATTAATTCCCGAGTAATTCGTTGCTGCTCCTGTTGTCTGTGGTTCCAGATAACTTCCCAGTGCATCTGCTGACTCTTTGTCAAGACACGCTTCATAAAAATATTTTACAAAAGCTGCATAATCTGATGCATGTACCTGTGACCTGGAAACAACTCTCGTATAATAATATGCTGTACCCTCATCCAGTTCCAGGGCAATCTGCATGGAATATTCCTGATTCATACGCAGATCACTGCCAATCTCCACGTCTACGGACAAATACTGATCTTCTTTTACAAGATTCTTAATCTTCTTATTTTCAAGGACTTTACTTCCATCAGATGTACGGATCTCATAAGAAAAACTCTTTACTTCCGAATCATAGGGATTCACTTTAAATGTCAGTTTTTTTGATGTATCCAGAGGAGTCACACTGTCTCTGCTAAAATCCGCCTGCATAGGCTGCGCATATCCATACATCCGGTTTATCAGCGTATCATTCATATCCACCATGACTTCCGGAAACACTGCGTCATTAAAATCAGAACGGTTATCTGTGGATTCACTGTTAAGAAGCAATGCAGTACCTGCTGTACCAAGCAGAAATACCAGAAGAAGAATACCTGCTTTTTTCAGTATCCTTTTCATCGCACACTCCCTTCCTGTTCTTTTTCATTCAGAAGCCTGTCCAGTGTGGGATGGATATTCAGGGCTGCAAGCATTTTCTCCACCTTACCCTGGTCTGATCTTTTCCCTGTTCTGACTGCTCTGATCAGGAGATTCTTAGGTGTATGTTCCATATCAATAAACTCCAGGATCTGGGTATCATAACCTTTGCTCTCCAGAAGATCTGCACGCACAGCATCTGTGATCAGCGCAGACATCCTTTCTTTCAGGATTCCATAGCGCAGAACCGGCTCCAACATTTCAAATTTTAAAAGTTTATTAACTTAATGCTGACAGCAGGGTACGGAAAGAATGACTTCAGCTCCCCATTCCACTGCCTTGGCAAGTGCATAATCGGTAGCTGTGTCACAGGCATGAAGCGTTACCACCATATCCACACAGGATACACCTTCATAATCTGCAATATCACCATGATAGAAATGCAGCTTCTCATATCCGTATCTGAGTGCCAGAGAATTACATTTCTCAATTACATCTGTTTTCAGGTCAAGACCTATGATATTTACATCATATCCTTTTAGTTCTCTTAAATAATAATACATGGCAAAGGTAAGATAACTCTTTCCACAGCCAAAATCCAGAATCGTTATTTCTCTGTCTCTGGAAAGTCTGGGAAGTATATCTTCAATAAATTCAAGGAAACGATTGATCTGTCTGAATTTGTCATATCTGGCATGGATAATCTTTCCCTGTTCATTCATAACTCCCAGATCGATCAAAAACGGAACCGGAACGCCTTCTTTAAGAATATATTGTTTCACCCGGTTATGTGCCTGGATCTGAACTTTTTCTTTCTGTTCATGGTGTTTCTGTTTAATAGTCATTTTCCCCTTTTTACTGACAAGAACAACCCCGTCTGTTACTGCACCCTGTGCCTGAAACTGTCTGAAATTCTCTGCAAGTTCTTTTTCCACATATTCAATCAGTTCCGTACGCCCGTAGTTTTTATGCAGAACTTTCTGTCCTTCTGTGGCAGATGCCTGATAACAGATCTGTCCTTTCAGCCGGATCGGACGAATCTTTATTTTTGATATGCCATCTTTATTTCTGCCGGCACTCAGAACAGCCTGTATCAGATTTTCATTTATCTGTTCTTCTAAATATTCTCTTAAATTTTTCATTGCTCTTTCTGTCTGTTAATGTTATATAATCTGTTGTAACTGTCCGGTGTACCAGCAAACCGATTTACCGAGCAATTACAATCTGTTTTAAAAGTATCTCCTGCAGCGATATCTGCGGCATCTTCTTCTGGATATTTCCTGGCAAAGCATTACCTGTATCAGTTCATCCAGAAAATCCTCCCTGATAGCCTGAGTGCTTATTTCCGGTTCCATACTCTCCCTGATCTTGCAGCTTAAATGATAAATCATATATTTATCCGGATATTCATCATAAAGGCGGCTTCCCTCATAATCCATGAGATCACATTCCTCTTCTATTTTCTCCTGAATATGCTGTACAGTCCCCGGATAATAGGATTTCATCAGGTTAAATTCTTTATCCTGCATCCGTTCTCCTTCATACAGAAGAGGATTTGCATATGTGGTATAAAACGGAAAATATTCTTTCAGATACATCGTACGATCCTGCATTCTTTTCGATTGTCTATTTCAGTATATGCAAAGTTCTGCAGACTGTGCCGAAATACAGTTCACGTGCCGCTTTATTTCATCTGCTTCTTGCAGATTACAATTCCTGGATCATTCTTACAGTTAATTTGACACTGTGTTCAATTGCCGCCATCTCAAACTCAGCGTAATCCATGTGAGCACTTCCGTCTGCCTTATCAGAGATTGCTCTTACTACAAGGAATGGAATATGGTTCAGATAAGCAGCCTGACCGATAGCAGCACCTTCCATCTCTACTGCAAATCCGCCAAATTCTGAAATGATGGCATCTTTAACGCTCTTATCTGAGATAAACTGATCTCCGGAACAGATTCTTCCTTCAAATACACTGATCTCAGGATTTACTTCTTTACATACTTTTGCAGCCAGTTTACGAAGTTTTTCATCAGCAGGGAAGGAAAATTCATCCATCTGCGGAATCTGACCTTTCTTATATCCGAAGCCGATCGCATCCATATCATGATGCAAAACATCTGTGGAAAGAACAATATCCCCAATATTTACATCATTATTCAGACTTCCTGCAATTCCTGTATTGATCACCGCTTCCACACCAAATACATCTGCAAGGATCTGTGTGCACATACCTGCGTTTACTTTTCCGATTCCTGAGCGTACAACAACTACTTTCTTTCCTTCCAGAGTTCCCTCATAGAAATCCATACGGGCTCTGGATGTAATTGTGACATCCTGCATTTTTTCCTTGATTTTTGCAACTTCCTGTTCCATTGCTCCGATAATTCCTATCATCTTTTTTCTCCTTTGTTTTTCTGACTGGCCAATATACATATTGACGGCAGTCCTTTGTACGATTTATTCATACAATAATATACTCCCAACACCACACATACACAAACTTAATAAATCGTAATTCCACCGTCATCCCCTAATATCCAAATATATTTAAAGAAAGTACAAAATTTTCCTAAATCACATAAAAATAGCCCGAAAGATACAAAATCTTTAAGATTTTTACCTTTCGGGCCGTATTCTCTTGATCAGGGATAATTTTTTCCAAAATGCCTGTTTTAAACCCTAATATTATATCCCTTAGTCGTTCTTCTTCACTCCGAGAGTTACCTTCTCGCCGTTGATGTTCCACTCCTTAGAGTAACCATCAACTGAACCGGTGATGATCTCTGTTGCCATAACGTCGCCGATGATGGCATCTGCATTTGATGAAATGATGTCTTTTGCCTTCTGGCTTCCGTCTGCGTATACAGTGATCTTGTCCATAACCTCGAATCCAGCCTCTTTTCTCATAGTCTGAACCTTGGATACTATCTCACGGACAAATCCTTCCTCAAGAAGCTCCTCTGACAGATTTGTGTCGATGACTACTGTCACACCGCCGTCTGCCTCAGATACGAAACCGTCCATCTGAGCCATGTCGATCAGAAGATCAGCCTCAGTGAGTACGATCTCCTCTCCGTCTGCCTCAAACTTCAGAGCGCCCTCTGCCTTGAGCTCTGCCATGGCTGCGTTGCCATCCAGTGCTGACAGATGCTCCTTGATCTTGCCAAGGTGCTTGCCGTACTTAGGTCCGACTGTACGAAGCTGTGGCTTGAAGCTGTATGTTGTGTAAGCGCTTACATCATCATCGAACTCAACATTCTTCACGTTCAGCTCATCCTCGATGATAGCCTTCTCCTCGCCGAAAAGCTTCTTGTCAGCCTTGACATACATCTTGCCGATTGGCTGTCTGTTCTTGATATTTGCTGTATTTCTTGCTGCACGTCCCAGAACTACGATCTTCAGGATCTCGTCCATAGCAACCTCAAGCTCTGGATCGATCATCTTCTCATCCACCTCAGGGAATGAGCACAGATGAACTGAGAGAGGTGCATCCTTGTCTATATTTCTAACCAGATTCTGGTAAATATCCTCTGCCATGAATGGGAGCATAGGAGCTACTGTCTGTGCGATCGTAACGAGCGCTGTGTAAAGTGTCATGTAAGCATTTACCTTGTCCTGCTCCATGCCCTTTGCCCAGTATCTCTCACGTCCACGACGGACATACCAGTTACTCATGTCATCCACGAACTCCTCGAGAACTCTTGTTGTCTCAGGAATCTTGTATGCGCCAAGGTTTGCGTCAACTGCCTTGACTGTTGAGTTCAGCTTGGACAGAAGCCACTTATCCATAAGTGACAGCTTGTCGTACTCTAGCTCATGCTCAAGTGGATTGAAGTTGTCTATATTTGCATAGAGTACATAGAACGCATATGTGTTCCACAGTGTACCCATGAACTTTCTCTGACACTCAACAACTGCATCCTCATGGAATCTGTTAGGAAGCCATGGTGCTGAATTGCTGTAGAAGTACCATCTGATGGCATCTGCACCGTACTTGTTCAGAGCATCCATAGGATCTACAGCATTTCCCTTGGACTTACTCATCTTCTGTCCGTCCTTATCCTGGACATGTCCGAGAACGATTACGTTCTTAAACGGAGCCTTGTCGAACAGCAGCGTTGAGATCGCCATAAGTGAGTAGAACCATCCTCTTGTCTGGTCAACAGCCTCACTGATGAAATCAGCAGGGAAGTGCTTCTCAAATATATCCTGATTCTCAAATGGATAGTGCCACTGTGCAAATGGCATTGATCCTGAATCGAACCAGCAGTCGATAACCTCTGTGACTCTGTGCATCTGCTTGCCACACTCAGGACACTTGATAGTTACAGCGTCGATGAACGGACGGTGAAGCTCGATGTCCTCAGGGCAGTTGTCACTCATTGAGCGGAGCTCTTCCTTTGATCCGATGGCATGTCTGCAGCCGCACTCACACTCCCAGATGTTCAGCGGAGTACCCCAGTAACGATTTCTTGAAAGTCCCCAGTCCTGAACATTCTTCAGCCAGTCGCCAAAACGTCCCTTACCGATGCTCTCCGGGATCCAGTTTACAGTGTCATTATTCTTAACCAGCTTGTCTCTGACTGCTGTCATCTTGATGAACCATGTATCTCTTGCGTAATAGATAAGTGGTGTGTCACATCTCCAGCAGTGTGGATACTCATGCTCGAACTTAGGCGCATCGAAGAGAAGTCCTCTTGCGTCCAGATCCTTGAGTACCTCAGGATCTGCATCCTTTACGAACATTCCGGCAAATGGAGTCTCCTCAGTGAGGTCACCCTTGCCATCTACAAACTGTACAAATGGAAGATCGTAGTTTCTTCCGACATTTGCATCGTCCTCACCAAATGCAGGTGCGATATGAACGATACCGGTACCATCTGTCATAGTTACATAAGTGTCACATGTGATGAAGTGGCCCTTCTTGTGCTGCTTCTCACATACAGGCTTTACGCACTCATAGAGTGGCTCATACTCCTTGTACTCAAGATCCTTACCGACATATGTCTCAAGAACCTCGTATGCAGGAACTGCTGCCTGATCGTCTGCTGCTTCCTTTGCAAGACCGCCGAGAACCTTGTCTGCAAGTGCCTGTGCAAGATAATATGTGTAGCCGTCTGCTGCCTTAACCTTCACGTATGTCTCATCTGGATTTACACAGAGTGCTACGTTTGAAGGAAGTGTCCAAGGTGTTGTTGTCCATGCGAGGAAATATGCATCCTCTCCGATAACCTTGAATCTTACTACTGCTGAACGCTCCTTGACTGTCTTATATCCCTGTGCAACCTCATGGCTTGAAAGAGGTGTACCACATCTTGGGCAGTAAGGCACGATCTTGAAGCCTTTGTACAGAAGTCCCTGATCCCAGATCTTCTTCAGTGCCCACCACTCTGACTCGATGAAGTCATCATGGTATGTTACATATGGGTTGTCCATATCAGCCCAGAAACCAACCTTGCCTGAGAACTCTTCCCACATGCCTTTATATTTCCATACGGACTCCTTACATTTCTGGATAAATGGCTCCAGTCCGTACTCCTCTATCTGCTCCTTGCCGTCGATTCCCAAGAGCTTCTCAACCTCGAGCTCAACAGGCAGACCGTGTGTATCCCATCCGGCCTTTCTGACTACGTTATGTCCCTTCATTGTCTGATATCTAGGGATCATATCCTTGATTACACGTGTGAGAACGTGTCCGATATGTGGCTTACCATTTGCTGTTGGAGGGCCATCATAGAATGTGTATGTTGGCAGATCCTTTGTCTCTTCAACACTCTTCTCAAATACCTGATTTTCTTTCCAGAAGTCCAATACCTTCTGCTCTCTGTTCACGAATTCCAGTTTAGTCGAAACCTTGTCGTACATGTCGTCTTTCCTTTCTGTGATAAATATAAAAAAGCCCTTCGTCGTAATCAGGACGAAGGGCTTTGAGTTCGTTATACCACCTATTACTTACATACTAACATATGCGCTCCCCTTAACGCAGGAAATACGTCAGAGCCTACTTGATATGCCACAAATGCCTCACCGATTATCACCGCTTTGACACCGCAGCTCTTTTGGTCTGCAACTCCAGAGTGATATTCCGAAAGTCTCTACTGTCACCGGGCTCGCACCGCCCCCGGCTCGCTGCTGATCTCGCAGACTCCGTACTGTCTCTGTCATCGTTTTTAACTTATATGATCCAGAAAACCGCCTGTATAAGCCATTTCTGAACCTATCCATTCATTAGTATAGCAAGTATTTGTGGTTTGTCAATCGCAATATGCGCAAATAATTTACTATTCTACTTCTTTATAACCACATTCTTTGTTGTGCTCCATGCCGAATAGTATGTCACTCTGCCGGACTTTCTGTACGACCTTACCCGCACATAATATCTCTTGTTCTTAGCAAGTCGTTTCACTGTCTTTGACACGTTCTTTGCACCGGCAATATTCAAAGTCTTGGCGCCCTTAAAAGTTTTGGCAGTAGCATACTGTATAATCTTGACTCCTTTTGCTGTACTTTGGGCTGTTTTTATAGAAACTGCCTTAGGGTAAATTATAAATGTTGCTGTGATCCTTCCGGCATAATTGCCCTTGAATGTGCCTGTTACACCAGCTGCGCCCGAAGCCGTATTGTTCTTGTAGCTGACAGTATAATCTGTCTTTTTCAGGGTATTGCCATCAACATCGTATACAGTAACTCCCGGCTTTTTAGCAGTGCCGTCATATGTACAGCTTGTATATGCCAGTTTGATATTTTTTATATGAGGAATTCTCCTGCTGTCAATAATCTGTCCGCACTCTGTACACTTATCTGCCAACTTTCCATCTGCCTTGTTTGTGGTCTTAGTAACCTTTGACGAAGTGATTCTCATAATGGTTTTCTGATTGCTGTCAGCCGCATTGTAACTTGTCTTGCCTGCCGTCTTGCACGCAACAATCTTATATGTGTATACCGTTCCATTTTTAGCTGACTTATCTGTATAGCTCAGTATTGTGTTTTTGTTTATATTGGCCAGCTTGCTGTACTTTCCCTTTCCAGCCTTTCTGTATACGATATATCCACCAGCTCCATTATTAAGATACATATAAAAATTTCTTACGTTTTTTATATTATCACCATGCATATACAAATACAATTTGTTTTTTATGCATATTTACTACAAAACACGTTCGTATTTATCTAATATATACATAAATCTCATGAACTGAGAAATCAATCCTCAATCCATGAGATTTATTTTCTAATATACGTAGAGATCATAGTCTACAAGATACCACTTACCGCCAGTCTTTATAACTGTGTATATGATCTCGCCATCTGATTCGTCAGTAGATCCTTTTATCTTGACATCAAGATCCACCTCGTAGCACTTGTCAACCGTCATGTCGACATCCAGCATGTCAAATGTATCATTTACATCCTTAAGCTTATCCTCGTCATATTCCTTCTCTGATCGGTCCTCGACCTTGATACTCTTGACCTTGCCTACCTCATCTACCATGTCGCTGACCTGCTCGTTGAATGTATCCTTGACATAGTCATCACTGCCTGTATAGCTTCTTATCCTGTTATACAGCTTGTAATATTCCTTGTCCATCAGATCAACCATGGCATCGGCATCGCCTTTTTCATAGGCTGTCACCAGCTTGTCTCCGACCTTCTTGGCACTTCTCTCACCGGAACCACCCGCCAGGATCAGAACAACGACTATTATCGCGATCAGGACTGCCGCTGCGATTCCTCCTATTATTGCTATAAGCTTCTTGTTCACCTTTTTACCCGGCTCCATAACACCCGGAGTCATGCCCGGCTGCTGGCTGTACTGTGGCTGACCATACTGTGGCTGTCCAAATCCTCCATACTGTCCACCTGTCGACTGGACATTTCCACCAAACTGCTGACCCTGACCGTACTGCGGCTGACCATACTGTGTCTGTCCAAATCCTCCATACTGTCCGCCCATCGGCTGTCCAAATCCACCCGGCTGCTGATTCTGCTGTGGCTGACCCGGGTTCGGCTGCCCTTGTGCACTGTTCTGCACCGGAGAAAATGCGCTCACTCCCGGAGTCGTGAGGACAGTAGTTCCCTCGTCCTCATCGTCGTCCATATCATTAAATCCATTTACGTTATTCTCGTCCATCTTTCTCTCCTTATTCTGCTCATCCCTTTTGCTGCTCTGGAACAATAATGTTCCCATAGAATCATGGTAGCATTTTATATCTGCCATGTCCAACTAAAAACATCACATTACCTCAAATTTTACACTTTATTACCTGTTTTCTTTCGCTATTATGTAATAAAAGGCGTTATGATGATGAACACACAGAATAAAAAAACAATCCGCCACGGATACAAATTGTATCCATGGCGGATTCTTCTATTTCTTTTGATATTATCTCTTCTTTATTACAACCGATTTCTTTCCACTCCATGCGGAATAGTAAACCTTACCATCAATCTTCTTAAAGCTTCGTACTCTGACATAATATCTCTTGCCCTTAGTAAGTCGTTTGATGGTCTTACTTGTAACTGAACCTCCGTTTACATTGGCCGTCTTTGCAGATTTAAACGATGCATTGTCTGCATACTGTATCTGATATCCGGTGGCCTTGGCTACCTTATTATATGTAACCTTGGCTGTTCCGGCCGATGCACTTGTGAATTTCTTCAGCTTCACGGCAGGTACATAACTTCCTGTCTTCTCGCCGCCAAATGCCGAATTGTATGTCACATCGCCAAATGTCTTATAAGTTCTTATCTTATATGTATACTTTACACCCACATTTTTAGCTGTGACGTCCACGAACGATGTTGTATCCGGATTCTGAACAACACCTGCTATCGTATATGCTTTTCCATTTACTCCTCTGTAAACAACATATCCCGATGCCGCTTTATACTTCTTCCAGCTCAACTTTATTCCATTTGCTGTGTTGTCAATGGACTCAACTTTTCTCACACCCATCTTGATGTCAAATGTGAGTGTCTTCTCCCCTTCATAGTCACCCTTGAATTTGATGACAACTTTGGCCTTGCCGATATTCTTGTTATTTGAATATGAAACGCTGTAATTTCCTGCGGCAACCTTTCTGCCCTTTGAGTCTTTTACCTCTACCGCAGGCTTCTTAGCTGTACCATCATACTCAACAGCGCTGTATGCAAGCCTGATACTCTTTATCCTGTATATACTCTGAGTTTCCTTGCTGGCTGACTTGCAGTTTTTGCACACATGCGCCTTATATCCGTCACTGGTCTGTGATGCCTTTTTCTTAACCGTCCACACCGTCTGATAATCGTGAGGAACTGTGGTCTCATCGTCTATGATAGTATCCTTTTCTCCGCAGTTATTGTCACATTTTGCCGTCTTGGTTCCCTTCTGCGAACATGTGGCATTTCCATCTGACTCATACTTTGTAAAACTGTGTCCTGTAGCAGGGATCACCTCGGTCTCATATATATCCTCATCCTCAATATACCTTGTCTTCTCTCCGTTCTCAGTACATGTCGGAATCTTGGTTATGATCCATCCCTCGTCATCTCCATCCCCAAACTTCTGGGTCTTTGACTCGGCATACACCCATTCTGATGAACCCGTATTCTTATATCTGAGATCCAGGGTCACATCTGTGTATGTGTCATTTTCCACAACAGACATGATTCCCTGAATGATATTTCCATATGCATCAGTCCATCTTCCGCTGACAAATGGTGTCTTCTGGCTCTCATTATTTGCATATGTTATCTCTATATCTCCGGTTACACTGTATCCGTCCTCTGTCTTCTTCACCTTGCATCCTGATATGCTCACAGCGGAGATATCGTACTCGTTCTCTACCTCTGCCTCCACCTTCTCAGGAGTGATCGTCACGCTTCCTGTCTGCTGCGACGCAAGGCTGATCCTGAATGTATAACTGCGGTTCGCCTCAAATGTCCTGTCTATAATGAGTTGTCCGCCGTTCCGTGAGTATGTCTTTTCCAGAACCCCATCAGCATAGATTCTGGTGTATACTGTATTATCTCCGCAGTCCACCGTAAATCTGTACTCTCCGGTCTCCGTTGGGATAAATTCATACTCGATGCCCTCTCCGTCATAGCTTATATCCGCTGTTGTCTTCTGACCCGGTGTTATTTTTCCATTACCTGTCACATACGAATCGTGATATGTAAATGTTATCTGATCATCTTTCTCTCTCGCATAGAGTGCTATAATATAGCTTCCCTTTTTCAGAGAGAAAGCATCTCCACTGCTATATGTATCTGAAAAGCTGCCATCATCCTCAATGGTATATATACCCTTAAGCTCAAAGCCCTGTCTCTGAAGGGATACCACTCCATCTGACGCAATATCAAATCTGTACAGCTTTACATCCCCAGTGTTCTCAACACCTGAAAGCACCGCAGGCTCACCTGATATCAGGTACTCCAGCTCATCCACATTCAGATCTACGACGTCAAATGATGCTCCCTGAACTTCACAATCGTCAGCCATTCCCCATATGGAAGGTATTATCTCATATAATCCGGTCTGTTCTGTTATCGTGTCGATGCTTAAATAGCTGCTCACCCTGCCGTTTTTCTTGATCGTAAAGCTTATATCATCGTCATCCGCGCCAAATGTTCTGGTACTTCCATCAGAATATGTGACAACGGTTTTTATGCTGCCCTTGATCTCATCAAATTCCCTCAGATATTCAGTCTTAGAAACGGTTGTGCTTACACTTACAGCCTTGACGATCTCCTTCATTGTCACGCCGCATTTATTTACATTTTTTCCCGGATACACACATACATACAGATCCCCGCCTGCTGTGTCAAATCCCGCACTGCCAAATCCATCAGATGAATAAGCCACGTTGTTAGTCGTTATCTCTGTTCCATTTGCATCCAAAATCCTGATGCCATCGATCTTCTCATCAGCGGATACCACATACGAACCCGCCTGGGCACTTACCTTATATACATACACATATCTGTCGCCGGAAATATCCAGCGTCTTTGAGCCGTCCCATGTTCCAAGGCTCATGCTCTGTGCAGTCTTCACTGCAAATGGTATCTCAACCGTATCCATGCCATCCGCACCAGCGATTGCAAGTTCAACCATGTATCTGCCAGTATCAACCCTGCTGCCAAAGCCTGCGATCTCGACATACTTTCCAGTTTTCTCGTTATATCTGTACCATGTACTCGTGATCAGCTCATTATCCTCGCTGTCACCGACACTGGCCTCTTTTACACTGCCATCATCATATACAAACTGGAGAGTCTCTCTATCCAGAAGGTTTTTGATACCTGATAATTTCATATCTGGAAGGAATTCATAGTTTCTGTTATCTCTCAGCTTCCATGAACTGATCTTTGAATTTGACAAAGTTTCTCCCCTTGTCACATTCATGCTCCAACTGGTCTGCGTATCTCCCCACTTGTCCTCTACTCCGCCATCGAAACAGATATAGTATGTATTGCCGCTCTCAAGTGCAGCCTCGCCATCCGATACACTAAGTTTCTTCAGATCATACATTGTCTCATCGTCAGCGTCGATCTTGCTGTAGATCTCCATACCGCCCACTGGGGCAAATGTATACCTGGCAGATATCGAAGGCTTAAACGTATAGTATGCACTGCCATTCTCCGACATGCTTACCTGATTAGAGCCCTCCGCAAGACTTCCGGCAGCAACATCCTCTATATCCTTTATCTCTATGTCATATGCATAAGAGTCCTCACTATACAGTGTGTATATCCTAATCTGTGCCGCTCCGACAGGGCACTCATTTTCCATATCTGTAACTATCTCAGCACGTACCTCGTCTCCTCTGGAGGTTTCCACACTGTCCGAATCGTCAAACACCAGCTCCTCTGTTTTTCCGTCAGCATACGAGATCTTTACTCTGGTTCCATCTACATAACTGCTGATATCCTTATCGTAGCTGCCCATTCTGATGAAATCCGTGTTCTCGGGAACAGCAATCATATCTGTCACTTTCGGAATAAAGCTCAGTCTCACATTTGTCTTGGAAGTAGATAACTCATTATACAGGCCTACGTAATAAGTGCTGCCTCCGGTAAGTTTTCCTGTAACCTCTACCGGGCCCTCATCACCGGACTCATATACACAATAAGGACTGTCGCTTTCTATTACCACACTTCCGTCAAATGGCATGACAAAACTGTAATAGGCCTTGTCATACTCATCCGTTCCGACACTCACATTGTTGTCACCTTCGGAGAGCTGTCCTGCGCTCAGCTTGTCTATGGACACTACCTTAAGCACTGCCGTGCCGAGCAGCTCCTGATCTTCCTCAGCCGCATCATATCCCACAGCTACTTTGTACTCGCCCTCTGAAAGAGTTACACCTTTTTCATATTCGTACTCTTTCCAGTTATCATCAGATGACGAATAATATACTGTATATCTGTTTCCATTACTGTATCCACTTCCACCGGTCAGATCTATGCTTTCCGTGGACTTATCATTATACTTTATTGTACTGCTCGCACCATTCATGAAGCTTATCGGCGTTCCGGCTGCCCATTCGCTCTTTGCCAGCTTCAATGTCACCCCTGAAGGTGCCGCATACTTCTTCGCCTTGAGCCTGACCTCATTCAATGTTTCATTGTCATCATCCGTTGTTCCTGAAAGTCTGACATAATAGGTCTTTCCCTTGACAAATGAATACCTGTCATTATCGGTCTCAACCACCGCCATGTCCGAATCATATACATCTATAAATGCAGTTGATGATTTATCTACTTCAAACACAAAGTCAGCAGTTGCAGATGGTATAAATCTATAATACTCGTAACCGTCCACCCTGGTATCATATGCGTAGGTATCCGTCTCACTGATATTCCTTTTTCCTACAAAATATTCAGCAGGAGTCTGCACCTTTGCAGTGTACGAATCGTATATCTTGGTCGACTGGTTCGGCTCACTATCCATTTTATCTGTAAGCTGAACAGTATACGTACCGGCCGGAAGTTTTTCCGCATCCGCATACGATACCATATCCCCTTCATCGCCCTCATAATAATAACTTCCCTTGGAATCCTTCACCCACAGACTGTATGTAACTCCATCTATCTTACAGTCTGAGCCGCTGATACCTGAACTGCGCACCTTTCCACCGGAATAGGTTACCGTTGCGTACGCCGATGTTATGGAGTCTGGTGTTCCCTCCAGTATCGTTGTATTATCCGGCACCATTTTTATTGCCGCCACATCCGGAAGCTTTCTCACGCTTATATTTGCACTTTCGGAAACTGTATAAGAACGGGCATACTTAGACCCAAGAATGTATTTCTCCCCCGCAGTGCACTTGTATACCAGCCTGCAGCATCCACTGCCATCCTTTTTACCTGTAGCAAGGCGCTTACTCTTACTGTTATACAAGGTCTCCTGAAGCATCAGCCGTGACTGGCTTCCCTGCAATATTATCTCATAATATCCTGTCTCATCCGTGACAAATGATATTTTACTCTCCTTGCCATTAACTATGTTCACAACCCCATAGTCACCCTCAAGCTCTGAAATATCCTCTGTAGCTGCTGATATCTCAGCTTCATTCATCTGTACGGCATACGCTGTCATATTTGACAGTAAAGTCTGTGCCTGTGCAGTCGTCATCGGTATATGAATGCACGACGACACCATGGCTACAGTTACAGCCGCAGCCATTATCCCCTTCAATTTCATATGTAACCTCCCTTTTTTTCCCATACATATTCAGCACATTTATGCCGAATATATAAGCACAAAAAATTACAGCCTCATATTATCATGAAGCTGTAATTTAATACAATATA
>OJNS01000980.1_pt1 | contig 15971 bp, 10 predicted proteins | sample 1597911 | NCBI WGS metagenome assembly OJNS01 (sample SAMN01915214, study PRJEB22387) | human gut metagenome | isolation source: stool | host: Homo sapiens | place: USA
TCAAGGGACAGCGTCCCTTGTGGGGTTTGGGGCAACGCCCCAACTGTTTCTCGTCAAGCCTACTCAAAGGAAGAAGTCAACAAGGCGCAGGCAGCGAAGCGTCCCTGCCAATAACTTCGCGCTCCCGCAGGAGCGCCCCCAAGCTGCTCTACCAACCACTTGCACATTGTCGCGCCAAATGGGCGCGACCGAATTGCTTGACTTCCGTTTCTATCTGCTTTCCCCGAACATCCTCTTCAATCCATCACCAAAAACAGACCAGCACGGCATCACACCATGCTGGTCTGTTCTTTATTCTGCTTACTTTTCCGGCGCTTCCGGGGTGGTCGGCGTGGGCGGCACCGGGGCTTTGCCCTGAATGTACACCGGGTATGCCGCGCTCACCCGCTGACCGTCATTCACCGTCGCGGTGACGAGGACAATTTGTGTTTCCGCGTTTGCGGACACGCGCAGCTTCCCGTCGCCAGAAATCGTCGCAACGCTCGCGGGGCAGTTGACCGCCCACGTCACACGCTTCACCGTGGCGTTCGCGGGCTGCACCGTCGCCATCAGCCGGAGCGTCGCACCCGCGCGGACGATGCGGTTGCCTGTAATCACCACGCCCGTCGCCGGAATGCCGACCGTCACGCGCACGGACGCGCGCTTGTTCGAGCCGTCGGTCGTGCGGACGGTAATCGTCGCTGTGCCTGCCTTCAGGCCGCGCACAACGCCGTTTGCATCCACCGTCGCAACGCGGGTGTTGCTGCTGCGCCAGCGGATGGGCATCTGCGCCGTTTCGGGTGTTGCCGACACATGCAGCTGCACCGACGCGCCAACGTTGACCCAGCTGCTGGCTGCCGTCAAGGTGAGTTTCGTCGTCTTGGGGTAAATGACAAGCGTCCACGTTGCGGAAATTGTGCTGTTTTCCGCGCTGACGGCGTTCACCGTTACCGTCGTGATTTCTGTCACGTTCTTCGTGGTCAGCACGCCGCTGGTCGAAATCGTCGCGACGCTCGCGGGGCAGTTGAGCGAGTAGATAACCTTCTGATTCGCGGCATCCTTGGGCAGAATCGTCGCCTTGATGGTCGTGGACTGCCCGCCGCCGAGTTTTTCCGCGCCGCTGATGGTCAGCGACTTGACCGTTTTCTGTACCTTGACAGTGAACTTCGCACGGACACCCGTGCCGTCCGTCGCCGTCGCGGTAATCGTCACTGTGCCCGCCTTGAGCGCGGTCACAACGCCATTTGCATCCACCGTCGCAATGCGCTTGTTGCTGGTCGACCAAGTGACGCTCTGTGCGGCATCTTCCGGCAAAACGCGCGCCGTCAGCTGAAGCGTCTTGTCCTCGCCGTCCACATCAATGTAGTTTCTCGGCGCGGAAATGGCAACCGTCGTTACCGGGGGCAGAATCTGCACGGTGCGCGTCGCCGTAATCGCGCTGTTCTCCGCGCTGACCGCCGTTACCGTGATGGTCACAGGCGCGGTGAACCCCTTGCCAGCCTTCAAGCGCCCATGCCGGTCAATGGTCGCAATGTCTTTGCCGCAATCCACCGACCAGATAACCTTCTGGTTCGTCGCCGTAGCGGGGGTGATGACGGCGTTCAGCGTGATGGTTTTTCCCTGCGCAACGGCACTTGCGCCGCGGATTTCCAGCGTACCGACCGCGCTGCCGACCGTCAGGGTGATTTTCGCCGAGCGGCCCGAACCATCCGTCGCCTTGGCGGTAATCGTCACCTTGCCGACCTTCTTCGCCGTCACCAGACCGTTTGCATCCACCGTCGCAATGCGCTTGTTGCTGGTCGACCAAGCCACCTGCTGGGAGGCGTCCTCCGGGATGCATTTTGCCGTCAGCTGAAGCGTCGGGGAAGCGAGATCAATCGTCAGGCGCGGCGCGGAAATCGCAAGTCCCGTCGTCACCGGGCGAATCGTGACCGTGTGGGTGGCGCGAATCGCGCTGTTCTGCTTGGACACAGCCGTCACGGTAATGGTCGTAATCGCGCTGATTTTCTTGGTCGTCAGCTTGCCGCTCTGGCTGATGCTGGCGATGCTCTTGTCGCAGTCCACCGACCAGACGACGCTCTTTTCCGTCGCATCCGCCGGCATCATCACTGCCTTGAGCGTGATGGACTTGCCCGCCGCGACGCTGCTTGCGCCCTCGATGGTCAGCCCCGTCACGCCGCTGACGACGCGCAGGTTGATGCTGCCCTTGACCTTGCTGCCGTCCTTCGCCGTGGCAGTGATGGTCACTTTGCCGGTCTTGCGCGCCGTCACCAGGCCGCTTGCATCCACCGTCGCGATTTTGCTGCTGCTGCTCGACCATGTGACATCGGCAATCGCGTCCTCCGGGTCGCACGTCGCTTTCAGCTGCAAAGTTTTGCTGCCGCTCAAATCAACATACGTCGTGGGCGCGCTGACGGTGATTTTTTTCACGCCCGGCGCAATGCACAGGCGGAAGTTCGCATAGCGCGACGGGTCGCTTTTCAGCACCGCCGACACCTGCACATAGTGCGTGTATGCCACACGTTTGGTGGTAATAACGCCGCTTTTGATGGTCGCCAGCGAAGCATCCGCCGGGTACAGCGTCCATTCCAAATCGCTGTTCGGGACGGTTTTTCCGTCGATGGTGACGGAGAACGTCAGCTTCTCGCCGCCGCGAACCGTCTTTGCGCCGGAAATAACAACTTCGCCTTCTGCGGGCGGCGTAGGCAGCGGCGGCGCGGGCGGCAGGTCACTGCCCGTGGTGATATCCGACGGCGTTGTGACCGCCAGCGCTGTATTGCTCCATTGCGGCACAAGCAGCACCACCAGCGCCAGCATCAGCACCAACGCCGCCTTTTTCATGCTTTGCTTCATGGTTCTTTCCTCCTACCAATTTCCGAAAAAGGGATTCCGCATTCTTCATTGTAGCGCAGAGCGTAGCCCTGCGTCAAGCAAATTTCGCCTGTGGGTGAAGAATTTACAAGTCACCGCCTTGCAAAGGCGTAAATCCCAATCGCCGCGGCAATGGACAGATTCAGCGAATCCACCTTATTGCTGCTTGGAATGCGCACAGGCTGCCCCAGACGGCTGAATTCCGGCGGCAGGCCGCTGCCCTCGTTGCCGAAAATCAGCGTCCATCGGTCAGGAATGTCGCCTAACACATCCGGCAGGGACTTCGACCCGTCGAGCATGAACGGATAGAGCGCGTGTTCCGGGAACTGCTCCTGATACTGCGAAAAATCATCATAGACATGCAGCCGCAGCTGGAAGATGCTGCCCATGCTGGCGCGGACGGTCTTGGGATCAAACACATCCACGCACGGGCGGATGACGGCGATATCCTGCACGTCAAAGCCAAGCGCCGTGCGGAAAATCGTGCCGACATTGCCGCTGTCCGACGGGTGATGCAGGACGATATGCGGCTTGTCAGGGCGCAGGTCATCCTCAAACTTGCTGAACACCGCCGCCGCGAAGCAGTTTTCCTTCCCCGAAATGCGGGAAAGCGCCTTGTCCGCCTCTTCCACGCGGATATGGTGCTTTTCCGCTTCCTCGCGAAGCCGCTGTGCGCCCTCAGTTCCGGCGCTTCGGCTATGCAGCAGCACGCGGCGGCAGCTTTCCGGGCGGTGCAGCAGGCATTCCATCGCCGGGAACATCCCCGGTGCGTAGGCATAATCCAGCTCCGCCGAATAGGTTGATAAAGACGGCATAATTGCCCTCCTAATTAGAATAGCGCTTCCACAAAGTCCTTAGCATTGAAGGGCTGCAAGTCGTCGATGCCCTCGCCTACGCCGATGTACCACACCGGCACTTCCAGCTCCTGCCGGATGGCAAGCGCAATGCCGCCCTTCGCCGTGCCGTCCAGTTTTGTCAGGATGATGCCGCCGATTTCGCAGACTTCCTTGAACGCGCGCGCCTGCGCCAGACCGTTCTGTCCCGTCGTTGCATCCAGCACGAGCATACAGCGCACATCCGCTTCCGGGAACTCGCGGTCAATCACGCGGCGCATCTTGTTCAGCTCATCCATCAGGTTCTTCTTGTTGTGCAGGCGGCCGGCGGTATCAACAATCAGCAGATCTGCGCCCTGTGCCTTGGCGGACTGGATGCCGTCATAGACGACCGCCGCGGGGTCAGCGCCCTCGGCGTGCTTGACAATCGGCACACGCGCGCGTTCCGCCCAGACGGTCAGCTGGTCAGCCGCCGCCGCACGGAAAGTATCCGCCGCGCAGAGGATAATCCGGCGGCCAATGTTCTGGAAGCGCAGGGCGAGCTTGCCGATGGTGGTCGTTTTTCCCGCGCCGTTCACGCCGACAACGAGCATGACCATCGGCCAGCGCAGCGGCGGACGCGGAATGTCCATCTGCTCAATCATGATATCTTTGAGCATCTGCTTGGCGGTATCGGCATCCTTGACCTTGTTTTCGTTCACGCGGCGGCGCAGTTCATCCATAATAGCAGTTGTCGCCTTCATGCCGCAGTCGGACATGAGCAGGATGTCTTCGAGTTCCTCATAGAAGTCCTCGTCAATCTTCCTCGTTTCCTTCACCAGCGTATCGACGCGCCCCATCAGCGAATCACGCGTCTTGGTCAATCCTTCACGCAGTTTTGCGAACAGTCCCATCGTCTTTTCCTTCTTTCTAAGGGGCACTGCCCCTTGACCCTTTCGCGCGATTGAGTTGTGCGCGTCTTCATACTTTTTTCCGCATGTTTAGCAGGGATTTCGCCTCTGTGGAGGCGACCAGAGGGCTTTGCGGTCGCCCTCTGGACTGCTTCGCATCCCCATCTAAGTTTATTGGGCTTTATTGAAACTGCTTTTAGTTAGTGTCCTTTTGCTTCTTTGGAAGCAATACTCAGAGCAGTAAAATACCAAGCAACAATACAGATCAAGAAACATGGGGGTGTCCGCGCCGAAGGTTTCCAAAGGGCGATCGGAAAGCCCTTTGGTCGCCTCCGCAGAGGCGAAATCCCCTGCAACAAGAAAATTCAGCTGCAAATAAGCATCCAGTAATGCCGCCCGCCCAAAGGCACTTAAGCATTGCCCTTATGCTTCTCCAAGAACACCATCAGCACCGCCACATCCGCGGGCGACACTCCCGGAATCCGGCTCGCCGCCGCAAGCGACCGCGGACGCTGCTTCATCAGCTTCTGCCGCGCTTCAATCCGAAGCCCGGTCACTTCCTCGTAGGGCAAATCCTCCGGCAGCAGCGTCTCTTCCATCTGCCGCGCGTGGCGAATCAGCGTCTCCTGTCGCTCCAAATAGCCCTCGTACTTCACCGAGATTTCCGCCTGCTCCTGCGCGGGCTTGCCGAATTGCCTAATTTCCGGCGAAAGCTCCGCCAGCGCTGACAGCGTGATTTCCGGACGCTTCAGCAGTTCCACCGCGCTTAGCCCGTTCTGCGCTTCCGGCTGATGATGCTTCTCCAGCCAGTCGTTCAGCGTGACGCCGGGCGTGTATTTCGCTTTGCGGAGTTCGCCCAGCAGCTGCGCGGTTTCCGATGCCTTGCGTTCCGTGCGCTCCATGCGCTCCCGCGTCGCCAGACCCGCCTCGTAGGCGATGCGCGTCAGGCGCAAATCCGCATTGTCCTGCCGCAGGGATAAGCGGTGCTCGGCGCGGCTCGTCATCATGCGGTACGGCTCGTCCGTGCCTTTCGTCGTCAAGTCGTCGGTCAGCACGCCGATGTACGCCTGATCGCGCGTAAGCACAATCGGCGGCTTGCCCTGCGCCGTCAAAGCGGCATTCATGCCCGCCAGCAAGCCCTGCGCGGCGGCTTCCTCGTACCCGGATGTGCCGTTAATCTGCCCCGCAAAAAACAGCCCCCGCACATCCAGACTTTCCAGTGTCGGGCGCAATTGCCGGCTGTCGATGCAGTCGTACTCAATCGCATACGCCAGCCGCGTCAGCTCACACCGCCGCAAGCCCGGCACGGAGCGGTACATCTCCCACTGCACATCCTCCGGCAGCGATGTGGACATGCCCTGCACATACCATTCGCGGCTTTGCATTCCTTCCGGCTCAAGGAACACCTGATGGCGCTCCTTGTCGGCAAACTTGACGATTTTATCCTCAATCGACGGGCAGTAGCGCGGCCCGATGCCGTGGATTTTGCCGGAATACAGCGGCGCACGGTGGAGATTTCGGCGGATAATGTCGTGCGTCTCCGGCGTCGTCCATGTCAAATAGCATGCGTAGGTATTGTGCAGCGCGCGGTCGGTCATAAACGAGAACGGCGTCACTGGCTCGTCACCGGGCTGCGGCGTCATTTCGTCGAAATCAATCGTCCGCACGTCGATGCGCGCGGGCGTCCCCGTCTTGAACCGCCGGAGCGGAAAGCCAATGCGCGTCAAGCTGCCGCTGAGGTTCGGCGCGCTCATCAGCCCCTGCGGCCCGCCCGGCGTGATGCTCTCCCCGATGATAATCTGACTGCGGAGATACACGCCGCACGCGACAACCGCGACCTTGCAGGAGATATGCTGCCCCGTCGTTGTCGTCACGCCGGTGACATGCCCGTTCTCGACGTCAATCGCGGCGACTTCTCCCTGCCGGACGGTCAGGTTGTCCTGCGTCATCAGCGCGGTACGCATCCGGTTCTGGTACTGCTGCTTGTCCGCCTGTGCGCGCAGGGCATGAACCGCCGGGCCTTTGGACATATTGAGCATTCGGCTTTGCAGGAACGTATCGTCGATGGCGCGCCCCATTTCGCCGCCCATTGCGTCCAGTTCACGCACAAGATGCCCCTTTGCGCTGCCGCCGATAACGGGATTGCACGCCATGAGAGCGATGCCGTCCATATTCAGCGTCAGCAGGAGGGTATCAAGCCCCATGCGCGCCCCTGCGAGGGCGGCTTCACAACCCGCGTGTCCGCCGCCGATGACTACCAGATCCTTCATCATACGCCTTCTGCTCCTCGGAAATAGGATTCCAGTATGATTATACCATAGGGAGGGGGAAAAGGAAAGAGGGAGAGGCGAAATTAGGGCGGGAGGAATGTGGATAAACACGCAGAAAGAGCAAGGGAAAAGCGAACAGCTCCATCGCGCCGGATAGGCGCAGCTTTCTATCCCCCCATCTCAAGCGAAATCAAATGAAATCAAGCCAATTCAAATGAAATCAAATTTTCTTGCCAATTGCGGACATCCGTGCTATCATGCGCATATAGCGAACGCAAGTTCCTATATTTCGCGGCGTACCTGCCCGCGCCGCCGTACCCATCACACAAGGAGGAGCGAAATTGACTGACATTACCACTACTCTCACTTATACCGCTGACCTCACCCGTCCCCTGCGCCGCATGAACATCCCCGCGCTGTTCATCACCGATGCGCGCCGGGCGCACCGAATCACCGTCACGGTTCTCCGCGCGGGAAATCCCGTTGACCTTGGCGACACCGCCGTTTCCGGCACGATCAAGCACCTGCGCACCGGCACAACCATCCCGCTTAGCGGCAGCGCGCAGGGCAGCATTGCGTCCGTCACCCTGCCGCCCGCCGCCTACGCCCAGCCCGGCGACATCGAAATCTATGTCACCCTGACCAGCGGCGACGTGCAGAACTGCATTTTCGCCGCAACGGGCTGCGTTTTTCCCTCTTCCACCGACCGCGTGGCGGATGTTCCCGGTTTTTACTCGCTTGCGGCGCTGCAGGAGCAGTTTTCGTCGCTGGATGCGCGTCTTCGCGCGCTGGAGGAAATCGGCATCCCCGTCACGACCGCTGACCAGCTTGTATCCGCTGTTCCGCTCAATTCGTGGAAGTTCAACCTGATTTCCGCGACGGCGAACACGGCGTATTCCTCGACGGCGGAAGCGGAAGCGGGGTTTGACGACGCAAGTTGGCGGACGGTCAGCGTGCCGCACGACTGGTCTATTGCGCTGGACTTCAATTCGTCCAGCCCAGCGACGTATGAGGGCGGGTATCTGGACGGCGGCGACGCGTGGTATCGCACGACCGTCAGCGTGGACAAGCAGAACGGCAGACGGTATGTGCTGTGCTTTGACGGCGTGTACATGGAATCGACGGTGTACGTCAACGGGCAGCAGGTACACAAGAACTATTACGGCTACAACCCGTTCGCGGTGGATGCGACGGAACAGATGGTCAGCGGCGTGAACACGATTGCGGTGTTCGTGCGCAATGAGCAGCCGTCGTCGCGCTGGTACTCCGGCAGCGGAATGATTCGCCCGGTGGAACTGGTAACGCTGCTGGATGACCAGATTCGCATGGAGAACATCCGCGTGACGACCCCGAAGCTGGACAGTGACCTGACCAACGGCGAAACGGTTGTTGCGTTCGACGCGGTGAACAGGACGGGTGCGGAAGCGTCCGCGACGTTCACGGTAGATTTGTACGACCCGGACGGCGCGAAAGTCGGCACGGCGGATGCGTCGGCGGTGATTGCGGCGGGTGAAACGCAGAACGTCAGCGCGACGGTAACGTATCGTAGCCCGAAGCTATGGCACATCAGCGACGCGCAGCAGCGGGATTTGATAGAAAACGGGAAAAGCGTGTCGGCATCGGGCAATCCGCTGACGTGCGAGAACGCGCTGGCGGGAAAACCGCTGGGGGCGCTGCATGTGTACGGCAAAAGCACGCAGAACGGCGTGCCGACCCCGACCGCGCCCGTGCCGATTGTCAGCGCGGGTGACGGCAGAACGGTGGTGGTCACGGTGTCGGACGGCGCGAACAATTCGCAGACGCTGCAAACACCGAATGCGCTGCCGGGCATCCCGGTTGCATCCAGCGGCAATTACACGGATGAAAGCGGGCAGCAGTGGGTGTGCGATGAAGTGGATTTGGCGCGCGGAGTGCGCGTGCAGCGCATCACCAAAATCAAGCTGACATCTTCGATGAAATGGACGAGGGCTGGAAACAATGTTGACCGCTATTTTTGCACGTTCGACGGCATCGATGCAGCAGGAACATTCTGCACGCATTTCAGTGCTGCCATCAACGGTGAAACCGTAGGCGGCATTGCTACCAGCAGCAGCAATATCATCGGTTTCGCTTACGCGGAAAGGGGTACGACGACCGTCGATGACTTCAAGGCATTCCTCGATGCGAACGAGGTATATATCTATGTACCGCTTGCCTCCCCCATTGAAACCGCCCTTTCATCCGCTGAAATCGCCGCGTACAAGGCGCTGACCACCTACGCCCCGACGACCGTCATCAGCGCAAGCGGCGTGGCGGGGCTGGCGGCAAGCTATCAGCAAAGCATTCTGCCCAGCAATGCGCCGACTGCGCTTTTGACGGCTTCCCCGGCGAACCTCTACGAAGCCCAAATCAGCGCGAAAGTCGGCAATCGGGTTCAGCGGTCAAAGCGCGTGACCTACGGCTACCGAAGCATCCGATTCGACAAGGACACGGGCTTCTATCTCAACGGCATCCACACGAAGCTGAAAGGCGTGTGCGTCCACCACGACGGCGGGTGCATCGGCGCGGCGGAGAACCGCAGCGCCATTGAGCGGCAGGTGGATATCCTGACCAACATGGGCTGCAACGCGATTCGCCTGACGCACAACCCGTTCGGCGCGGAATACCTCGACGTATGCCAGCGCAAGGGCGTTCTGCTGGTGGAAGAGCTATTCGACTGCTGGACGAAGAGCAAGAAGCAGAAGGATTTCGGGCGATATTTCACCGACCACTACGCCGAAGTCGTGACCAGCGCGATTCACCGCGACTGGAACAATCCGGCGGTCATCATGTGGTCGCTGGGCAACGAAGTGCGCACGAATTTGACGCTCGGCGACTATTCATCCAGCGAGATTGTGAACGTCTGCACGATGGTGAACAGCGCGGTGAAAGCCCTCGACGCAACCCGCCCGACGACGATGGGCAACAACGCCCCCGGCGGCAATCTATCTGCGCTGATGGCTATCGTGGATGTCGTTGGCATCAACTACAACGGCAACAATCAGACCTACCAGACCGACCGCCCGATTTACGGCAGCGAAACGACCTCGGCACTTTCCAGCCGCGGTGTATACGCGACGGACAGCGCGAACATGGCGTATCCGTCCTACGACAACAAGGCGGTTTCGTGGGGTAACACGGCGGCAGAAACGGTGAACGCCTACTTAAGCAGCGCTCGTTCCTGCGGGCATTTCGTCTGGACGGGCTTTGACTACCTCGGCGAACCGACCGAATGGAATAAGTATCCGGCGAAGAGCAGCTATTTCGGCATTGTGGACACCTGCGGATTCCCGAAGGACATCTACTTCATGTACCAGTCCATGTGGGACAGCCGCCCGATGATTCACATCCTGCCGCACTGGACGCACGAATCCGGGAATATCGACGTATGGCTGTACTCGAACTGTGCGTCGGTTGAGCTCTTTCTGAACGGAACGTCGCTGGGCAAAAAGGCACTTGCGCAGCGCGGGACGAAGAACCAGTACGCCTACACGGTGGCATACGCGGCGGGAACGCTGGTTGCGAATGGTTACGACGCTTCCGGCAATCTGATTGCGCAGGACATTCAATACACGGCGGGAGCGCCCGCGAAGCTGGCGCTTTCCAGCGACAAGACAGCGGTCAGCACCGCGTCGGATGATTTGGTCTACATCACCTGCGATGTGCAGGACAAGAACGGCACGCTCTGTCCGAACGCTGACAACAGCGTGGTCTTTACGGTCGTGGGCGGAACGATTATCGGCACGGACAACGGTCACGGCGCGAATGTGGAAAAGCTCTCCGGCAGCACGCACGCTGCGTTCAGCGGGAAGTGCCTTTGCGTGGTGAAGCACGACGGCGCTTCCGGCGTGATGAAGATTACGGCAACGGCGAACGGCTTGACGGCGGGGACAATCAGCGTAACGAAGGGGGAAACCACCATCGCGGCAACCGCTCCGGCAGCGTCTTTTGTGGACGCGACGAATCCGCCGATGCGCGACGTGAGCGAACCAGCAGAAGCCGCGCCGACGATTTCCGCCATCAGCGCGGACAAAACGACGGCGGCGCTGAACGAAGAAATCACCTTCACCATGACTGTCAAAAACACGACGAGCATCCGCGTGTACATTGACGGCAGCGTGAACCGCTACATCTACGACGTAACGGACGGGACGATGACCTACAAGCTGTCCTTCACGGACGCGGGCAGCGGCACGCGCACGGTTGCGTTTGAGCCTTGCAGGGGCGACGTGGTGGGCGCGAAAACGGCAGAAACGGTGATTACGCTGGCGGAGAGCTGATGCTTCGACCCAATCGAAAAGGGAGCAGCTCATACGGGCTGCTCCCCCTTTTCTTTGATTTCGATTTCTGGTATAATGACTTACGCAAGATGCCGCGCAAGCACATTCTGCACCAGCGCGCCGTCTGCCTTGCCCTTCACGCGCGGCATGAGCGTCTTCATGATAAGCCCCTTCTGCTTCGCGGTCGGCGCATCCAGCCCCAGTTCCGCCAACACAGCGGTCACTTCCGCCTCCACCTCATCCTCGGACATCATCTTCGGCGCGAACTCCTGATAAACCTTCATGCGCAGCGTGTTTTCCGCGATAATATCCTCACGGCCGTTCGCCTGCTCAATGGATTCCTGACACTGCTTGATTTCGCGCAGGACGACGGCGTTCTCTTCGTCCTCCGTGAGGTCGGCGCGCTTGTCAATCGCCTTGTTTTTCAGCGCGGACAGCAGCAGCGACAGCGCTTCCTTGCGCTCCTTGTCGTGATCCTTCATTGCCTGCATCATCGCGGCGCGTACGGTTTCGATTCGAGACATATTCCTCATCCTTTCCTGATGGATTTCAGGCATATTGTACACCCCTTTGACCTATTTGTCCAGCATATCAAGGAGGATTTTGTGATGCTTTCCAAGCGCGAAAAGCTGTTTGCCGCCGTTTCTGACCTGCACGGGCTGATTTGCCCTGTCTGCCGCCGTCTGCTTTCCCGGCAGGGCGACAATTTGATTTGCGCGGGCGGTCACGCCGTGAATGTGAACCGGCGCGGGTGCGTTAATCTGCTTTCGGCGCAGGCGGATACATTCTATGACGCGGCGCTGTTTGCCGCCCGTGAGCGCGTGTTCGCGGCGGGGTGCTATCAGCCGGTCGCAGACGCCATCGACGCGCTGCTGCCGGATGCGCCACAAAAGCTGCTTGACGCGGGCTGCGGCGAAGGCTGGTACCTGAACGCTCTGCTGACGCGCCGAACCGACAGCATCGGTGCGGGCATCGACATCAGTCGGGACGCGATTCTGCAAGCAACCAACCAACCCTGCCAAGCCGTCTGGTGCGTGGGGGATTTGCGCCGCCTGCCTTTTGCGGACGGCACGTTTTCCGCCGTGCTGGATGTGCTGACCCCCGCGAATTACGACGAGTTCCGCCGCGTACTATCCCCGGACGGCATGCTGGTGAAGGTCTATCCGGGGCAGGACTATTTGCGGGAGATTCGCGCGGCGCGGGGCATGTCCGCCTACGAGGAAGGGCAGGTGGATGCGTACCTGCGGGAGAAGGCGCAGCTGGTAAAATCGGTGCGGGTGCATGAGACACTGCCCGTCTCGCCGGAATTATGGGGTGATTTTGTGCGCATGACGCCGCTGAATCACGATTTGTCGGCAGCGGAGAAGGATGCGCTGGCGCAAAGAGCCGATGCGCATGTGACGGTGGATTTGCACGTTGCGCTGTGCAGATTCAGATAAAGAAACGGCAGCCTTCCCGCGATTTGGGGAGAGCTGCCGTTTTGATTATTTCCGCTTCCACGCAACGAGCGTCAGTTCAGGGCCAACATAAGTGCCAATCAGACACCCGATTTTGACGCAGCGGATATCCTGAATGCCGAGATTCGCCGCTTCAATCTGCGACTTGATGAGCGCAACCGTCTCCGGGCAGTCCGCGCCGCCGATATAGACCGGAACGTCCGGATCGGGCGGACACTCCTTCAGCTGCTCGATGTACCACGCGCGCCCCTTCGCCATTCCGTGCACCATGCCCGCCTTGCTGACGATGCCGTCCTCAATCTTCAGCGTCGGCTTGATGCTCAGGCGGTTGCCCAGCTTGCCCACCAAAGGCGAAAGCCGTCCGCCCATGACGAGATATTTGAGGTCAGCCGCCATGCCGATAATTTTGTAGTGCGCCATCACATCGCGCAGCTTCGCCAGCATGGTCTGCATGTCGCTGACACCCTCGCGGCGATAGCGCAGCGCCTGATCGACGAGCATGTACTCCGCGCACGTCGCGTTGAGCGAATCCAGCACCGTCACGCGCGCCGGGTCGTGACACGCCTCCCGCGCAATGCACGCCGACTGGTAGCACCCGGACAGCTTCGACGAGCCGGTTATCACCAGCACTTCGTCCTCCGGATTCTCCAGCAGGCGGTTGAAGCACTTGCGGTAATGTTCCACCGGCACCTGGCTGGTCTTGGGCAGCTCCTTGGCAACCCGCAGGCGCGCATAAAAATCATCCTGCGTCAGGGATACGCCGTCATCCCAATATTCCTCCATGCCGAAGCGAATCGGCAGCGGCATCACGATGAGATCAGCGGCCTTGGCTTCCTCCTGCGTAAAATCGGACATGGATTCGGTGACGATGCGAATCATGCTTTCCTCCCATAATGCGGCAAAACGCCGGGAATATCAACAAATACGAAGCATAGCATAAAACCTTGACCGTGTCAAGCATTCAGCAGAAAGATAAACGAGCGTTGAAAATTCATTCTCTCTCCGCGGCGCGCAAATGTAAAAACAGCGCCCTTTGCTTGCAATATCCGCCGAAAACGGGTATACTGATGGAGGAATCAACAAAGAGGAGGCGCAGTATGCAGCCGCGGCAAATGATTCAAAGGCTGATGAACAATATCAGCACCGTTATCGTGGGCAAGCAGGAAGTTATCGAATATGCGCTGATTGCGCTGTTGTGCCGGGGGCATGTGCTGATTGAGGACGTGCCGGGCGTGGGCAAGACGACGCTCGCCAGTGCCCTGGCGAAATCGCTGGACTGCACGTTCCGGCGCATTCAGTTCACCCCCGACCTGATGCCCTCCGACGTGACAGGCTACACGCTGGTCAACTTCAAGACCGGCGAAACGGAATACCGCGAAGGCTCGGTGATGAGTCAGGTGGTGCTGGCGGACGAAATCAACCGCACCAGCCCGAAAACGCAGTCCGCCCTGCTGGAAGTGATGGAAGAGCAGCAGGTGACGGTGGATGGCGTGACGCACCCCGTGCCGCAGCCCTTTATCGTGCTGGCGACGCAGAATCCGGGCGAATTTGTGGGCACATATCCCCTGCCGGAAGCGCAGATGGATCGCTTTTTCCTGCGCCTGTCCATCGGCTACCCGACGATTGAGCAGGAGATGGACGTGCTGGAACGCTATTCCGGCGTGGTGAAGCCGATGGCGACGCTGTCCCCCGTCTGCTCGGCGGCGGACGTTATTGCCATGCAGGAAATGGTCACGCAGATTTACTGCTCGCCGGAGGTTCGCTCGTATGTGGCAACCATCGCCGCCGCCACCCGTCAGGATGCCGCCCTGCAGCTGGGCGCATCCACCCGCGCCGCCATTGCCCTCATCCACGGGGCGCAGGCGTGCGCGCTGCTCGCCGGGCGCGACTACATCGTGCCGGAGGACGTGCAGCACATGGCAGTGCAAGTGCTTGCGCACCGCCTCGTGCTCAGCCCCGAAGCACGCATGAAGGGCGTGACGCCGGAAAGTGTCGTCCGGCGCATCGTTCAGAATACGCCCGTGCCGGTGAAGCTGTGAGCGCCATGAAGCAGGCAGAGAACCGTTCGGCGCGGCAGGTGACGCTGCATTTGACGCTGCCCATTCTCGTCACGCTGACACTGCTGACGGCGGCGTTCTCCACCGGCAGTCCCGTTTTCCTGATGCCCGCGCTGCTGATTGCGCTGCTGTGCCTGAGCGGGATTTACGGCGTGTTCCGCGCGTCCGCCACGCTGGAGGTATCCTCCCGCGCCTCCACCGAGCGGGTGCAGCGCGGCGAAGATGTGACGCTGAGCGTGCAGGTCAAGCGGCGCGGGTGGATTCCGCTTGCCCCGATGTGGCTGGAACTCTCCAGCGTCAACGGCGCGAACAGCACTGCCAGCGGTACGCAGATGATGCAGCTCCGTCCGGGGCGGTCACAGGCGCTGGAGCTTACCTTCCATGCCGCGCACGTCGGCGCGATTCACCCCGGCGTGCAGAGCGTGATGCTGTCGGACTTCTTCGGCGTATGCACGATTCGCCAGAAGCCGAATATGGACGGCGGGGAACTGCTCGTGCTGCCGCAGCTGTTCGACATCGCGCCGCTCCGCCTGTCCTCCGGCGAAATGGGCACAGAAGCGATGGCGCGCGCTTCCGAGGACGTGACGAACCCCACCGACGTGCGCACCTATCAGCCCGGCGACCCGATGAAAAAAATCCACTGGAAGTTATCCGCCCGCAAGCAGGAGGCACTCGTCCGCCGCTTTGAAGACCCCGTTCAGCCGGACGCGCTCGTCCTGCTGGACTGCGCCGAACCGCCAAAGCAGGCCGATTCGGAGGAAGACGCCGACCTGCGCGACGCGCTGATTGAAACCGCCGCGTCGGTGATGGTACAGGCAGCGAAAGCCGAACATCCGGCGCGCCTGCCGCTTCCCGGCGCGCACCCGGTGGAGCTGGACAAGGACATGGGGCTGAAAATGCTGCTGGAAAACCTTGCGTGCGCGGATTTCAGCAATCCGGAGCCTTTCGCGAAGGTGCTGCTGCTGGAAATGCGGCGGATGCGGAAGGTGGGGTGTACGGTGGTGATTACGGCGCGCTTGGATAGTCAGATGGTGGATGTGATGCTGTCGATGCGGAGGATGGGGCCGAATGTGCGGCTGTATCTGGTAACGCAGACGCCGGAGGACGCGCGGCTGATGCCGATGATTTTGAAGCTGCAGGAAGTTGGGGTAGAGGTGGGGTATGTGAAGCCCCTGCCGCTGTAAGGATAGGGAAAAGCCGCTTAACCCAAAGCGTAGGGAAAAGCGCTCAAGCAGGGCGGCAAAAAAAGGGTCAAGGGGGAATCCCCCTTGCGGGGTCAAGGGGCGGAGCTCCCTTGTGGGGTTTGGGGCAACGCC
>OJNS01000982.1_pt1 | contig 15954 bp, 19 predicted proteins | sample 1597911 | NCBI WGS metagenome assembly OJNS01 (sample SAMN01915214, study PRJEB22387) | human gut metagenome | isolation source: stool | host: Homo sapiens | place: USA
GGGGGCCGACCGGGTGGAACTTTATACGGAACCATACGCTACGATGTACCCTCAGAATCCCGAAGCGGCCATTGCTCCTTTTATAGAAGCGGCGAAGGTGACACGTAGCCTGGGGATGGGACTGAATGCAGGTCATGACCTTAGTCTGGTAAATCTGAAATATATGCATACGCATATTCCTTGGCTGGACGAGGTGTCTATCGGTCATGCATTGATAAGCGATGCGCTTTATATGGGATTAAAACAAACTATTGAAGAATATAAAAATTGTCTTCGTTCATGATGAATATCACTTTACTGGCTGCACAGGCGGCTTTGGCGGATACCCTTGCCGGGGGTAATCCCGTATTGACTCCCGTTTCAGAGGAGGCTCGGATGAATCTTTGGGATATGGCGATGAAAGGTGGATGGATCATGCTTGTGCTGGCATTGTTGTCTGTCGTCTGTTTTTATATTTTCTTTGAACGCATGGCGGTTATCCGCAAGGCGGGGAAGGATGATCCTTTGTTTATGGAACGTATTCGTGATTATATCCGCACGGGTGAGATAAAGTCGGCTATAAACTATTGCCGCATCACCAATACTCCTTCTGCCCGTATGATTGAGAAAGGTATTACCCGTATGGGACGTCCTGTTGCCGATGTGCAGGCTGCTATCGAAAATTCCGGCAATATAGAAGTGGCAAAACTGGAGAACGGACTGCCTGTTGTGGCGACTATTGCCGGCGGTGCTCCGATGATTGGTTTCCTTGGTACTGTAACCGGTATGGTGCAGGCTTTTTGGGAAATGTCCAATGCCGGGAACAACATTGATATCACGTTGCTTTCAGGAGGTATTTATGAAGCGATGATTACTACTGTGGGTGGTCTGGTTGTGGGTATTGCGGCTATGTTTGCCTATAATTATCTGGTAACCCGTGTGGACAAGGTGGTAAGTCAAATGGAAGCGCGTACCATGGACTTCATGGATTTACTGAACGAACCCGTTCAAAAGTAATAGCGTATGGCACTGAAAAGAAGACATAAAATATCACCTAACTTCAGTATGGCGTCTATGACAGACATCATATTCCTGTTGCTGATATTCTTCATGATTACCTCTACCATGGTGTCGCCCAATGCCATCAAGGTATTGCTTCCGCAAGGCAGGCAGCAGACTTCGGCAAAGCCGCTTACGAGGGTAATCATTGACAAGAACCTGAACTTCTATACTGCTTTCGGCAATGAGGATGAAATGCCGATAGACTTGGAAGAACTGCCCGCATTCCTGCAAAGGTGTGCCGAGAAGGAACCCGATATGTATGTGGCTCTTTATGCGGATGAGGCTGTGCCTTACCGCGAAATAGTAAGGGTACTGAATATTGCTAATGAAAATCACTTCAAGATGGTGTTGGCTACACGTCCGCCTGAGAAGAAACGTTAAGCTGTAAGCATGAAGAAAAATAAGATAACAGGACTGATTGGTACGGCTGTACTGCATATTCTTCTCCTAATCCTGCTGTTGGGGATTGCTATCCGTCGCCCTCAGGCTCAGGAAGAAGGGGGTGTCCCTGTTATGCTGGGAAATACGGAACTTTCTCAAGGAAATGCCGATCCTTATACGCTGACGGATGTGGATATAATGAATGAGCCCGAGGTTCCGGCTCCCGATGTATCCGAACCCGAAATGGTTTCTCCCGTCGAAACAAAAGAGGAAATCATCACGCAAACAGAAGAGGAAACGGTGACAGTCCCCAAAAAGGAACCTAAAAGAGAAATTCCTAAAAAAGAAAAGCCCAAGAAGGAGACTCCTAAAAAGGACGTACCGAAAAAGGAGGCGGTGAAGCCGAAAGAGAAGACTGAGGCCGAGAAACGCGCTGAAGCAGAAAAAGCGGCGGCTGAGAAGAAAGCGGCTGCCGAAAGGGCGGCAGCGGAAGCGGCGGCGAAGAAGATAGCCGGTGCTTTTGGCAAGGGAACTCAAATGGGAAATAAAGGAACCGGTACTACAGGCTTCGGTTTGGAGGGTAGCCCGACGGGAAACTCTTCGGAAGGGAAATCCAGCGGAGTGGGCGGTTACGGAACATTTGACCTCAATGGACGTTCTTTGGGTAGTGGCGGTTTGCCGATGCCTGTCTATAATGTGCAGGATGAGGGACGGGTGGTAGTGACTATTACCGTAAATCCCGCAGGACAGGTGATAAGTACTAGTATCAACAAACGTACCAATACAGTAAACGCTTCGTTGCGGAAGGCGGCGGAAGAGGCCGCCCGTAAAGCACGCTTTAACCAAGTGGACGGAGTGAATAACCAGACAGGTACTATTACATATTACTTTAAACTGAAGTAGCTTATGAAGACAATTTATGTATTTTTGGCAGAAGGCTTCGAGGAAGTGGAGGCGCTGACCCCGGTAGATGTGTTGAGACGTGCAGGTTTGCCTGTGAAGACTGTTTCCGTAACAGGTGTGCTGACCGTAAACGGTGCGCATGGTGTTCCGGTAGTAGCCGATATGGTGTTTGAAGAAGTAAAAGAAGGGGATGCGGAGATGATTGTATTGCCTGGTGGGCTGCCCGGAGCGACAAATCTGGATGCTCACGAAGGTTTGGGCAAGTTGATTATGACATTTGCTGAAGCCGGACGTCCGTTGTCTGCCATCTGTGCCGCTCCGTTGGTATATGGAAAGCGTGGTTTGTTGAAAGGTAAGAAAGTAACTTGCTATCCGGGATTCGAAAAGTATCTGGAAGGTGCTGAGTATACGGCCGCTTTGATAGAGAAAGACGGTAATTTTATTACCGGTAAAGGCCCCGGTGCCGCTATGGCATTCTCATTTGCCATTGCCGAGAAATATGTCGGTGCGGAAAAGGTGACAGAATTGAAGCAAGGGATGATGATTGCAGAATGAACAGGCATGTCATTATAGTTGCGGGAGGCAAAGGGTTGCGTATGGGGGGAGATATTCCCAAACAGTTTTTGCCTGTGGGAGGCAAGCCTGTGTTGATGCGTACCATAGAGGCTTTTTACGCTTTTGATTCTTCTATGCATATTATATTAGTTCTTCCGGTGAGCCAGCAGGCTTACTGGAAAGATCTTTGTGAAACGTATCATTTTGCTTTGCGTCATGATATTGCCGATGGGGGCGAGACTCGTTTCCATTCTGTAAAGAATGGATTGGCATACGTGAAGGGAGAAGGCTTGGTAGGTGTTCATGATGGCGTGCGTCCTTTTGTTTCCCGGGAAGTGATAGCCGGATGTTATGAGGCAGCGCAGACTAAGCAAGCGGTTATTCCTGTAATTGATGTGGTGGAAACCGTGCGTCATCTTACGAAGCCGGGAAGTGAAACGGTTCCGCGTAATGACTATAAACTGGTTCAGACTCCTCAGGTCTTTGAAGTACAGTTGTTGAAAGAGGCATATCAACAGGAATATACGGATGCCTTTACTGATGATGCTTCTGTAGTGGAGGCGATGGGCAGGGAGGTCTGTCTGGTGCAGGGAAATAGAGAAAATATTAAATTAACCACCCCTTTTGATTTGAAAATAGCGGAAGTCTTAATTTGAAATGTTCGATATCACTACGCGTGACATAAAATATTTGCAAGGAGTAGGCCCGCAGCGTGCAACCGTCTTGAACAAGGAATTAAATCTGTTTTCCTTGCATGATTTGTTGTACTATTTTCCATATAAATATGTAGACCGCAGCCGCCTTTATTATATTCATGAAATAGACGGCAATATGCCTTATATCCAGTTGAAAGGCGAAATCCTCAGTTTTGAGACTTTGGGTGAGGGAAGACAGCGCAGACTTGTCGGTCATTTTTCTGATGGTACGGGCATCATTGATTTAGTCTGGTTTCAAGGAATTAAATATCTGCTAGAGCATTATAAGACCAGGACAGAGTATATTGTCTTTGGTAAACCAACCGTATTCAATGGTCGTATCAATGTGGCTCATCCCGATATGGATCCTTCAGGCGAACTTACCTTATCTACGATGGGGTTGCAGCCTTATTATAACACAACGGAAAGGATGAAGCGCGGTTTCTTGAACTCTCATGGGCTGGAGAAGTTGATGAAGAATGCGCTTGCCCTGCTACAGGAACCTCTTGCTGAAACATTGCCCCCTCGGTTAGTGGAGGAGCATCATTTAATGTCTTTGGATGAGGCCATCCGTAATATTCATTTCCCCAAGAATCCCGAATTGCTGCGGAAGGCCCAATATCGTTTGAAGTTTGAAGAGCTGTTCTATGTGCAGCTCAATATTCTACGTTACAGTAAAGACAGGCAGCGTAAATATCGGGGCCTGCGTTTTGAACGGGTGGGTGAGATCTTTAATACTTTTTATTCACAGAATCTTCCTTTTGAACTGACCGGAGCGCAAAAACGGGTGATAAAGGAGATAAGAAAAGATATGGGAAGCGGACGGCAGATGAACCGTTTGCTGCAAGGTGACGTAGGAAGTGGGAAAACATTGGTGGCCTTGATGTCCATGCTTATCGCACTGGATAATGGCTATCAGGCATGTATGATGGCTCCTACAGAGATTCTTGCCGCCCAACATTATGAAACCATTCGGAAATTCCTGTTTGGCATGGATGTGCGCGTGGAACTTTTAATGGGATCTGTCAAAGGAAAGAAGCGTGAGAAGATATTGAAGGATTTGCTGACGGGGGATGTTCAGATTCTTATAGGCACGCATGCCGTTTTGGAAGATACTGTGGGTTTTTCTTCTTTAGGAATGGTGATTATAGACGAGCAACATCGTTTCGGAGTGGCTCAGCGTGCCAAGTTATGGAGCAAGAATGTTTGTCCGCCTCATGTGCTGGTCATGACGGCTACCCCTATTCCCCGTACCTTGGCTATGACACTGTATGGTGATCTTGATGTATCAGTTATTGACGAATTGCCGCCGGGCCGTAAACCCATCCAGACTATCCATCAGTTTGACAATCGCCGTGCCAGTCTTTATGCTTCCATTCGCAAACAGATAGAAGAAGGGCGGCAAATTTATATTGTTTATCCTTTGATAAAGGAGAGTGAAAAAATGGATATCAAGAATCTGGAAGAGGGGTATGAACTGATTTGTGCGGAATTTCCCGATTGCCAGGTCAGCAAGGTGCATGGTAAGATGAAACCGGCGGAGAAGGATGCTGAGATGCAGCGTTTTGTCAGTGGTGAAACCCAGATTATGGTGGCCACTACAGTGATTGAGGTCGGGGTGAATGTCCCGAATGCCTCGGTGATGGTCATTGAAAACGCCGAACGTTTCGGACTTTCACAATTGCATCAGTTGCGTGGGCGTGTGGGACGTGGCGCTGATCAGTCTTATTGTATTTTGGTCACCACTTACAAACTGACCGAAGAAACTCGCAAGCGGCTTGAAATAATGGTACAGACCAATGATGGTTTCGAGATAGCGGAAGCCGATTTGAAGTTGCGCGGTCCTGGTGACTTGGAGGGAACCCAGCAGAGTGGTGTCGCTTTTGACTTGAAGATAGCCGATATTGCCCGTGACGGTCAATTATTGCAATATGTCCGTGATGTGGCAAATCGTATTGTAGATGAAGACCCCGCAGGAACTCGTCCGGAAAATGCTATTCTTTGGCAGCAATTGCAAGCATTGCGTAAAACAAATATAAATTGGGCGGCTATCTCTTAGTTTATGTTACTGCATTGTTAAAAGCAAGGATATATGTTGCATAACATGTTTGTGGTGTTTCCCCTTTATTTATAGAGGTTTCTGAACATTTTATCGAAGCATTGTATATAACTTACATACAAAAAGAGTTAAAGAAGTTCCTTCTTTCTCAAGGAAAATCTTTATCTTTGGAAGAATTTTTGGAAAAAGCACAGTATAAACCTTAAATGAACCCAATATTATGATGGAAAAAACGCTGGTTATTTTGAAACCTTGCACTCTGCAGAGGGGCTTGGTGGGTGAGATTATTAATAGATTTGAAAGAAAAGGCCTGCGTTTAGCCGGAATGAAAATGGTTCAGTTGACGGATGAAGTGCTTAGCGAACATTACGCTCATTTGAGTTCAAAGCCGTTCTTTCAGCGAGTGAAAGATGCAATGATGGTTTGTCCTGTTATTGTATGCTGCTTTGAAGGCGTGGACGCTGTCCAAGTAGTGAGAACATTAACCGGTCCTACTAACGGACGTCTGGCGGCTCCCGGTACTATCCGTGGAGATTACAGCATGAGCTTTCAGGAGAATATAGTTCATGCTTCCGATTCGCCGGAAACCGCTGAAGTGGAACTTAAACGATTTTTTAAACCAGAAGAGATATTCGAGTATAAGCAAGCCGTGTTCGGTTCCCTTTATGCTAATGACGAATATTAAAAAGAAAAACCTAAAAAAACGGATGATTTTGAAATGTGTTAAAGTAGTCGCAGCGGCAGCCTTCGCCCTGGTTAGCCTGAATGTGTCAGGACAGGATCTGTTGGCACGCCAGGCACCTATCGACCGAAAATTGAAAGCAGTAGATTCTGTTGCATTGATTCGTCAGATAAAGGCGGAAAAGTCAGCTTATCCTGCATATAGTCTCTACCCTAATTGGAGTAACGAGCGTGTACACGCTTATGGTAATACTGTTACTATTCCTGATACATTCCGTATTGATATGACCGGTTTCCGTATGCCGACAGAACACACAAAAATAACTTCTAAATTTGGTCCCCGTCGTCGTCGTATGCACAATGGATTGGATATAAAAGTATATATAGGTGATACGATCCGTGCAGCTTTCAGTGGAAAGGTACGTATGGTGAAGTATGAACGCCGCGGATATGGAAAATATGTGGTGATTCGTCACGAGAATGGATTGGAAACAGTATATGGTCACTTGTCAAAGCAGATTGTGGATGAGAACCAGTACGTAGAAGCAGGAGAACCTATCGGATTGGGTGGAAACACCGGACGTTCCACCGGGTCACATCTTCATTTTGAAACGCGTTTCTTGGGACAGGCCATTAATCCGGCATTGTTATTTGATTTTGAGAAACAGGATATTGTAGCCGATTCTTATTTGTTCAGAAAAGGTAATAACAGATACCAGCGTAACAGGACTAATAGTAAGAATGTGAATTTGCTTGCTTCATCAGATGGTACTATCCGTTACCATAAGGTAAGAAGTGGGGATACATTGAGCCGCATTGCACAGAAAACAGGTACATCTATTGATGCTTTATGCAAGTTGAACCACATTACCCGCAGAACTATTCTTCGTCCGGGACAAGTGTTAAGATGTTCTTAAGCTTTAGTTAATTAAGAAATATAAAATAGGGCGGGAAAGAGTATTCTTTTCCGCCTTTTTGTTTACGCTTAAGCAGAAAAATGCGTAACTTTGCCGCCTAATCATAGAGTGTGATGAAAGATACGAAACAACAATTTGAACATGTGATAGCTATTTGCCGTGATTTGTTTGCGAAAAAACTGCACGATTACGGTGCAGCATGGCGTATCATGCGCCCTTCATCTGTTACCGATCAGATATTTATCAAGGCAAACCGTATTCGTAGCATTGAAACCAAAGGGGTGGCGATGGTGGATGAAGGTATCCGTTCGGAGTTTATCGCTATTGTAAATTATGGAATAATCGGCTTGGTCCAATTGGAACTGGGATATGCTGAAACGGATGACATGACTGAAGAGCGTGCTTTGGAATTGTATGACCGGTATGCCAAACAGGCTTTGGAACTGATGTTGGCCAAAAATCATGATTATGACGAAGCGTGGCGCAGCATGCGTGTCAGTTCGTATACTGATTTGATTTTGATGAAAATCTATCGTACCAAGCAGATTGAAGGTCACGATGGAGCTACATTGGTATCAGAGGGCATTGATGCCAACTATATGGATATGATTAATTATTCTGTATTCGGATTGATCAAGTTGGAATTTGGAGAGTAAACAGTTACATAGTATCATTGGAATCTGGACAAACGCCTGCCGTTTTTTGCTGGCGGCAGTATTTATATTTTCCGGTTTTGTCAAAGCGGTAGATCCGCTGGGTACCCAATATAAAATTCAGGATTATTTGGAGGTTTTCGGTTGGGCTGCTTCGGTGCCTGCCTTTCTTCCGTTTCTGGCGTCTGTATTGCAGGCAATGGTCGAGTTTTGTTTAGGAGTATATCTTTTGTTTGGTATCCGCAGGAGAATGACCACCTTGTTTGTTGTGCTTATCATGGGGGTGATGACTCCGCTCACCTTATGGTTGGCTCTTTCCAATCCGATATCGGATTGTGGATGTTTCGGTGATGCTGTGACTTTGACTAATTGGGAAACTTTTGGGAAGAATGTATTTTTGTTGATAGCGGCGGTGTCCGTTTTTAAATGGGGAAACCGTATAACTCCTTTGGTGACCAAGCGTTTCGATTGGTTGGTGGCTATGTATACGTTTCTCTATATTTCGGGGATGACTTTGTATTGTTACCGTGAGTTGCCTGTCTTTGATTTCCGCCCTTATCATATCGGGGCAGATATACGTAAAGGGATGGAAATTCCGGAAGGAGAGAAGCCTACTGTTTATGAGACCCGTTTTATTCTTCAAAAAGATGGAGTGGAGAAAGAGTTTACATTAGAAAATTATCCTGATAGCACATGGACTTTTGTGGATTCCAAAACGATGGTGAAGGAACAAGGATACGAACCGCCTATTCATGACTTTTCCATTATTCGTCAAGAAGACGGGGAAGATATAACCGATGAAGTACTGGATGATGATAATTATACCTTTCTGTTGGTGGCGCATCAGCTGAGCCAGGCGGATGATAGTACCATTGACCTGATAAATGAACTGTATGATTATAGTGTGGAGCATGGATATCAATTCTATTGTCTTACTTCATCACCCGATAGTGACATTGAAGACTGGCAGGAGCGTACGGGAGCCGAGTATCCTTTTTGCCTGATGGATGACATTACACTGAAAACCATGATACGCTCTAATCCCGGACTGATGTTGCTGAAGAACGGAGTGGTTATAAACAAGTGGAGTGTGAATAGTCTGCCCGATGAATATGTGCTGACCGACAGGCTGGAAAAACTGCCTTTGGCACAAATCAATGAAAAGACTTTCAGTCATAAAGTGGTGCTGGTATTGGCATGGTTTGTCTTTCCGTTGTTGTTTTTCAGCATGGTGGATGTCATTTGGGAGCATTTTCATAGGAAAAAGAAATTGAAAGAGAATCGAACAAAATAATTTCATTAACCCTTTAATAAAACAAACAAAATGAGAAAAAACATTGTTGCAGGAAACTGGAAAATGAACAAGAACCTTCAGGAAGGTATTGCTCTGGCAAAAGAATTGAATGAAGCTTTGGCTGCTGACAAACCTAATTGTGATGTGGTAATCTGTACTCCGTTTATTCACTTGGCTTCTGTTACTCCTATTGTTGACAAGGCTGTAATTGGTGTAGGTGCAGAAAACTGTGCAGATAAAGTATCAGGTGCATATACCGGTGAGGTTTCTGCTGAAATGGTAGCTTCTACAGGTGCTGAATATGTAATTCTGGGTCACTCGGAACGTCGTGCTTACTATCACGAAACTGTGGAAATCCTGGAAGAAAAAGTTAAATTGGCTTTGGCTAATAACTTGAAGCCTATCTTCTGCATCGGTGAGGTATTGGAAGAGCGTGAAGCTAACAAACAAAATGAAGTAGTTGCTGCTCAGTTGGCATCGGTATTCTCTTTGTCTGCCGAAGATTTTAGTAAGATTATCTTGGCTTACGAACCGGTTTGGGCTATCGGTACAGGTAAGACTGCTACTGCTGAACAGGCTCAGGAAATCCACGCGTTTATCCGTTCTTTGATTGCCGACAAGTATGGTAAAGAAGTTGCTGATAATACTTCAATCCTTTATGGTGGAAGCTGCAAGCCTTCTAATGCTAAAGAATTGTTTGCTAACCCTGACGTAGACGGTGGCTTGATTGGTGGTGCTGCTTTGAAAGTTGTTGACTTCAAAGGCATTATCGATGCATTCAAATAATTAATTTCATCACAGATTACTCAAGCTTACACAGATAAAGAATCATAAAATCGTCTGTGGAAATCTGAGTAATCTGTGATGATTTACTTAAATTCATAAAACGACATGAGATACATTTTTATCCTACTCTTTTTGAGTTTCGGACTTTCCGCTTTGGCACAGCAGAACATAGTAGAAAGCTTGCAGCGTAACCGTGCCGGAGAAGGTACTGTAACCATCTATCAAGATCCTAAAATAACAGGCTTGATTGGTAGTATCTATACAGGGAATGTTACGGGAGGTGAGCAGAAAATGTTGAAAGCCAGAGGGTATCGGGTTCAGGTCTATGCAGGAAACAATTCGCGGGTGGCTCGTAATGAAGCTAATAATGTGGCTGCCAAGGTGAAAGAGGAGTTTCCCGATATGCCTGTCTATGCCTATTTCCAGCCTCCTCGTTGGCTGTGTCGTGTAGGTGATTTCCGCAGTATTGAGGAAGCGGATGCCGCCATGCGCCGTCTGAAGGCTACCGGTGTTTTTAAAGAAGTATCTATTGTTCGTGAACAAATTAATATTCCCCTGGACTAATAACATGGAAGAACTATTGCATCCCGAATGGTCAGCAGAGAAAATTGAACAGTTGAAAGGCCATTATCAGAGTATTTTATCCCTATTGGGTGAAGATGTAGAAAGAGAAGGATTGCTGAAAACTCCTGAGCGCGTAGCCAAAGCTATGCTGACATTGACACGCGGTTATGAACAAGATCCGCATGCCATTTTGTTGGGAGCTAAATTCAAAGAAGAGTATAGTCAGATGGTTATCGTGAAAGATATTGATTTCTTCTCTTTGTGCGAACACCATATGCTTCCGTTTTATGGAAAGGCACATGTTGCTTATATTCCCAATGGTTATATCACCGGTTTGAGTAAGATTGCCCGGGTAGTGGATGTGTTTTCTCATCGGTTGCAGGTACAGGAACGTATGACACTGCAAATAAAAGAATGTATTCAGGAAACCTTGAATCCGCTGGGAGTGATGGTAGTGGTCGAAGCCAAGCACATGTGCATGCAGATGCGCGGGGTAGAGAAACAAAATGCCATTACTACTACTTCTGATTTCACTGGTGCGTTTAACCAGGCTAAAACACGTGAGGAATTTATGAATTTGATACGGCATAACCGATAAGGAGTTATGCCTTTATTTTAGTACTACCCGGTCGCCGGCACGCTTGGCCATAATTTTTTGTAATTCACTTAATTCTTTAAAGTGGGCCATAACTTCAAGGCATTTATCGGCATTGGCTACTACTTCAGGTTTGTTCAATGCTTGCAGCGTATATTTCATATCCTCTTCTAATATGGCAAGTTTGAAGTCGATAAGTTGGTGCGGTACCAATTCGTGTAAGCGTTCTTCATCTTTAACCATCGCTTGTGAATTGCTTTTACTCAGTTGGTAACGATCATTTATCATATCTGCCGCCAGTTTGCTGATTGTAGGATCGGGATGAGCCAGAAAATAACGCTCTGCCGTGAAGTTGGGGTCATGCAGATGAGCTTCTGCTTCTGCCAGTATTTTCCGGTGCAACGGATTATGGAACTGTAATTCATCCTGTTTCAAATCCATAGAAATATATTCTATCACAGTAAGAGGAGTTTCCGTATTTTCTTCCGTTTCTACATAGCACATGACTTTCTCTCCGTGGCGTATCAAAGTTTGAAGCAGTAACTGCTCTTTTACATAAAAAACGTACTTTTCCCGTCCTTCTTGGGGAATATACGATTGATATCCCGCTTCTGCTTCTGCAGGAGGAAACGGAGGGGGAACATTATCATCCACGCCTAGGGGGGGCATATCGGCAGGAGGTATGCTGCCGGCAGGAAAAGGAGTATCCGCTGGAGGCAGAGAGCCGGTAGTGGCGGATGCGTCTTTTTCTTTCTTGATTTGTTCCAGATAGTTATCATCCCGTTGAAGCAGATGCTTTTTGATCTCGTCTAAAATAATTTGCTCGTTTACGTTCAAGAGGGTAGCACATTCTGTCAAGCAGGTATATCGAATTACTTTATCCGGAATCAGTCCGATACTTCGTGCCATGTCCGATATCAATCCGGCCCGTTTGATGGGGTCCCTTTGTGCGTCTTTTAGTAAAAGGTTGGTCTTGAAACGGATAAAGTTCTCTTCATGATCATCAATGTATTTTCTGAATTCCGTGGCATTGTGTTTTCTGGAAAAACTATCGGGATCATCTCCGTCAGGCAGAAGCAGCACTTTGATATTCATGCCTTCTGCAAGTAACATATCGATGCCTCGGATACTTGCTTTTATACCGGCTTCGTCACCATCATATAATAAGGTGATATTGGAGGTGAAGCGGTGTAGCAACCGGATTTGTTGTTCGCTCAATGCTGTACCCGAGTTGGCCACCACATTCTCCAGCCCGCACTGGTGCATGGCAATTACATCGGTGTATCCTTCTACCATGTAAACACAGTCGGCTTTTACAATGGCAGCTTTAGCCTGATAAATGCCATATAGTTCTTTTCGTTTACTGAAGATTTCGGATTCGGGCGAATTGACGTATTTTTGGTTTACTCCCTTGGTACGGCTGTCCAGTACACGTCCGCCGAAGCCAAGCACTTTTCCGCTGATGTTAAACCATGGAAATATCACACGTCCCCAAAAACGGTCGCGTAAACTGCCGTCTTCTTTTTCGTAGCATAGTCCGGTCTTGAGTAAAAATTCTTTTTTATATCCTTTTCGCATGGCTTCTTGTGCCAATGCGTCAGGAGCGGTAGTGCTGTATCCCAATTGGAATTTCTTGACAATATCGTCACGGATGCCCCGTTGGCGGAAATAAGACATGGCAATGGCTTTTCCGTCAGCGTGATTGTAGAGGATATTTTGAAAATAATCGCGGGCAAACTCATTGACAACAAAGAGACTTTCCCGTATATTTTGTACTTGTTTCTCCTCATCGGTCAATTCGCGTTCCTTTATTTCTATATTGTATTTCTTTGCCAGCCAGCGTAGTGCTTCGGGATAGGTCATCTGCTCGTGTTCCATAACGAAATGGACAGCATTTCCACCTTTGCCACAGGCGAAGCATTTGCATAATCCTTTGGCCGGTGATACATAGAATGAAGGGGTTTTGTCATCATGGAATGGACAAAGTCCGACAAAATTCACACCGCGTTTCCGCAGAGTGACAAACTCGGATACCACATCTACAATTTGTGCGGCATCCAGTATCCGGTCTATGGTGGGTTGGTCTATCATTGCGAGTGCGAAGATACAAAAAAAACATCGCCAAGGGTGAACCCGGCGATGTTTTTAACGGAATATTGTAATCAGAATTATTTAATATAAGGATTCAGTTTGTTCCATTCGGAAACTGGAGGAAGTACTCCCATAGCAATCACTTCATCACGCAAAGCACAAAGGTGTGCATAACTTTTTTCTAATGCGGCTTCTTCTTCGGGCGTGCCTTTCACTTCTTTTAAGTGGCAGCCATCCTTGGTGATGGAAGTTTCCCAGGCCATCATGATATGGTCGAACTTACCATTGGATACGTAAGTACCTGCAGGCCAGCGGAATGGCTTTCCTCCCATGGCGGCGGCAATCATTTCGATAGAAACATATGACGGGCTTTGGAAAGAAGAGCGGCCGCGCAGGTTGATGATGTTTGCACCGCCTTTAGTTACTTTTTGTTGTATTTCAGTCCATTGTTCTTTTGTCAAAGCATCAGTGCCGATGATATCAAGTAATGCTTTTCCGTTTACTTTAGCGGTAGAAGCATAAACAGCCATCTGCTCACCATGACCGCCATATGTGCGGCAGTTTTCTACGTTATCCATAGCGATGCCGAAATGCTTGGACAATTCGCTGCGCAAGCGTGTAGAGTCAAGAGCGGCAAGGGTTGTAACTTGTGATGGTTTCAAACCTGAATATAATAAGGTGATCAGACCGGTGATATCAGCCGGATTGAAAATAACCACGATATGTTTTACGTCCGGACAGTAGGCCTTTACATTTTTTCCGAATTCTTCAGCGATGGCTGCGTTTCCTTTCAGCAAGTCTTCACGGGTCATGCCGGCTTTACGTGCCGCACCACCTGAGTTTACAATATATTTAGCATCGGTCAAAGCTTCCTTGATATCGGAAGTGAATGTGATGTTCATGCCTTCGAAACCGCAATGGTATAGTTCTTCTGCCACACCTTCCAGGCCGGGAGCGTATGGGTCATACAAACAAATATTGGGAGTAAGACCCATCATGATAGCAGTTTGAGCCATGTTCGATCCAATCATTCCGGCAGCGCCTACGATTGTCAGCTTTTCATTCGTTACAAATTCCATAATTCTATTATTTAAAGTTTGTATAATATAAACACTTTTGTGGGAGAGGATGTTCTCTCTTCCGGGTACAAATTTACAAAACCTTTTATTAAGGTGTTTATTCTAAAAAATTATATGGGATAATAGAAAGTTATCCCATATAATCATCTTGGGATAGTAAGTTCCAGAATACTTGTCAATCAAGATGTTAAACAGTATTTATTCAAACAGGTTTGTGGATGTGACAAATAATGATATGATCTGTTATGTATTTATGTTTATATAGCTTTTTAATGCGTCTACATATTCTTCAAAGGCTTCAAGCCCTTTTAGTGTAATCTTACAAATGGTACAAGGCATTTTTCCCTTGAAAGTCTTGATGACTTCTACATAGCCAGCCTTGTTCAGTTTGTCTATTTGCACACTCAGATTACCTGCCGTCGCTCCTGTCTGTTGTTTCAGACAGCTGAACTCGGCCTCTTCCACTGAAACCAGTATGGACATCACGGCAAGTCTCAGTTCGGAATGTAGTAATGGATTCAATTCTTTGAACATAGGCGCAAAGTTACGATTTTTTTTGTTTACGGGCAGCATGATTCAATACATGTCCCGGAATAACCATCATGAAAATAAAGACAGGAGCGAAGATTAATATCTGGTTTGGACCTGGATAAAAAAGGCATCCGATGGAGCTTAACGCTCCCAGTGTGCCGCAAATAGTGACAGTTTTATAACCTACCACCAGTCCTGTTAGTGTAGTCCCCATGCCCATCAGCAGAAGGATTATGAACAGGATGGGAAGTTGCCAGAAAAACATGGCGAGCATGGATATCAGAAAGCCGGTTATGCCGAATACCAACCAAATATAATTGATTACTTTGTCCAAATGAGTCTTGATACCCGGCTGCTGATTACGTGTAGAGAGGTAAGTTCCTGTTCCTGCGATGATAGGGAGTAAGAACCATAGGTATTGCCAATAATAATTTCCGGTAGTTACTACCAGAAACCAGACCAGCAGGCTGACAAAGAGGGTGGTATATCCCCAAAAGAGGAATGGCATGCCACAATTGGTTTCTAGCCTGTTTTTTGTATTCTGAATCATTTGAGCGATGAGTTCCAAACTCTCTTTCTCATTCAATTTTCTTTCTTCCATACTGTTTTTTCTTTTTAGTTTGTGATTGATTAATATTTGATGCTTTTTTCTATGGCTGTCATCAGCAAGCTGATTCCCCAGCCTGCTATCACCCATAGTACCCACCAGTAGTGTGGACTGGTAAACCAGTTTATAGCTATAAGAAACAGGTTTATTACCACATAATAGACTAATGACCAAGTGAGCCAATTCCAAAAATGACGGGCTCTTTGCCGGCATACTACTTCGATTTGTTCCTGAGTTGGAACGGTTTTTTTGTTGTTCTGATTTGTTTTCATAGCTTTATTTCTTATTATAGTGATATAAAGTCGGTGGTTTGTGCTATATTTTCAGTGGCAAATCTCGGAATAGTTAGTGTGGCGCATGCCAGGATAGTGGCACGTTTCTTGTGAAATGTTGTGTTTGTTTTCATTGTTATGATGTTTTATAGGTTGAATGATAAAAGTTTATTTTACTTAATTACTTTACAAATATAATATAGTTTATAATATAAACCAAATTTTCATAGAACTTTTTTCAAATAATAAC
>OJNS01000985.1_pt1 | contig 15943 bp, 9 predicted proteins | sample 1597911 | NCBI WGS metagenome assembly OJNS01 (sample SAMN01915214, study PRJEB22387) | human gut metagenome | isolation source: stool | host: Homo sapiens | place: USA
TATGTGAAGGTGACTCACATGAGTGCCTATAATACAACGCATCGGGGAGTGGGATTATTCAATAATCATCAGAACGGGTATATTTTCTTTAACGAGCGCGAGTCACCGCAAATGGCTTTGTTCAGTATTTATCTGCAATTGCCGATGTATGATTTTCCGCCGTTCCTTAAAGGTTTGTATCTTAGTCTGGATTACAACAGGAATCCGATAGCGCGCCGTATCTTGTTTGTAAAGCAAGGAGACAGTACAGACATGGAGGAATTCCTGGAACTGAAAGGGGAGCTGGTTCCACTCGATAAGTTGACAGAATTACAAAAGAAGTATTATGACTATACTTGTCAGGAGGGAGATTGTATCCGTACCTGCATGGTTCCGTCTCCCCAACTGAATGAAAATGATTTGGAGAGGGAAAAAAAGATTTTGTCTTTATGATTCGTACATTGGAAACGGCTTGTAATAACAACATATCGCATCCGTCGCTGTTACATAAGCCTTTTCTCTTCCTTGATCAAGCCTTTTTATACGGATGTATTCTATCTCCCAAGTCTTTGGAGTTATCTCCATAAGCTTTGGAGTTGACTCCCAAGGCTATGGAGATAACTCCAAAGGCTTGCGGAGATAAAACAAACAGGAAGAAAATCTTTAACCCTACGGCGGGAAAGGTTTAGAGATATGGGTAAGAGCTTTTAAGGATGAATCAGATTACAAGGCTACGCATTCCTTACGGAGGAATATCCTTTTGCAGACTTGCCCATCCACTGTAGGGATGGATTTCATTCCATTCCTGCAATGGATGATGTTTTGTCAATGCTTATGATAGAAATGTACTTATATTACCCGATGCGGAAATATAAAGTTTATGCATGGCACGGGTGCAGGCTACATATAACATGCTGCGGTCTATCTCTGTTCTATAGTCTTTATCAGTTACAAATGGAACAATCACTTCGTCAAATTCCAGTCCCTTTGCCATGTGGGCTGTAGTAATGACCACCCCATTGACAAAAGCTACACTTTCTTCTGTCAGCAAACAGATCTTATCAGACAAATGATTGATGGCTGCATACAACTTGTCCGCTTGTTTTACGGTTTTGCATATTATACCCATGGATACATCAGCTCCTTTCAGGAAAGAGGTGATGAGGTTTTCTATCCATTCTATCTCTTTCTTTTCAGTAGGCAGCAAGGCGACTGCCGGTTCCTCTCCATGACGCTCTATAGCTTCCAGTTCCTCGTTCTTGGCAATACGTTGGGCAAACTCTGTGATTTCATACGTGGAGCGATAACTTTTACAAAGCTTCATCACTTCCGAGCCGACCAGTACACGTTGGATCTGTTCGCAGGTGGTGGAACTGTATGGATTTACTGATTGCTTTGCATCTCCCAATATTGTTTTCCGGCAAGGGAATAATTTAGCCAGAACTTTGTATTGTATCGGAGTATAGTCCTGCATTTCGTCTACCAGCAGATGCTTGATGCCATACATGGTTTTATTATCTTCCAGGGCCAGTTTCAAATAAAGTAATGGGGCTACATCCGCATATTCCAATTTCCGGTTTTTACCCTGCTTGAACATTTCCGGTTTTCCCAGCCAGTCATAAAATCCCTTGTACAAGTCGAGGTCTTTATTGTTGAACATCTTTTTCAGTTCATTACCCAACTGCCGTATCTGTATTTTTCCCATCGGCTCTTGGTGATAGGTGAAAGTCAGTTCGCGGGCAATTTCTTCTGCCATTGGTTGGAAACGGCTGCGCATGGGCAGGCGGTGCCATGCCGCGAAACGTTCTTTCAGGTACTCGGCAGGGATAGGGATACGCCCTGCTTTCAGGTCGGTTGGCCGAAATGCGTTTTGTTCCAAATATAGAATGTATTTATCCATCTGCTGGATAAACTCGGTGGTGGATTTGAATCGGATACGTTCTATAAAATTTTCTTCCTCTTTGTCCAGTATTTCGGCCACCTGGTCAAAGAAGGTTTGTATTTTATATTTGTTGTCCAGTATTTTGAGCATTAATTCCTCAAAGCCGCATTCTTCAATTTTTTCTTCTCCCAATTCGGGAAGTACGTTCGAGATGTAATCGGCAAATACTTTATTGGGGGAAATGATCAGGATATCATTGGACGTGATTTCCCCTTTGTGCCGATATAGCAGATAGGCTACACGGTGCAAGGCGATGGATGTTTTTCCTGAACCGGCTACTCCCTGGATAATCAGGGTGTTCGATGTATCATTACGGATAATTTTATTCTGTTCCCGTTGGATGGTGGCGACTATATTCTTCATCCGGTCATCGGAGTTTCCACTCAATTCCTTCTGAAGGATGTCATCTTGAATATTCAGTGAACTTTCCAGCATGAATTCCATTTTTCCGTCACGGATGCGATACTGGCGTTTCAGACGGATGTTACCTTTCACTTCTCCCGAGGGGGCGTCGAAATGTGCTTCTCCTAATTCATAATCATAGAACATGCTGGAGATGGGGGCACGCCAGTCGTGTATCAGATTTTCATTGGTGGGAGGATTGAAAAATGAGTGTATACCTATATATAATGGCAGGACTTCGGGTTGCCCTTTTTCTTGAAAGTCGATGCGACCGAAATAGGGGATGGCCATCATTTTGCGATAACGTTTCTTTTTCTCGGCCAAGGACTCGCTGGCTGCTACTTGTTGGGTGACTATCTGCCGGACCGCACTTTTCTCGGCTCGGTCCAGTTCGGACAGATTTTCCCACAAGTAGAGTTTGTGCTCCATTACGTCTTTGGATTTATCTTCAATGGCCTTATCCATCTGTTCGATATTGGCAGCTAATAAAGCAATAATATCCATGAGATAGGCTTTCTCTTCCTTTTCAGTCTGGTTAAATATCATAGCGCGTATTTGTTTGTCGTTTTATTGCTGGGCGAAATTACACAAATATGCTTAATGTTATTCTCTTTGTATGGAGAAAAGTGGATGTAAATTTGTTCTTTGTCCGGTTGTTTGGGTTACTCTGATATGAATATTGCAGGAATGGAAGCCGCTCTTTTCTTTGTGGAAAAAAGGTGGAGGAACTTTCACAAGCTCTCCGTCCCAACCGTAGCAGGTATATGTAAGGAGAATGTTCACGGAAAAAGAATAATGCACAATCTTTTTTTGAGAGATTGTGCATTATAATATAGAAATATACAGATTGTTATTACTGGCTTTTATAGCTGTTTATCTGAGATTAACCGTGCGATGCGGGTCTTGTTCTGTGTTCCTTTGGTAAGCAGGTAAACGTGCTTATACGCATCGCGGTTCAGTTCGGTGGGAGAACCGTTGATAAGAATGATATTCCGGTCATTGGCGAATTTCAGGATACCGCTGATGTTGTTGGGATGTAGTTTGCCTATTTCATCCATCATGCAGTGTAACTTGAAATCTTTGAATTTGCGGGATGCTCCTTCCTTGAACACATTCAGCAACATGATGTTTATCATCGCTTTTACCAGAATGTCGGTTCCTTCCGACCCCACATTGGCTATCTTCTCGATAAATCCGGTGTCATTGCCGTTCTCCACAATGCGGAAACGCAACTCGAAGGAATCATACAGGCGGATACTGTCATAGCGGTAAGCATGTATTTCCTTGATAAAGGTACGCAGCAAAGTGATAGCCTCTTCTTTCACCAATTGCTCTTTGGCAGAGGAGAACAGGTTGGTTTCCGGTGAGAGGTCATAGCCGTAATCATGGTAATATTTCTGTATCTCACGCAGAATATTCACTACGCGGTTGCTGCTCTCTTCCACTTTCATTTCAATGCGCTGGATGACTCCCACAAAATTGCAGGTGGCGAAACCTTTATTGATTTCACGGATCACATCTTGAATATCATCTTCCGATGAAGTCAGCATGGAGGTGTCCATACTGATACGTTTGAAGGTATCCCAATGCTCGTTGTTGATGCGGCGGATGTACTCGTCTATGCGGTGTTCTTCCACAAAGTCGTGCAGTTCGTCGGCAAAGCGTACATATTCCCAATCCTCGTTGAATTTTACGCGGAACTTGAAGGTGTTGTCCTCATCAAAATGTCCGGTGAAAAGGTTCACTTCTTTACGGAGCTTGCTTTGCACCTGCGTGAATTGGTTGGCCTGGCGGGTCAGTTCGTCAATCAGCTCCATACAGGTCTTGGTGGTCTGCATGGTTTGCGTGTTTTCGGAACGGAATATATCCTGATGCGGTTTATACCAGTCGTATGCCGGAATCTTGCTGTAAGCCTCCAGGTTCTTTTGCAGTTCCCTTACATTTTCTTCCGCTTCTTCCCATTCTTTGTTCAGAAGGTCTATTTTTTCTTGTAGGGAGGATGTTTCCACTCTCAGCGTTTCCCGTTCCAATTGGAGCAGACGTTTTTGTTCATCGTGCTCCCGTTGCCATCCGGGAATACGGTCTATCAAATCCCGTTTGTCTTTTTGGTATTCGATGACCAGGGTCGCATTCTCCTTAATGAAAGAAAGCTCTTTCTCCAGCTGGGCCAGTTGGTTGGCTATGTCTTGCAGACGTTCGGTATCTGCTCCCTGCGAGTGAAGCTCTTTCTGCATATCCGCTTCATATTCGGTTTTGATGGAGGAAATTCTGCGTTGTTCTTCTTTTTCTTCCTTCCCGATAACTTCCGCTTGTGTCCTTTTTTCGGCGGCAAGAGCCTGTTGTTGCTTGTTCCATTCCAGTTTCAGGCTATCCAGTTTCTCTGTCTTTTCTTTGTTCAGGTTTTTTAGCTTGCTGTTTATACCGTCCAGTTCGGCAACCCGTTTGCGCTGTTCGTTTTCCAATCGGTTTATTTTGGCATTCCGTTCCTCATTGGCTTTCTTCTTCCACTCTTCCAAGTCGAGCATATCCTGCTGGTATTGGCGTTCCAATTGTTCCAGTTCATACTCTATTTGGCTGATAATGGCTTTTTGTTCCTTTATCTGCGGTTGGTATTTGCGTTTCAACTGTTCCTGCAACTCCTCCCTTTCAGTTTGCTGGCGTTGCATGGCAGCAGTGATTTCTTCCAGACGTTTTTCACCGTTTTCTTTCTCGACGATATAATCGTCTATGGATTTGATGGGGCGGTGGATGCTGTCTAGATTAATGGAAATGCCATAGAATGAGTTTCCCCCCTCAATGGTAATTTGCGGAAAAAGCCCCCGTTGCCATAAGATGCTCTCATCACACAGTTTGCCGATATTCTCTTCCCATCCCTTTTTGTTTTCTTTCAGCCAGCCTTGCAAGGTGTCTTTGCTGTTGTTCAGAAAAGCTTGTAATTCGTCTATGCGGGGACGGAGTTGCAGCATCTCCTGTTGCAGTTTTTGCAAGGTCAGGTCTTTTTCTTTCAACTGTTTCTGCTGTTCCTCTTCCCAAGTCATGGTCAGTTCCTTGATGATGAGCTGCGCTTGGGCGATACGGTTTTTCCGTTCCGTATGAAAGTTGGCATAGTTTTGGATACGTGTTTTCAATTCCTGTTGCTCTTCCTCAAAGAAAACCTCCTTTCTGCATAATTTTATCTGGTAATCTATAGCGTTCAGTTCGCCCAGTTTCTCGGCTTTCAGCGGATGGAGTTGCTGTGACAGGCTTTCGAACTCCTGGTAAAGGGAATCTGTGAACCGCTGGTATTCTTTGCGGGCCTCTTCCAGACGCTCGTTGTATGCATTGTTTAATGTATCCAGTTGTTTGATTTTCGCTTCATGAATCTTGTTCCATTGCTCGTCCAAGGCCTGAATCAGCGATTTATACTTGGTGGATATTTCCATATATTGTGAGGTAAGGATGCGTTGTTCTTCCAGCAATCCCACCTGCCGGTTCTTCCATTCCTCTTTTTTGGAAGAGCGTTCTATAATCTCTTCTATGTTCTTGTTCTGATAGTCCTTTTCTTTGCCTAATGCCTTTTGCAGTTCGTTGTTCAGCACTGCCAGCGCTTCCTGTAACTTGTCGCTGCGTTTGCGCGATTCATCCTGAAGCTCCTGTTTCCGGCGTATCAGTTTTCCTTTGTCGGCATCCGTGCGGTCTTGTTTCTCTTTCCATTGGGGAAGGATACTTTCGGCTTTGCGGAAAGCGGCAACCAGTTCGCGGCAATTCTGCACCAGTCCGCCTTGCAGTTTGGACGTTTGTTGGGATAACAGTGTGATTTCCCGAGCCTGTTTCCGGGTTTCCCGTTTCTGAAATTCTTCGATATCCTTCAGACGGGTTTCAAAGTTTTTCAGATGCTCCTTGTAACTGTTCAGGTCGATGGCCGTTTCATCTTCATTCAGAGAAGAAATGATTGTTTTCTTGATAAATTCAGCATCCAGTTTCGAATTCAGCAACACGTTCTGTATAGTGCGCGGAATATTCTGGTATTGCTTGCTCTCCATCAGCGAGTACCGGCTGAACTCAGGACTTGTACTGTTTCCATACAGAATGTTCCGATACTCGTCGTAGGTATAGATGATGCGTGAATATTCTATGCCATATTGGTCCAGCACGGCACGCACGCGGTCGCTCTCGCTATAGGCCACCCGATTCTCGTCTATAAAGAATTCTTTGCGGTAAGGAGAGTGGATGAAGCGGTAGCATACACGGTTCATCGACTTGAAACTCAGAATACAGAACGCACCGTTCTCTGTTGCCACTTCGTAAACGATATACGAATTGGAGTAGGGAAAATAGTAATCCGTGTAATTCTGCTTTTCCACCGAAATGCCCAGCCGTTGCGTGTCGGCATTGTAAAAGAAAAGGATAGCACGCAGAATGGTACTTTTCCCTACTCCCTGCGTGCCGATGAAGTGAACGTTTCCGTCCAGATAGATATCGTCCGAATAAGGGATATTCGCACTATTGATAAAGATAATTCTACTCAGGTTTCTCATCTTCGGTTTCGTCGTAAATGTTGATACTTTCAATCAGTCTTTCCAGATAATGCCAGGCGCTCATCACTTTATACGTATTGGTTTTCTCATTTTCCTGTTCCAGGAACGAGTCTTTGGTGAGCTGGCGTATCATGTTTTCCAGCACTTCCTTGCGGATGTCCTTGTCCGAGAAGTGTTTCCGCATACCGTCCAGTTTGTTCTGGAGCAGCATGTTAATGTTGGTTTCCACCAATATCTGTTCGGGCTGGAAGCGGAATCCGGGACCGAATGTTTCATCGTAGGTTTTGAAAAAATCGAGCACATCTATCCAGTAATAGGCACGCATGATTTTTTGCTCCAGTGTGGCTTTAGGTTCTATACGGGAGAAGAAGAAATATTCGTTTCCCCGTTCCAGTGTATAGTTTATTTGTAAGAAATACTGATAGAGAGATTCGTAGTTCTCATCTATTTCATTATACATATCGCGTACTTCTTCGCTGGTGCTGTTGGAACTGATGAACAGTCCTTTTTGCAGGTATTCAAAGATGGATGCGGTATTATCGGGTATTTGTATATTTAAATCCATAATTCTCAGAGTGGGTATATTTTAGCATATTCATATTGATTGTGGAGTCCGAACTCGTTCCGGATTTCCAGTTGGTTTTCGTAAAGTGAGACAATCTGACAGAAGAACGTGGTACGTTCCTTTTCATCCACTTCGCGATGGAAATGATATTGTAACAGAAAGGAAAAAAGGTCGCTGACCGGCTCTCCTTTCCAGCGGGCTTCTGCCCCCGACTGCACAAAGGCGGTTACCACTTCGTCCAGATTAATCACTTCTTCGTACATGGCCTGTGCTTCCAAGTCTTCTTCACTGAAAGCTCCGGCTTCATTTTTCCGTACAATTTCACGATACTTCTGATTGCTGATAACTTTCAGAATGATGGGACGCACTTCGTCACTGGCCAGATAGCTGGGGGACAGTTTGAACGATGCTTGTGTATTGCCTTCCAACAGGAGGGAGCGTTCCCGTTCCATTATTTCGGACAGATTACTCCGGGCACGTAACTCGAACTGATCTTGCAGATATTTTACTTTTCGTATTTTTTCTACCAGTATCACCTGATTCTTTATTTGGTTCAGGTAATTGATGATATCCTGCTGGGCACGAATCAGACTGTGAGCTGATAGTTGCAGTTCCTGCCGCAGTTCGAGCAGGATGCGGGTCAGCTCTTCGTCAGTGGCTTGGCGGAAGAAATCCCGTTCTTCATGCAGAATCAGATGTTCGGTAGAGTCTATCAACCGCTGGATGTTGATTCGTTTCTTGTCCAGATTTTGCAGTTTGGCTATTTTTATCTGGTATGTGGGCTCGTGTTTGAAAGCATTATCAATATTGTGTTGAAGGTTGATAATGTTCCGTATCGTTACACGTGCCAGTTTCTGAAAGGTAATCTTGATATTGCGTACATAACTTTCCTTGCGCGACTGGATCTTTTCTTTCAGGTAGTAGTCCATCAGTTCGTGCAGGTACTCTATGTTTTCCTCTACGGTAGCAGTGTTGATTTCCTCGTTTGCTTCCAGCAGCAGTTCGAAGAAATCAAGGAATCGGGCATCCAGTTCCACAAAGTTTCCGTTTGGGTGTATGATTTCCTTTTCGATGAGTATCTTTAAACGGTTTTCATCCTCTTTCAATAGGGCGAGTGCGTCCGAGTATCGAAAACTAAGTACTTTTCTCTTCTCAAACATCTCTACCAACAGCCCTTTAGCTACAAAAATCGTATTTATTATTTCGTGAATTGATCGGAATATATACATTGTTTTTTCTCCAAAAAAGTCCGGCGAAGTTACTTTAAATGGTTGGAAAAACCTAGCGTTTTATGCTAAAAAGCATATAAATAGTGAAGTAAAAGGTGGAAAATGTTGGAGTATAAATGGGTAAGAGGGAAGTTGTTGCATGAAGTGTCTGTCGCTTAATGGTGCTATATATCTCAGATGCGGCTGGCACGAATAACGTAGTTCGTGCCGGCGCGCCTGGAAAATAGAATACTTTAGGAGCTTTACGGTTCTGAATGAAATAAAGGCAGATAAACCAGATGCCTATATTTTAGAACAGTTGGGCTGTGCGGGTTATTTGCAGGCTAGTTCGAATATCTCTTTACTGTATTCTTTGTTCAGTTTTACATAATTACCTACTAATTCACCTTTGTTTTCATGCAGTTTTTTCACTAGCAGTTCAATATCAGGATGTTCTATACCCAATTCTTTGAAATTGACCGGCAGGCCCATGTATCTGAAAAAATGCTTCAATCGTGATATGCCGGCAAGTGCCATTTCTTCCAAATCCTCATTCTCGGGAACTCCGAAAACGCGGTTTGCAAACCGGGCAATCTTTTTCGGGTTGTGTTCTGCCATGAATGTCATCCATGCAGGTACGATTACTGCTAGTCCTGCTCCATGTGTCACATTATATACAGCACTGATTTCATGTTCCAGAAAATGTGATGCCCAGTCTTCCTCACAACCTACTCCGCAAGTACCGTTATGGGCAATTGTCCCACACCACATGATATTGGCGCGTGCTTCGTAATCGTTCGGGTTCTGCTTCACTTTATATGCTTCTTTGATGATAGCCATCAAAGTCCCTTCACACAGCCGGTCACTGATTTCTACATCGGGAGTGTTGGTAAAATAACGTTCCATAATGTGTACCATCATATCGGCAATGCCACAAGCTGTCTGGTAGGGGGGGAGAGTATAGGTCAGTTCCGGATTCATCACAGCAAAAACAGGCCGTAGTAATTCCGGTACACGCAAACTTAGTTTTTGCAGACCTTCCAGTTTGGTAATCACCGTATTGCCCGAACCTTCGCTGCCGGCAGCGGGAATAGTAAGTACCACACCCACTTTTAAGGCCTTCTTCACTTTGGCTTTTCCTATATAGAAATCCCAAAAATCACCTTCGTAGGGCACTCCTGCCGCAATGGCTTTTGCAGTGTCAATGACAGAGCCTCCCCCTACGGGAAGCATAAAGTCCACGCCTTCTTTGCGCGCCAGTTCAATGCCTTCGTAAACTTTCGGGTCAGTAGGATTAGGTTGTACGCCTCCTAATTTTACATAATCCACTCCTGCCTGTTGCAGAGAATCTTCTATGCGTTGCAGTAATCCGCTGCGAATAATAGAGCCTCCACCGTAAACAATCATTGCCTTCCGGGCGTTATACTTTTTAGCAAGAGTACCGGTTTGGATTTCTGTATCCTTGCCAAATACAAACTCGGTAGGGCTGTAAAATACAAAATTGTTCATTTGCTTACTCCTTATATTATTTTGTTGTTTGAAACCAAAACAAAGTTAAGGAAATATATTACCTTTGCCGCCTAAATTTAGTAAAAAGATGAAAACGGACATTGAAATAGCACGCAGCATTGAGCTGGTCAAAATTAAACAAGTGGCTAGGGAAACCGGTATTCCTGTAGAGCACATCAGTAATTACGGGCGCTATATTGCCAAAGTGGATGAAAGTCAGATAAACGAAGAAAAGGTGCAGCAGAGTAACCTTATTCTAGTTACTGCTATCACTCCTACCAAAGCCGGTATTGGTAAGACCACTGTTTCCATCGGATTGGCTTTGGGACTGAATAAAATAGGAAAGAAAACAATTGTTGCCTTGCGCGAGCCGTCGCTAGGTCCTTGTTTCGGAATGAAAGGGGGAGCTGCCGGAGGAGGATACGCCCAGGTGTTGCCGATGGATAAGATTAATCTTCATTTTACAGGTGATTTTCATGCCATCACTTCCGCTCACAATATGATTTCGGCCTTGTTGGACAATTACCTTTATCAGAATCGTGATAATGGTTTCGGATTGAAGGAAGTGCTGTGGCGTCGTGTGTTGGATGTGAACGACCGTTCCCTCCGTTATATTGTTACAGGACTAGGACCGAAGACCAACGGAATTACCCAGGAGTCAGGTTTTGATATTACTCCTGCATCTGAAATTATGGCTATTCTGTGTCTGGCCAAGGATGAAAAGGACCTGCGTCGTCGCATTGAAAATATTTTATTAGGTTTTACGTATGACAACAAGCCTTTTACTGTAAAAGATTTAGGAGTTGCCGGAGCCATTACAGTTCTTTTGAAAGATGCTCTTTCTCCTAATCTGGTACAAACTACGGAACATACTGCTGCCTTTGTTCATGGGGGACCGTTTGCCAATATCGCTCACGGTTGCAACTCTATTCTGGCAACCAAGATGGCAATGACTTTTAGTGATTATACTATTACCGAAGCCGGATTCGGGGCTGACCTGGGAGCGGAGAAGTTCTATGATATCAAGTGCCGTAAAGCAGGTATCACACCTAAACTGACCGTCTTGGTGGTTACTGCCCGTGCATTGAAAATGCATGGCGGCGTATCACAGGATAAGATAAAGGAACCCAATCTGGAAGCTTTGAAGCAGGGTGTGGCCAATATGGATAAGCATTTGCGTAATTTGAGATATTTCGGTCAGACAGTTGTCGTTGCGTTTAACCGTTATGGGGATGATTCGGAGGAAGAAGTGGATTATATCCGTACCCATTGCGAGAAGAAAGGTGTGGGCTTTGCAGTGAACAACGCCTTTACTGATGGTGGCGAAGGGGCAGTAGAATTGGCGGAACTGGTTGTGAAAACCATTGAGGAACAACCTTCCGAGCCTTTGCAATATGCCTATGATGATGAGGATAGTGTAGAAACTAAAATATCGAAGGTGGCTTGTAATTTATACGGTGCCAGCATTATTACGTATAGTGCCGCTGCCCGTAAGAAACTGAAGCATATTGTAGAATTGGGATATGGAAATTTCCCTATCTGCATTGCCAAGACGCAGTATTCATTCTCTACCGACCCCAAAATTTACGGTGCGGTAGACAATTTTGAATTCCATGTACAAGATATTGTGATGAATGCCGGAGCTGAGATGCTGGTAGTCATTGCCGGAGAAATAATGCGTATGCCGGGATTGCCGAAGGAACCGCAGGCATTGCATATTGATATCGTGAATGGTGAAATAGAGGGGTTGTCGTAACCCCTCTTTTTTTTACTGAACTTATGCTGTTTTACATTGACGAGATTAAACACCAGGTGTAAATGGAAAGTCCGATGCCTATTACCAATCCTACAGATGACCATCTGATAAACAACTTGTCTTTATATTTGCAGCCATAGCATAAGCCTGTAATGGCGCACATGGAAATTCCGATTGGAAATACAAAGAATCCTATTGAGATAATCCCGATAAGTATAATGATACCCATGATGGTTAGAACTTTGTTTCTTGCTGTCATGGCTTTTATTGTTTGGTGTTGAATGTATATGGATTATATGCGACAGTAAAAGTACAAAATTATTGTTTAGAATCAGACTTTTATCCGTTTTTTATATATTTGCATTATTTAAAAAGTGGATGGATGGCGGGTGTCTTGACTCCCGGACAGCATCGTAAATGCATGTCTCGGATTCGTAGTAGGAATACAAAACCTTCTGTCAGAAATGAGCACTTGAATGGGGCATTGTTTACGCTGAACCATTTGTTCTTGGAAAATTTTGCAGTACGTCATGCGGTTTCGTATGGAGAGAGCGGCAGGGAATTAAATCTGGTTGCGGCCGAAGATAAAACGGAATATGAGAAAGATAAGCTTTTATAAAAATCGAACTAATCAGTAACGATAAAATGGATATGAAACATGTAAAGTATCTGGCTCTTGTCCTATGCATAGGGAATCTGTCGCCTGTGATGGCGCAGACAGCCTCGAAAAGTCTCACAGTAGACAATTTAGTTGCCTGGCAGCGTATCAGCGGGCAAGCTATTTCTGATAATGGAAAGTGGGTGGCATGCAAGATGGAACCTTGGGAAGGAGATGCTGTGGTGAATTTGTATGATGCACAAGGGAAGGAACTTGCCACTTTTCCGCGGGCGGACCGTTTTCTTTTCTCGGCTTCTTCCGACTATTTGGTTGTGTCGCAGAAACCCGGCAAGATGATAGTGGATTCTCTGAAAATAAAGAAAACGAAGAAAGAAAAGATGCCGATGGATGCATTGGTCATTTATTCGCTTTCGGGCGGCAGGGAAGTGATTGATTCACTGAAAACATTCAGGCTGGCAGAGAAGGCGGACTGGGTTGCTTTTCAGAAGGGAAGGAAAGACTCGACTTTGTATGTCCAACCGTTGAATGCAAACCTCAGTACCCGGTATGAGGCTCCTGCTGTGAAAGCTTTCAACTTTGCGGAGAAAAGCGGAATGCTTTATTATATTACCGCAGGTGATAAAGCAGAGGAAAAGCCGGGATTGTATCTTCTGAATACGGAAACAGGTGTGAAGACGCTGATAAAAGAAGGTGACGGGGTGTTTAAACAGGTAACTTTTGATGAAGATGGAGCAAACTTGGCTTTCTTATATTGTGCACAGAAAGATTCTTGTTATAAAGCCATGAGCTTGTGGCTGTCACAGCAGGGAGCACCGGCAACAGAAGTTGCGGCACGTGGCAATCGGGCTTTTCCGAAAGGATGGGTAATCAGCGAGCATGGGAAATTACAATTTTCGAAGAGTGCTTCCCGGTTGTTTTTTGGCACATCGCCTGAGCCTAGACAAAAGGATACGTTGCAATTGGCGGAGAACCGTCCCAATGTGCAGGTGTGGAGTTGGGACGAGCCGGTGCAATATACTGTACAGGATTATAATAAGGAGAAAGAGCTGAAAAGAAGCTATCAAGCGGTTTATCATATAAATGGTGGTCGTATTTGTCAGCTGGCAGATGAGGAGCTGTCTCAGATTTTGCTGGGAGATGAAGGAGATGCCCCGTTGGCATTGCTTTCCACTTCGCGTCCTTATTCATTGTCCTCCATGTGGGAAGGGCGGACACGCAGTGATTATTACACAGTGTCTTTGGAAGATGGCAGCCGTAAATTACTGGCATCGGCGGATTATGGCAGATACCGTCTTTCACCACAAGGCAAGTATGCGTATTGGTATGCTGAAACAGACAGTTGTTGGTATACTCTTTCTATGGCAGATGGGAAAAAGGTTCAGTTGACTACCCCTGTTTCTTTCCTCGCATGGGATGAAGAGAATGATGTACCTGACTATCCGAACGCACATGGAACTGCCGGATGGACGGAACGGGATGAGTCCCTTTTAATTTATGACCGTTATGATATTTGGAAATTCGATCCGGATGCCATGAAGGAACCTGTCAATCTGACGATGAATGGACGTAAGAACCGGATTTCATATCGTTTGGTAAAACTGGATAAGGAGGAGCGTGTGATTGACCTGAACAAGCCACAGTTGTTGAAAGGCTTTAACGAAGTGACCAAAGGGAACGGGTATTACAAGGCTCGTCTTTCCACCGCTGCTTCTCCCAAAGAATTGATGGCGGGTAACTATATGTTACGCAGTATTTATAAGGCGAAAAATACAGACCATGTAATCTATACGATGGAAAGTTTTGAGCAATATCCTGACCTTCATTATGCTACACTCGATTTCAAGAAATCTATTCGGCTGACTCATGGCATTGACCAACAGAAAGACTATTTGTGGGGAACTGCTGAATTGGTTTCGTGGATATCTTTAGATGGTCGTAAGTTGGAAGGGGTGGTGTACAAGCCTGCCGATTTTGATCCGGCCAAGAAATACCCGATGATTGTGAGTTTCTATGAGCGAAATTCGGAAACTCTGTTTAATTACCGGATGCCGGAACCCCATCGGTCTACCATTGATTATCATCTTTATAACAGTAACGGGTATATTGTGTTCAATCCGGACATACGTTATGTAGACGGTTATCCGGGTGAGAGTTGCTATAACTGTCTGATGCCGGGGGTTGCCATGTTGATAGGCAAAGGTTATATTGACGAGAAAGCCATAGGGGCGCAGGGACATAGTTGGGGCGGTTATCAAGTGGCTTATCTGGCTACACGTACTGATTTGTTTGCGGCTATTGAGTCAGGTGCTCCGGTGGTCAATATGTTCAGTGCCTACGGAGGTATCCGTTGGGGATCGGGGCTGGCACGCTCGTTCCAGTATGAACATACTCAGAGTCGTCTGGGCGGTACGCCTTGGAGTACTCCGTTGCGTTACTTGGAAAACTCTGCTCTGTTCACGATGGACAAGGTACAAACACCTGTTTTAATCATGCATAATGACGCTGACGGACATGTGCCCTGGTATCAGGGAATAGAATATTTTGTGGCAATGAAACGTCTTGGAAAGCCTTGCTGGATGCTGAACTATACAGGCGAACCGCATTGGCCGACAAAGATTGCCAACAAAATAGATTTTCAAAAACGTATGTTCCAGTTCTTTAATCATTATCTGAAAAAAGAAGCAATGCCTGAATGGATGTCTGACGGGGTTCCGGCTGTAGAACAGCCTTATGAATTAGGATACTGATATTATGTGTTCGGACTGCTATGGAACTCAAGTTGCTCCTACTGTGGATAAAGTAAAAGGATAGTTCCTGAAAAGAGGGAGGAGGTGTGTTAAAACTAAAATGACAGTTCCGAAAAGTTACAGATAGTAATTATAAACTTAAAAGGGTCGTATCAAGCTCTGTCTTGAGTAATGATACGACCCTTTCTTTAGTTTTTTAGGATGTTCAAATTTCAAATTATAAATTCATATTTTCAAAAACTGAATTTTGATCCTCTCTTCTTCTTAGTACAATGCTTTTTTATTCAAACTTACCATAACGGGTAGGCAACAGTTTGCGGTCACCTAATGTATTATCTACCCGGGCTACATTGATCCAGAATTTGTTATCACGTACCGATTCGATAGGATAAGCGGCTTTCTCTCGGCTGTAGCTGTGATTCCATTCATTGGCCACCACTTCATATTCAGGATGCGGGGCGTTGACCAATACATTATCTTCTTTATCGGCACTGCCATTCTTCACTTCTTGAATTTCCTGCCAGATGGTTTGCATCACAGTGACGAAATTATCCAGTTCCCATAAACTTTCACTTTCAGTCGGTTCAATCATCAATGTTCCATGAACCGGGAAAGAAAGGGTGGGCGCATGATAGCCATAGTCCATCAGACGCTTGGCGATGTCATTTTCGCTGATACCGGTTTCGTCATGCAGATAGC
>OJNS01000993.1_pt1 | contig 15869 bp, 7 predicted proteins | sample 1597911 | NCBI WGS metagenome assembly OJNS01 (sample SAMN01915214, study PRJEB22387) | human gut metagenome | isolation source: stool | host: Homo sapiens | place: USA
TTTCTGGTAGCTATCAAAGAGCTGCGGCCGGAAGTAAAAATTGAGGCCCGTAATTCCCTGGGCAGCGCTTTATTTTGCGAAATCACTAACGATATCGTACTCAGCAACTACGATTTAAAGGCCTTGGAAGACTATATGAAAGAGCTGGCAGCCAAGTCTGAACCGATCATTTATAAACATATAAATAAAAAAGAAGCTGAAAAAATTTTATGCGAGCGGAACGAAGCTGACCGCTTGGAGCTGCTGCACGCTATTGATGATGATTTACTGCTGACCTGTTATACTTTGAAGGGCCATATGGAATATTTTTTCGGACCGATGCTGCCGGATTGCGGTTATTTGAAGCTGTTTGAACTGATAAACTACGAAAACGGCATCGTTATCAATTATCCGGAAACGGGTCAGAACGAACTGGATGTTTTTGTTGACAGCCCCAAACTCAATAAAATGTTCCACGAGATGGAAGAATGGTCAACTATGCTGCAATGCAATACTGTTGCCAAGCTGAACCGCATTATAAAAGAGGACCATGCCGGAGTGATCATTCAGGTAGCTGAGGCACTGCATGAAAAAAAGATCGCCGCTATAGCTGATGAAATCACTGATAAAGGCAAAGACGTACATCTCGTGTTGATTGCCGGTCCTTCTTCCTCGGGGAAAACGACATTTGCACAAAGATTGAGTATCCAGCTGGTAGTCAATGGTCTCAGACCTGTGCCGATATCAATGGACGATTATTATAAAGAACGTTTGAATACACCGCGCAAAGCAGATGGATCTTATGATTTTGAAAGCGTCGAAGCGATCGATCTGGAATTATTCAATGACCATTTAAAGCGTCTGCTGGCAGGTGAAACAGTTAAAATACCCAAATACAATTTCCGTACCGGCCTGCGCGAATACCGTGGCCGTGAGCTGACTTTGAGCGATAACTCTGTGCTGATCGTCGAAGGTATCCATGGCTTAAACGAACGTATTTCTGCCGTTGTTCCGGCCCGTAATAAACTGAAAGTCTATATCAGTGCCCTGACGCCGATGTCGCTGGATGATTACAACCGTATCCAGACTACCGATATGCGTCTGCTGCGCCGGCTGGTGCGTGATTCGCAGTTCCGTTCGCATGATGCGCTGATGACTTTGAAGCTGTGGGACGATGTACGCCGTGGGGAAGAAAAATATATTTTCCCATTTCAGGAAGAAGCAGATATTATTTTTAATACCACGCTGGTGTATGAGTTTGCAGTATTGAAAAAGTATGCCGAGCCTTTGCTGCAGGGCGTACCGGAAACAGAAGCGGTCTATACTAACGCGCAAAGACTGCTTGGACTGCTTAGTCATGTGATACCGCTGGATAAAGAGCTGATTCCCAAAAACTCTATTTTACGTGAATTTGTGGGCGGCAGCGCCTTTAAAGAAGCCCTGTAATTGAATAAAAGCATCACCAACGGCAGCTTTTTAAAAAAGCTGCCGTTTTTATATGTACCCATAGAGATTTGGTAAAATCCTGTTTTTACTTATCCTTGATATTTTGTAATTTATTAATCCGACAAATGGAGTATTTTTGTTGATTTTTGTTGCCGAAACCATTGATAATACCAGTTAAAGAGGTATATAATTATAAAAAAGCTGCCTTTTATTGAATTAAGTAACAGAAATAAATATGCTTTGCAAATGATTGCTTATACAGGGGATAAAGCGCAGAAACAGCGGGCTTAAAGCAGGTTTGTAACCATTGGGGACTTTGACTTTAAGTTTTGTGGCTACAGGAAGAGACGCTGCTTCCTGACAGGGGGATTTTATATGCAGAAGATGATTTATCATTTAGGGGTCGATATTGGTTCGACTACGATCAAATTTGTGGTCTTAGATGAAAAGGAGCGAATAATTTTTAAAGATTATTTTCGCCATTTGTCAGATCCCAGCACTGCATTTTTACAAGAGATTCAGAAAATTCTCGCTATTATTGACGGCAGGGAATTTTCGTTGATATTGACCGGTTCGGCTGGTTTTGGATTTGCCGAACGTATGGGGGTGCCGCATGTACAAGAGGTTATTGCTTGTCGCGCGGCGCTTCGTTCTTTGCTGCCCGAAGCGGAAACAGCAATTGAATTAGGCGGTGAGGATGCCAAGATAACCTGGCTGGGCAGTTCGCCGGAACAGCGTATGAACGGTGTCTGTGCCGGCGGCACAGGCGCGTTTATCGACCATATGGCGTCGCTTTTGGGTACTGACGCTGCCGGACTTGGCAGTATGGCAGAAAGCTGCAAGCGTATTTATCCGATCGCCTCACGCTGTGGTGTTTTTGCTAAAACTGATGTGCAGGCCCTGATCAACGACGGTGCTTCTAAAGAAGATATTGCCGGCTCGGTTTTGCAGGCGGTAGTTCATCAGACGATCGGCAATTTGTCGCAGGGACGTCCGATCAGCGGCAAAGTTGCTTTCCTGGGTGGCCCGCTGCACTTTTTACCGCAGCTGCGCAAGCAGTTTATTGCTACTTTAAAATTGCAGGCTGACGCAGCTTTGATAACTGAAGATGCGGATTGCTTCGTCGCTATCGGTGCTGCTTTGGCAGGTAAGGACGGCGAGATTTTTAACGAAGAAAAGCTGCTGCAGGCCCTGGCAAAAGTGAACGATGCGCCGCTGGACGCAGTGGCAAAACTGCCGCCGCTGTTTGCAGATGAAGCTGATTATGAAAAATTCTGCTGCAGACATGCCCAGCATCAGGTAGAGCGTGAAGCTTTGGCCGCATATAACGGTAAATGTTATCTGGGTATCGATTCCGGTTCGACAACTTTAAAAATGGCACTGCTTTCAGAGGATAACAAACTGCTGTGGTCTTATTACAGCGGTAATAACGGCAATCCGGTACAGATCGCCGCTGCTGCCTTAAAGGATCTGTACGGAAAAATGCCTGCCGGGGCTGTGATCGGCGGAGCGGCTGTTACCGGCTACGGTGAAGAAATGATGAAGGTCGCTTTTGGCGCTGACTTCGGCGAAGTTGAGACCGTAGCACATTTACGGGCGGCTCAGTTTTTTGCGCCGCAGGTTTCCTTTTTGATCGATATCGGAGGACAGGATATCAAATGCTTTTTTGTGAAAAATGGTATTCCTGACCGCCTGATGCTGAATGAAGCGTGCAGTGCCGGCTGCGGTTCTTTTATCGAAAACTTTGCGCAGGGGCTGGGGCTTGACGCGGGTGAATTTGCCAAGCTGGCTTTAACAGCTAAAGAACCCGTTGATTTGGGTGTACGCTGTACTGTTTTTATGAATTCTAAAGTAAAACAAGCGCAGAAGGACGGTGCGGCCATTGGTGATATTGCAGCCGGGCTGGCTATTTCCGTTGTTAAAAATGCGCTTTATAAAGTTATTCGTCTGCGTGACGCAGGCGAGCTTGGTGATACTATCGTCGTGCAGGGCGGCACCTTCCACAGCGATGCTATTTTGCGTGCTATGGAACAGCTGACAGGCAAAGAAGTCATCAGACCGGATATTGCAGGGCTGATGGGTGCGTTTGGCGCTGCGCTGCTGGCGCACGACCGCTGTCTGGAAAAATCGACATTGGTAGATGCTACAACACTGTCTGCTTTTGACTACCGCAGTAAAAGCTATCGCTGCGGCGGCTGCGGTAATAATTGTTTGGTAACCGCTCACTACTTCCCGGCAGGAGTATTTCATACGGGCAACCGTTGCCCGCGCGGTGCGGGGCTGCCAATGACCAATACCAGCGCGCCTAATATGTATGCATATAAATACCACCGGGTTTTTGATTACGAACCGCTGCCGTTAGAAGCCGCTAAGCGCGGTGTTATCGGCATACCGCGGATTTTGAATATGTACGAGGATTATCCCTTCTGGTTCACGCTCTTTACCCGGCTGGGCTATCGGGTCGAGCTGTCGGGACAGTCGTCAAAGGAATTGTACGAATCGGCCATGGCCTCCATACCTTCCGACTCACTCTGTTATCCGGCCAAGCTGGTACATGGACATATCCATGATCTGCTGGTAAAAGGGGTCAAAAAGATTTTCTATCCCTGTGTTCCTTACAATGAAAAAGAATGTCAGAAAGCCAATAACTGCTATAACTGCCCGGTCGTAGCAACCTATGCCGAAAGTGTCTACGCCAATATGGAAGAGCTGCGGGCGGCCGATGTTGAGTTTATGCATCCATTCCTGCCGCTGTACCATGATAAACGCCTGGCAGAACGTCTGGCAGAAGTTTTCCGTCAGGAAGGCCTGAAGCATAAGGAACTGGAAGCTGCCGTACAGGCAGCACGTACCGAACAGCTTAGCTATAAGCAGGAAATCAGAGATATGGGGCACAAGCTGCTGCAAAAAGTGCTGGACGGGCATGGGCATGCCGTAGTTTTGGCAGGGCGTCCTTATCACGCAGATCCGGAAATCAACCACGGTTTGCCGGAGATGATCGCCTCCTTTGGTTTAACAGTCATTTCGGAAGATGCGGTTGCCGACTTGTCGGAAAGCCTTAAAGGGCAGTTGCCGGTAGTTGTTGACCAGTGGTCGTGGCATTCCCGGCTTTATCGGGCAGCAGAATTTGTGGCTGCACATAAGGAATTAGAGCTTATTCAGCTCAGTTCCTTCGGCTGCGGGCTTGATGCCATCACCTCAGACGTAGTAAAAGAGATTTTAGAGCGTCATCACAGGCTGTATACCTTACTGAAGGTCGACGAGATCAACCATATCAGTTCCGCACGTATCCGTATCCGTTCTTTGCTGGCGGCCATGCGCGAACGTATTGATAAACATCAGGAAACAGACATACCTGCTTATATACCGCCGTCGTTTTCAAAAACAATGCGGAATACACACGTTATCCTGGCGCCGCAGCTTTCACCAGTGCACTTCCAGTTTATGGAAACTGCTCTGCGCCGTGCCGGATACAAGCTGGAGATCGCGCCGCTGCCGGATCGGGAAGCAGTAGCCTTAGGTCTGAAATATGTCAATAATGATATTTGTTATCCGGCAATCCTGGTTATTGGGCAGATGCTGCGGGCGTTGACGTCGGGCAAATATGACCTGAATAAAACCAGTATCGCTCTGTTCCAATCGGGCGGCGCCTGCCGTGCGACCAACTATATCGCTCTGATGCGCCGCGCTTTGCGTGATGCAGGGCTTGGCAGTATACCTGTTTTTTCGCTGTATGGTGAAAAAAGCGATGGGTTTTCGCTGTCGTGGCATTTGCTGAAGGATATGGTCAAAGGCTTGCTGTATGGCGATTTACTGATGCAGCTGCTGCATCGCGTACGTCCTTATGAGCAGGAAAAGGGCGCGGCCGATGCTTTGTATAAACTGATGTCACAGCTTTGCAAGGACAGCCTGGCAGGCTTGACTGGCTTATCATTTGAACAGACGATCAAACGGGTGACAGCTGCTTTTGATGTGCTGCCGCTGCGTGATAATGTGCGCAAGCCCAAGGTAGGCATCGTCGGCGAAATACTGGTCAAATATCATCCGGTTGCCAACAATAACATCGTCAGCTATCTTGAAGCTGAAGGCGCCGAAGTCATACTACCGAATATGATGGACTTCTTCCTGTATGCGGCTTATGACGAACAGGTCAAACGCCGTCTGCTGGACGGAACGCTGGGCAATGTGATCAAGTCCAAATTATTTATGAAGTTTTTGGATTATTACCGCAAGCCGCTGAATATAGCGCTGCAAAAGAGTAAACGCTTCAGTGCCTATGAACCTTTATCGGTATTGATCGCTTTGGCAGAAAAACATCTTTCTACCGGCAATATGGCCGGCGAAGGCTGGCTGCTGACTGCCGAGATGGCCAAGCTGCTGCGCAGCGGCATAGATAATATCGTCTGCCTGCAGCCGTTTGCCTGCCTGCCGAATCATGTTACCGGCAAGGGCATGATCCGCGAGCTTTTGCGCACTGATCCTCAGGCGAATATCATTGCGCTTGATTGTGACGCTGATGCCAGCCAGGTCAATCAAATGAACAGGATCAAGCTGATGCTGGAAATAGCAAAAGAAAAGCTGCAGCAGGCAGAAGAAAAAGCCATAAACGCATAAAATACATAAAAAAGCCGTATGTCTTATGACATACGGCTTTTGTGTATTCAGGTCAACGGTGTTTTTTGAAATAGGCTAAAGCAACATCAGGGAACAGGGCATAAGATAAAACATCGTCGATGTCGGCGTTGGGATAGCCGGCAGCAGCCAGTTTGGCCTTCAGGCTTTCCATTTGCGGCGCAATATCGTCAGCAGGGCGATGATCGATCTGCGGTTCGTCACCGATAGCCAGTTTTTTGACTTCAGGATCGATCGGCGCAGGTGTGCGGCCATATTTTCCGCGCACAAGGTCTTTGACTTCATTCGGGATCATCTTGTAACGGCCTAAAGTAACATTCAAAGCAGCCATAGAGCCTACGATCTGGCTGGTAGGTGTTACCAGCGGCGGATAACCAAGCTCGGCGCGTACACGCGGCATTTCTTCCAGTAATTCTGGATATTTATCGGCAGAACCCATTTCCTTCATCTGATTCAGCAGATTCGACAGCATACCGCCGGGGATCTGGAAGGTGAGTACCTTAGGATCGATGGGAATATTGTCGTTCAGGCCAAAATCTTTAACAAGCTGTGTTTTGACGCCGCGGAAATAATCGGCAGCCTTGTGCAGCTTGGTCAGTTCGATACCGGTATCACGTGGCTGGCCCTGCAGGGTAGCGACGATAGCCTCGGTAGAAGGCTGGCCGGTGCTTTGTGCGAACGGAGATAAAGCGGTATCGATCATATCGACGCCGGCTTCGATAGCTTTTAAGTAAGTCATATCGCCCATACCGCTGGTAAAGTGGGTATGGATATCGATCGGCACGGTAAGCTGCGATTTGAGCGTACGTACCAGTTTTTCGGCATTATACGGCGACAGCAGTCCCGCCATATCCTTGATGCAGATCGAATCGGCGCCCATTTGCACCAGCTCCTGGGCAACCTTTAAAAAGTCTTCGTCCTTATGGTAGGGGCTGATAGTATAAACAAAAGCACCCTGTACGTGTGCGCCTGCTTCTTTAGCGGCACGCATCGAGCATTCCATATTGCGGGTGTCGTTTAAAGCGTCAAAAATACGGATAATGGAAACGCCGTTATCGACAGAACGTTTAACGAATTCTTTTACAACATCATCGGCATAATGGCTGTAGCCCAGAATATTCTGACCACGCAGCAGCATCTGGATCGGTGTTTTGGGTAAATGTTTTTTTAAAGTACGCAGGCGTTCCCACGGATCTTCATCTAAAAAGCGCAGGCAGGCGTCAAAAGTAGCGCCGCCCCAGGCCTCCAGGGCATAATAGCCCATATCGTCAAGTTCCTCCAGAACAGGAACCATATCGGTAATACGCATTCTGGTAGCCGCCAGAGACTGATGACCATCGCGCAGAACAGTTTCTACGATTTTAACAGGTGTGGTATTCATAACAAACCTCCTTGTAATAACTAATATCCTTACTGTTATTTTAGCACAGTGCAGTCGAAATTAAAAGATACAAAATACTGCATACACAGGAAAAGTTATTAATTAGAAGGCTTTTTAAATATTTATAATAACAAACATCATAAAATATAATTTGACCTTATAAAAGCACTAAAAAAATTTTTTCGTCAGGTATCTGCATTCGGATTTTATGCACGCAAGAACAGTAAAATGCCTTTGAAAGTAACCTTTGCAGCAGCTTCAAAGCTATTGATAAAGACTGTTTCGGGTGTGTTGAATCGAACTGACATATAATATATAATATATTATTATTGCAATGAATATAAATTTGAAAGTCCAGGGATAGAATTATGATGAAAAGGGAATATTTAAACGAAAATGTATATGAAGCGCTGCAGCGTCGGTTAAAGTTCCTGTTTGAGGAATTTGATAATATCTTTGTATCATTTTCCGGCGGTAAAGACAGTGGTCTGCTGCTCAATCTGGTGCTTGATTTTCAAAAGGCACATTATCCGGATAAACGCATCGGCGTTTTTCATCAGGATTTTGAAGCGCAGTACAGCGCTACCACAGAATACGTCGAGAGAACCTTTGCACGGATCGAAAAAGATGTGGAGCCGTATTGGGTCTGCCTGCCGATGGCGACAAGGACGGCGCTCAGCAGCTACGAAATGTACTGGTATCCCTGGGACAACACCAAAGAAGATGCCTGGGTCAGGCCGATGCCTCAGCACGAATATGTGATCAACATCAAAAATAACCCGATGACGACCTATCGTTACCGTATGCATCAGGAAGACCTGGCCAAACAATTCGGCAGGTGGTACCGTATCGCGCACGGCGACAAAAAAACAGTATGCCTGCTGGGTATTCGCGCTGATGAATCGCTGCAGCGTTACAGCGGTTTTTTGAACCGGAAATACGGTTACAAAGAAACCTGCTGGATCAGCAACCAGTTCAAAAATGTCTGGGTGGCTTCGCCCATATACGACTGGAGCACCAGCGATGTCTGGCACGCCAATTATACGTTTCAATATGATTATAACCGCCTGTACGACCTTTATTATATGGCAGGACTTAAGCCCGACCAAATGCGTGTCGCTTCACCCTTCAACGATTACGCCAAAGACAGCCTCAATCTGTATCGGGTCATCGATCCGCAGATCTGGGTCAAGCTTATCGGCCGTGTACGGGGCGCTAATTTCGGCGCTATTTATGGCAGAACGAAAGCCATGGGTTATAAAAATATCACACTGCCGGCAGGGCATACCTGGGAATCATATACCCGCTTTTTACTGGCAACACTGCCGGCAAGGCTCAGGCAGAGCTATATCAAAAAATTCAAAACCTCGATTGAATTCTGGCATACGGTGGGCGGCGGACTGGAAGAAGAAACTATCCGCGAGCTGGAGGAACACGGCTATAATATCCGGCGCAACGGCGTTTCCAATTACACCGTCATGAAAAACTCCCGCATTGTTTTTATCGGCAAAATACCTGACCATACCGACGACATCAAATCTACCAAAGATATCCCCAGCTGGAAGCGGATGTGCTTCTGCATCCTGAAAAACGACCACCTGTGCCGCTTTATGGGCTTTGGGCTGACACGTCAGCAGCAGAAGCTGGTAGATGTTCTGAAGAAAAAATACAGTAAGGTTTGTGATGAAAAATGAAATTCAGCAGTCCTGTTTACAACATAATTTCCGTACCAATCGAAAAAATCGAGCCTAATACCTATAACCCCAACTCTGTGGCGCCGCCGGAGCTGAAGCTGCTGTATGACAGCATCAAGGAAGACGGTTACACTATGCCCATCGTCTGCTATTATGACAGCGAAAAAGATCTGTATATAATCGTCGACGGTTTTCACCGTTACCGCATTATGCTGGACTATCAGGATATTTACGAACGGGAAGGCGGCAAACTGCCGGTATCGGTCATCGATAAGCCCATCGACTGCCGGATGGCAAGCACGATCAGGCATAATCGGGCCAGAGGCTCGCACGATGTCGACCTGATGAGCAACATCATCAGCGAGCTGCATGAGCTGGGGCGTTCGGATGCCTGGATCTCCAGGCATTTGGGTATGGATAAGGATGAAATACTGCGGTTGAAGCAGATTACCGGACTGACAGCACTCTTTAAAGAAGTAGAGTTCGGCAGAGCCTGGAAAGCGATTGAAAATGACTTGCAGGACGAGTGGGAAGAAGTTGAGAAATAAGCAGCAGTTTGGTGTTTCAATATTTAACGAAAAACAGACATTCAGAATGAATGTCTGTTTTTTTATTAAAGAGTAAAAAAGGTTTGTTTATAAGTTGGATTCAAGAAATTAGTTTGAAAAATTTAAGTATCAATCTAGGTGAACATTGCATATATCGTTTTATTTTGCAGTGCCTGCTTTCAAAGCAGGCGTTTTTTTTAGTGATAAATTGTTGCAGGCTTATACAGGCAGCCGCGGCACGTGAAATTCAGGCAATAGTTTTAGGCAGCTTTTAAAACATACGGGCAATAAAGCCATTATAAACGCGCAGACGCCGACAGTTTTAAAGCCGCTGGCGTAATGCGCCGGGCAAGACTCGCAGACGTTTTACACAGGCTCAAAGTAAGTGTCTTGCGGGGGGGTACAAACGTGCTATAATGATTACGATTATTACTATAACAAATGTTTTTGATATAAAACAAAAAAGTGATGCTTTGGTTTCGATATTTTAAACTAAAATACTAATATTCTCGAAAACTGAGGTGAAGTATGTACGATGAAAGCTGCCTGCCGCGCATCGGCAGCAATATCCGTCTGCTGCGCGTTGCCTGTCAGTTCAATCAGCAGCAGTTTGCCGAACGTATCGGTATCAGTCAGACTCATCTGAGCAATATCGAGCATAACAATGTGCAGGTCAGCTTAAAGCTGCTGGTGCGCAGCGCCAATGTTCTGGGCTGCAGCCTGGAAACACTGCTGAACAGAAAAGCGGCGGCCGAGTGGGCACAGGCACATGATGCCGAGGCTGACGAACAGGAGGCGGGTACAAAAAGCAATAGTATGCCTGAAACTGCCGCCGCAGAAACTGACGAACAGGAGCAGTACTCGCTGGAGGAAGTGCGCCTGCTGCTGAAGCTGCTGCAGCTGAGGAAGGGCCGCTGAAAGCAGCGGTTGTACTTTTTTTTTACAGCTTAGATAAAGACTATTACCAGCTCCGCAGTAATAACTGCGAGGATATAAAAAAGTTTTTCAAAGGGGGCGGCGCGGCAGAACAAAAAACAGCAAAGACCGAAAAAGACTGAACTGGTAAAGAAAGGAGGCGCAAAGTGGCAGAACAAATACATATCGGTTTTGGTATCGACAAAAACTTCGGCAAATTCGCAGGAGTAACGATAACCTCGCTGGTACATAACAACATCCAGCACGATTTAAACATCCATATCGTCTACGACCAGCTGCTGCCGGAGGATATGGAGAGATTAAAAAAGACAGAGCAGCTATACCGTAACCTGACACTGCACTTTTACCAGATCACCAGCACTGAGGGGATGACCTTTGTCGTACCGCCGGGGCATATCACGCAGGCCATGTATTACCGCTATTTATTTGCCGATCTGCTGCCAAAATCTGTTAAGCGGCTAATCTACATGGATGCCGATATCATCTGCAAGGGCGATCTGCTGCCGTTGTGGCAGACCGATCTGCAGGGCAGAGTTTTGGGAGCTGTGCGTGACTGGGGCGAAGAAAAAAGCTGCGTGCGCATTGGTCTTAAAAACGGCCGCTATTTTAATTCCGGCGTGCTGCTGATGGATTTAGTCAAATGGCGGCAGCAAAAGCTGACCCAAAAGTTATTCCGATGGCTGGAGCAGGTTGGCACTACCAAGATTCTTTGGGGTGACCAGGACGCCCTCAACGGCGTTATTGACGGCGATTTTGTAGAGCTGCCCAAAATTTATAACGGTATCGTTATCAACAACACAACGCTGAATGAAGAATTGGACGTAGTGCTGGTGCACTATATCGACTATATCAAACCCTGGCATATCTATTATATGGACAGCAATGCCAAAGAGCTGTATTGGGAATATGTAAAAAAATCGCTGTGGAGCGATATGAAGCCTATGGACGGTAAAACGGTACATACGGCGATCATGACGGCGCGCCTTTTGCATAAGCAGGGTAAATACGCCCAGTCGGCGTCGTATTACGAAGCTTTATTAAAGTATTTTTTAAAAGATAAGTATGAATAAACTGAATTATAGTTAAGCATGTAAACACAAAAAAGAATTTGAGAAGGAAGTGTGCAAATGTCTCGTAAAAAAGCTTTAGGCAAAAAAATAGCCCATACCCTGATGGCAATGTCCATCGTCTATTCCAGCGGTATCAATATCGTTGTCAACCAGGTGTACGCCGGCGAAAAAACCGAAAATATTACCGGCAGCAGCGCCAGCTTTACTGAAACCGGCGCCAATGGCAATAATTATGCTATGTCTGGTGGTGTTACAGACGGCGAAGACGCCAGTATTACAGGTAAGATAACGGACAGTAATGTTGCTTCTAATCCTATCGTTATTACGGCTAACGGAGGTCACGGCGGCATAGATAATGGTAATTCCCCTACAGTGATGCAGGGGGCTATTGGCGGCGATGCCATTGCGAAAGTAACGGTAGATGAAAGCCTGAGCAGTATTACCACAGGCAATATTACAGTAAATGCTACCGGTGGTAGTAACGGCAGCGCCTATCAGGGCGTTGCGGGTGATGCTGGTGCGGCAGCGGCTTACGGACTGGAGGTCAAGCACGATTTGACCATCACGGCGGCTGATATCACTGTGAGCGCTCAAACAAAATATAATGATAATAGCTTTGGTAACAAGGTAGATATAGAAGCTGCTAAACATAATGGCGCCACGGCAACAGGTTTGCAGGTCGACAGCGGTACTGTTAATTTTACAGGTGGTGGAATTAAGGTGCTGGTAAGCAATGAAGCACGATATACTAGTATTGATGAACTGCCTGCCGAGAAAACTAAGGGCTCTGACGGCGGCGACGCCAAAGCCTATGGCATCAGGGTCAACGGCGGCGAAGTAACAGCCAAGCTGACAGGTAATATTGTTGTTGATAAGATTAATGCTGGTTCCGGCGCTAATATTTATGGTAAGGTCGATGCAGGCAAAGGCCCTGACGGCGGTAATGGTGGTAATGTTATCGCTTATGGGGTCTATGCCAACGGAGGCATCGCCCATTTGGAGCTGGAGGATATCATTATCGATTCATCCAGTGGAAGTAGTAGTAATTATGTCAGTGCAGGTAAAGGCGGCAGTGGTGCTGGTGTTACGGCTCAGGAGGCTGAGGCCGGCAATGGCGGTAAGGGCGGCAAAGCTGCTTTCGTTGGCGTCCATGTGGCAGATGGCGGGAAGGCAGATGGCAGTCTGGGCGCTATCAAATTCAACGCTAAAACCAATGTAGAAAACTATGGCGGCAGTGGCGGACGCACTATTAACCGCATCGGCGGTAATGGTGGAGCCGGCGGCGATGTTTATGCAGCCGGCATCAGTAACGACGGCGGCACGGCCCAGCTGACAGTAGCATCAATGGATATCGATATCAAGTCTGGTAATGGTGGTTCTGCAGGCAGTATAGAGCTGACCGGTTCAAACTTGTTAACTGCTACCGGAACAGTGCAGGCTACTGGCGGTAAAGGTGGCGAGGCGCTGGCTGTGGGCGTAGATAACCGCAGCGGCAGCAGTGAGGTTACGGTTACGGGTGTTATCAAGCTGGCAGCTACAGGTGGTAATGGTGGTGGCTGCGGCACTGTTAGCGGATATGCGTATGTAACAGATACAGAGGCCCAGATCTTAGCGAACGAAAAAGAAGGCGGCGAAGGCGGCGCAGCCACAGCCGTTGGTTTGCAGAATGTAGACGGCAGCCTGACCGCAGATGTGGCTAAACTGGAAATAAAGGCCACCGGCGGTATTGGCAGTGGTGGTGCCAGCACCTACGGATCGATCAATGGTATCGGTGCTAATGGCGGAGCCGCAGCTGCTTACGGTATCAATGTTATAGGCGGGCTGGCCGAAAGCCTGACAGTGGCTGAGATCACAGTAGAGGCTACAGGTGGCAGTTCAAGAGGAACTGGGTCAAATGCTATGCACGTTATAAATGATGACGGCGCCGGACTAACAGGCGGCAAGGGCGGTAACGGCGGCAATGCTTATGCCTACGGAGTCAGCAACAGCGGCGGCAGTGCGGTCGCAACAGTTGGTACCATCACGGCCAAGGCTACAGGTGGCAAGGGCGGCGATGGTGGCAATGTAGAGAAAAAATACGATGCGGTAGCTGCGGGTATCGGCGGTGACGGCGGTGACGGTGGCAATACTTATGCCTATGGTGTTTTTGGTACTGGCAGCAGCAGTCACACAGCTATCGCCGTCGATAAGATCAGTGCCAGTGCGACAGCAGGCGCTGCCGGTAGTGGTGCAGCTTTAGGTGATGGTGTGGCAACAGCAGGTGATGATGGAGTTGCAGGCGAAGAGGCCAAAGCGTACGGCGTTTATGCCGCCGGCGGCGCTGTGATCGACTTAAGCGCGAAAAACAGTGGCCCGATCAAGATCAATGCTAAAGCAGCCGATGGCACTGTTACCAACGAAGCCTATGCAGTTTATGCAGATAAAGGTACAGTCTTGTTTGGCAGTGATGCCGAGCTGAACTGGGATGGTTCCAGTGGTACAGATAATACTCTTGTTACCGGTCTGAACAATGGTACCCTGGGCTTTAGCGGTACAAGCGCTGATCGTACTGTTACCGGCGGCAAGCTGCAGCTGACAGGCAGCAATGCCTTCCGCTTTACAACTGATTTGGCTAATAATAAAGCCGACAGTATGACTTTTGATACGATCGAGAATAACAGCTCTAAGCAATATATCCAGATCGGCTATGAAGAAGCCTTTAAGGATGCTTTAAGCGAAGCTGATATCGTTACCATCACTGGCAATGCTAATGTTTTGACGATCAATAACCTGAACGGGCAGAACCTGAATAATTTTACCGGGCAGGCCAGCAGTCTGGACAGCCCGCTGGAACGCTTCAAAGTAACGCCGACAGTAGATGTTGTAGACAATAAGGTGAATATTACGGAAATAGCTTTGGCGAAAGAAAATTCACCTTCCGAAACAGCCATGGCTGCCAGCGACGCGCAGATGGCAATGGGCAGCATGTGGCGCATCGAAGGAAACAACCTGATGAAACGTATGGGCGAGCTGCGCAGCGATAAGGAAGCAGCCCAGGGCGGCGTGTGGGCCCGTTACTACAGGGGCGAGCTTAGCGCCGACAGCGCTTATGACCGCAACTACAGTCAGGATTACACAGCCTTCCAGGGCGGCATCGACAAGGTGCAGGACTACAAAGGCGGCAAGCTCTACACAGGTATAGCCGTCAACCGCATCGACAGCAACGCCGGTTATACGGCAGGCAGCGGCGATTTGAGCAGCACAGGTGTTGGTTTGTATGCCAGCTGGCTGGGCAGCAAAGGGCATTATGTAGACGTTATCGCCCGCGGCAGCAAGCTTGCCAATGACTTTAAATTAGTCGATTTAAGCGGCAACGCCGCCAAAGCTGATTATGATACATGGGCTTATGGCATCAGCGCCGAATACGGCTACAGACAAAACCTGAACGCAGGCTGGTTTGTAGAACCGCAGGCAGAGCTGAGCCTGGGCCGCATTGGCAGCGTAGATTACACCACCAGCAACGATGTAACGATCAAGCAGGACAGCGTCAACAGCGCCGTTGTGCGCTTAGGGTTCTTAGGCGGCAAGGAGTTTACCATTGGCGGACGCACCAGCAATGCTTATGTAAAAGCATCGGCCCTGCACGACTTTGGCGGCGATGGTGGCGCAACCGGTTATTATGAAAACACTAGCCTGGCACTGCAAACAGGCGACCTGACGGGCACCTGGTATGAGATAGGGCTGGGCGCAAATTTGGGCATTGCCAAAAACAGCAACCTGTATTTTGACGCTTTAAAAACATTTGGCGGCAATCTGCGTACCGACTGGCAGTTCAACGCCGGGTTGAGATTTTCATTTTAAGTGAGGGTTTGAGACACTGCTAAGTGGCAGCAATAAGTTCAGTAAAGTAAAAAATCAGCGATATGAAGTAAGTTTCATATCGCTGATTTGGTTTGTTATTTGGTGTTATGCTGAAGGTGAAATTTTACTTACAGCGTTTGCTGATACAGACAGCTTCATTTTAGAATTGTGGAAAACTCATTGGTGATATAAATACAAATTTAACGATGCGTACGCTTGTGCAGGGCAGTGATGCTATTATATTGTATTCTAAAAAGTTAATATTTTGCTTGTTTGCCTGTTGTTGATATGTTATATTTATAATAAAAATAATTGTAATAATTAATAAAATTGTAAAGGGTCG
>OJNS01001012.1_pt1 | contig 15693 bp, 11 predicted proteins | sample 1597911 | NCBI WGS metagenome assembly OJNS01 (sample SAMN01915214, study PRJEB22387) | human gut metagenome | isolation source: stool | host: Homo sapiens | place: USA
ACTCCTTCTTGTATTGTTACACTTGTTAAACCGCTACAACTACTAAATGCACTATCTCCTATACTTGTTACACTACTTGGGATTTCTATACTTGTTAAACTTTTACAGTCAGAAAATACTTTACTTCCTATACTCTTTACTCCTTCTTGTATTGTTACACTTGTTAAACCGCTACAACTACTAAATGCACTATTTCCTATACTTGTTACACTATTTGGTATTTCTATTCTTGTTAAGCTGCTACATCCCCTAAATGCTCTATCTCCTATACTCGTTACTCCATTTTCAATTACTACACTTTTTACATTTTTTATATTAACCATTGATGGCCAGTAATCATCTGATTTTATCTCTTTCACATTATACCCATTATATTCACTTGGTATATATAGCACACTTGGAGATTCATATTTTGAGTTTATTCCTTTTATTGCTATCGTTTTCTCATTAGCATCTATTATATCATATATGAAATAATCACTTGGCATTATCCATTTTGTTGTAACTTCTGTTTCGAAAACTTTACCATTTAGTGTATATTCCAGTTTTGTAATGTAGCTTCCAACTAAATCTTCCTTATAGCTACTTTCTCCATTAAATGTTATTCCTTCTGTTAACTCTGCTGTTTGTTCGTCTCCATTTGAGTAATATAATGTGTATGTAAAATCACTTGCTGTTAATTTTGTTCCTACTACATAACTTTCTTCTTTAGCTTTTGCACTTATGCCAATTAAATAATAACTTGATTGTGGTGAATTTGTTATTAACTGTGCATGTGTTAATAAACTATTATTATCTTTTGTATTTTTAAATGTTACTTCACCTATATTTTCTACTCCTGTTAAATTTATTATTGCCTTGTTTTCTTCTTTAGTTGAGTTTAATACTGGTATTACTTCATCTAAAGAATATCTATAGTTATCTTCTTCTGTAATTTCATATTTATATGCTTCTACATCTGAAATTACTATTGATTTTGTTACATTACCATTTAAATCTGCATTTTGTTTTTCTTTATCTGAAAATGTTACAGTTCTATATAATGTTACTTTTTCTCCTCCACTTTCATCTTTTCCAACTATTTTAAACATAAATGTTGCATTTCCATGTACTGCTTCTAAACTATTTGCCTTTATTGTTTTATTTATTGTTATTTTTCCTGTCTCTAGTTTGTTATAAGCTTTTAGCTCTTGTGTAAATTCAACACTTTTACTATTTACTACAAATGCTATTTTTTTATCTGAAACACTGTATCCTTCTGGTGCTTCTTTTTCTTGGAAATAATAACTGTCCCAATCTAAATTTTCTACTACTATTTGTCCATTTCCATCTGTTATATATTCCCCTACAAGTTCTCCATTTGATTTATATAATTCAAATTTTGCTCCTTCTAATGAATTTTCTGTTTCTTCTCCTGATGCATTACAACTATATTTTGTTAATATTACTTTTCCTTGTTTTCTTTCGTTCTTTATTATTGAAATCTGCTCTTTTGTATCACTATTTTGTACACTTGAAATTACCTTGTTTCCATCTAAAAATGTTTCTCTATTTACGGTAAATTCAAATTTCGTATCTATTTTTTTATAACCTGATAATGGTTCTTTTTCTTTAATATAATAATTGCCCCATTCTATATTTTCTATTTTTAGGCTACTATTTTCATCTGTTACATATGGAATCTCTGTTATTTTTTCATATGCAATTTTTGCATTTTTAACATATGCTCTATCTAATCCTGTATGCCCTGATGAGTCTTTTCTATATGTAAAAGATATTTTATATGTTCCTGCATTTAATTTCTGTTCTACACTATTAAATTTTAATGAATTATAACCTGTTCCATAACTAGTTCCACCAATTTTAGTATTTGCATCTCCAATTGTTTCACCAGTTTTTACATTTGTTATTGTGTAGTATGCATAATCATAATTTACTGACTCTGAAGATACAGACCAATCAAATGTTAAGGTACCATTTTGTATTGTAAATTCATCTGTTTCCATTGTAGCAGTTGAATTGTTTACATGATAGTTTTCACTTTGCCATGTTCCATCTTCATTTTGTTTCCATGCATATGTTCCAGTAGATTTAAAAGTAAGCTGACTTTCACCAGAATCTATCTCTTGTCTTACTTTTTTATTTCCGTTTTCATCAAATAATTCAAATTCTACTCCTTGCAAAAACTTTCCTTTATCATCTACTTTTAGAAGTTCTAAATTTGCTTTGCTTCTTACTTCTTTTGCTGTTTTTTGTATTACATTTTCCACATTTTCGCTATCAACTGTGAATAAAAGCTTTTCTTCTGATAATTCATAACCATATACAGATTCAATTTCTTTTATATAATATTCTCCCCAAGTTAATCTTTCAAAAGTAACTTGTCCATTTTCGTTTGTTGTTTTTTCACTTATTAACTGATCTCTTTGATATTCTACTTCACCTTTTTTATTGTAAATATCTTCTTTTGCATATAATCCATATTTTGCTCCCTGTATTTTTTCAGTTGTTTTTTCATCTTCTTTTGTTAATGTTACAGTTCCTGTTTTTCTCACATTTTCTACAACTACTACTTTATCTTTATTAAGTTTGCTTAAATATGTATTTTTTTCTGCTAATTCATATCCTTGAAGTGCTTGTTTTTCTTTTAATATATATGTTTTTCCCCACTCCAGCCCTTCAAATACTATATTTCCGCTTTCGTTAGTTGTTCCTGTTGCAATTACATTTTGATCTGTATCTAATAAATTAAACTCTACCCCTTGTAGTGGGATTTCCTGTTTATTTGTATCTAAATACTCATCTATTTTATATACTGTTATACTTCCATTTGCTCTTTTGTTTTCTATTGTTATTTTTATCGTTGGAATATTTCCTTCTAAGTCTACTTCACCTTGTGCTTTTATTTCTTCTGCTTGTTTTAATGTATAATTTCCATTTTCTATAATTAATGTATAATCTTCTGCTTTATCATATCCTAGTGGTACAATTTCTTCTTTTATTGTATAAGTTCCTTCTTTTAAATTCTTTATTGTTGCTATTCCTAATAGCCCTGTTAAACTTGTTTTTAACTTTTTACCTTGCTCATCATATATTCCAAATTGTACTCCTGATAATTTATTTTTTGTTACTTCATCTACTTTTAATATTTCTACATTATACTCTTTTTTAGTTAATCTTACTTCTGTTACATTACTTGGCATGTCTTTTAAATATGCTGCTTTTAATCCTGTATATAGATCTATTGCTTCGCTGTTTATTGTATAAGTATTATATGCATATTTATCTTCTAAGCTTTCATCATTTGGTGCTACCATATTTACATCTATATTTACAATTGAGTTTTCCTGAATTTCTCCTTCAATCTTTACTTTTATAGCTTTTGCTTCACTTTCTGTTTGCCATATTCCATTTGTATAACTTTCCATCAAAACCCAGTCATTTTCTTGTGGAGATATAGTATTTGCATAATACACCTTTGCAGTTAAGCCTTTTGACTCTATATACGTTGTATCTACATTTTTTAATTTTCCATACCATTCAGATTTACTATATGGATATTCTTCATCAACTTTTGTTAATTCGGCATGTTCTAGAACATCTATAAATTCTGTATCTACTAATGTATTATAACCATTTCTTAATTTCAATCTATATGTATATTCAGTATTTAATGGCACTACTGCTCCACTTTCTACAAATTCACCTTTTGTATATTCAGTTCTTATTTCTTTAATTAATTGTTGATGTGATGCAAGTGCTAGTAATATATTCTCTGTATCTGAACTTGATGCCATTGTTTTTCCTTTATAACTTGATGTAAGCTGTGGCACAAATTTAGAACCTTCTATAAATGTGTATGTAAATACCTTATATGTTGGATCTGTTGTATCATAATAATCTTCATAACTTAAGTTTGACTCTATATTATATCCAATATTAAAGTCTGTTGAAACTATTGGATTATCTGCAAAATTAAATGTTACACATATTTCCTTTCCGTTCTTTTCTATAGTCGCTCTTTCCCTTAGATAGTCTTGCATATTAACATCTTCTGATAACTCATTTTTGAATTTTAATCCACTATATGTGAATTTTAATGTTTCTATTAGTGTATTTAATTCTGCTTTTTGATTTACTCCATATATCTGTATCCTGCTAATTTCCTTCTTCTCAGCATTCTGTACTTTTATTGAATGTGTTTGTTTTGTTACAAAGTTTTCTATTTGTTTATCTACTTCAAATGGTGACATCTGTGTATTTGAATAATAGTCCCCTGGTTGTTCTGGCTTCTCTGGTCTTTCTATTATTCTTATTACATCACTAGACCTTAATTGTCCTTTTCCATAAATTTGTTTATCTAATTCATATATTCTTGTTTCTGCATAATTTTCTTCTGTAACATCTGTTATTAAAGAATTTCCGTCTTTATCTATTAAATCTGTAAAATCATAATTTTTAATATATGTTGGATTTTCATATTCTGAATTACTTATATTTATTTTTCCTTTAACATTTATATAAAAACCTTTTATACTTTCTGTTAAACCACTTACTTCAACTCTTACTGCTACTGCATTTTCTAAATCTTTAGATATTTCTTTATCTTCCCATTTTCCTTCATATACTGTTGTATACTCTGAAATTCCTCTTGTATTTACATTATTTTTATATAATGCTTTTATTTTTACTGTATAATTTCCATCTGATAGTACATATCCATTTGAGTTGTAAAAATTATTTTTACATGGCACTGTTACTTTTGTAAATTCATATTCATTATCTTGTAATCTGTAATATTTATCTGTATATATTTCCAATAAATCATCTGTTAAAGCTACTGTATATTCGTTTTGGTTTATTGATGCTACTGTTGTTGTGGTTGATAAACTTGCACTAAAGTTTATATCTTTTGATAAATTTTCTTTGTAAACATAGTCTGGGCTCATATTTTTCCCTGGAGCTATTATATAACCTCCTTGGTGTGATTCATCACTTATTTTCCTTAACTCTACCTCAACTTCACTTGTTGCAAGGTTTGTTTCTTCTTTTTCATCCAAATAAATTCCCATTAAATTTACTGTGTTCCTTACTTTTTTTCCAGCATATGATTCTGGATATCCTACAATTATAGAATATTCTTTTACACTATTTTCTGGAACTGAAGTTTCTTCTACTTTATAGCTTACTGTTCCATCTTCATTTTTTACAACATTTGAACTTTTTGCAATTACACACCCTTTTGGTAATGTATCTATAAAGTATCTACTTTGTAATCCTCTTGAATTTAACTCTTTTGTATTATATCTAAATGTATATTGCACCCATGCATAATCTGATACTGCCTTTCCTGCATCAACAAAATTCTTCAGTCCGTCCGCACTTGTTACTGCTTTGGCTGTTTTTTGTATGTAATATGTATCTTGCTTTGATGTGAATTTGATTTTCAATTCAGAAGATGAAATATTTTTCTCTCCATCTTTTAATACTGCTTGTATACTCTGAGAATAATCATTTACACATTTTCTAGAACTAAACTCCCATAATAACTCAAATGACCCATTAAAAGTTGCACCCTTTTCTATCTCTTTATTATTATAAAATGTATATGTATCTGTCTTTGAGTCATATTTATATGACCAATCCCTTTTTAAATCTGTAGCCCCATATTCATCTGCTGCAATATCTATTGCCTTTTTTGTTGCATTTCTATTTAACTTACCTATTCCTGGGATTGTTACTTGCAAATCTCCTGGTAGATATTTTTTCTTTGAAACTTCATTTTGGTAGTAAAATGTTAACTTTATTACTCTATTCTCACTTTTCGTTGCATTCCATGTATATGTATTACCTGATACTCCGTCCCCATTTTAAAGCTATCTTAAAATCCTCTTGTGTGCTATTAACATTTGCTTGCTCAGCCACATTAGATTCCTTATTATTACTTACTTCGTTTGCATTGTTATTTAAGCTTTCAATATTTGGTTTAGCTTCGTTTTTCTGAACAGTATCTTCTACTACTTCATCACTTTTTTCTGTTTTGTCTATATTATTCTTTATCACTTCACTTTGCTCGTTACTCTGACTCACCACATTTTCTGTAGCATATATTAACGTACTAGAAGTACTCATCAAAATAACTACAGTTAAAACACACGAAATAAAACTTGTAAACTGCTTTTTAAATTTATTCATACGATTAAATTTCTCCTTTATATTAAAGATTAAAATCATCTTTTATCTATACCTGTATAGTTAAATACTAACATTTTATAATACATAAAAAAAGATAGCCCAAAACGCAACTATTCTCTTACGGTTACGGAAGCTACAACTACCTCATTTATTAAAATTGCATTACAATTTTGTAACACAAATGTCATACATAGCACGAACAACAACAAGCCTTAATAATAAATAAGAAAAAATAAGTTCGACCATTACACAATCGCTAGTATCTCTATTTAGAGTGTGTTCAATAAAATATGAAATAAGCACAAACTAAAGCGCCTTGGAGAACGTTTTTTTCTTATTTATTATTAAGGCATTCTGCCGATTCCCTACGGATGCAACAAACCAAGCCCACACCATTAAATCAAGCTAGAAAAAATCCCAAGAATAAAGCCCATTATATACCCAATTGCATTCATCCTTCCCTTATAAACTTTATTAGACTCCGGAATAAGTTCTCCTGAAACAATATACAACATAGCACCAGCAGCAAAACTTAAACAAACTGCAATTATTTGATTAGAAATACCACCAACGAGTGAACCAAAAAAAGCTCCTAATCCTGTTGTAACACCAGATAAAATAACATAAAAAATTACTTTAAGCTTGCTCATTCCACCATTTCTCATTGGAACCGCCATAGATATTCCTTCAGGTTGATATAAAAATAGGCAGTTTTAATTTTTATTTTTGACTAATCTAATATTTAGCATTAAATTAGCCTTATATTTTTTCTTTTAAGTTGTTTAATTGTTTAAAATTGAAATATAAATCTACCTGTTTATCTTGATGTATCTCAATTCTATTAATAATTACTTTCATAAATTCTGGTGTTAGTTCTTTTAACTCTAAAAATTCTTGTACAACACTTTTTATTTTTTCTGTATCATCTTGTTTTGAATCTTCTTTTTGCCCCTTAATTTCTATGTATTCATTTTCTTTTTGTTTTATTTCATCTCTAAATTTTTCCAATAATCTTTCATACATTTCTTCACTTATTTTATTGTTCAATTTGTCTACATACATTTGGTCAATATTGTTATTTATCAATTTTATCTCGTTTTCTAGTTTTTGAAGTATTTTTCCATAATCATATTTTGTCATTCTTTTTTTTACTTCTAATTCTATTTTTTCACTATTTATTTTTTGAAATAAATTTTTAATATAATTGATTATAGTATCTTCTAAATTAGAATAACTAAATCCATGAGAAGTACAAAGTCCTAATTTTGAGTTTCTGCGATAATTATTACATACCATATAATAATTACCATTCTTTTTTCCTCTTACCCCTATTTTATGTTTGCATTCATAACAAAAAAGTAAACCATCCAATAAAAAAATATTTTTCTTTTCATTTCTATTGTAGTTCTGAACTATTATCATTTTCTGCACAGCATCAAATATATTTTTTTCTATTATTGGTTCATGTGTATTTTCTACAGTTACCCATTTTTCTTCTGGATTTGGTCTGATTTTTCTATTTTTATAACTTATTCTACTTCTTTTATTTTGCACTGTTGTACCTATATAAACTTTATTTTTTAATATGTTTTTTACTGTTTTATTTTCCCAAAATGTTTCTTTATTATACCTTGATTTATTTGCTGTTGGAATATTATTACTATTTAAATAATCTCTTATTGCTCCGATTTGATTTCCATTATATGCCTTATTAAATATAGTTTTTATAATTCTTGCCTCTGGCTCATAAATTATTAATTTATTTTTATCTTTTGAATCTTTTATGTATCCAAGTGGTGTTTTTCCACCTACCCATTTTCCTTGTTTTTGCATCGTGTGCATTGCCGTTCTTATTTTTTTTGATAAGTCTTTCGAATACATATCATTTAATATTGATTTAAATGGTGCAATATCATTATTACCGTTTGATGTTTCAAAAGTATCTATTCCATCTGTTACTGAAACATATCTTACATTATTGTCAGGAAACCATTTTTCCATATATTCTCCTGTTTCTATATAATCACGGCCTAAACGAGATAAGTCTTTTGTTACAACCATATTAATTTTTCCATTTTCTATATCTCTTATCATTCTTCGAAAATCAGGTCTATTAAAATTTGTTCCAGTAAAACCTTGATCAATATATATATCTATTAATTGGTACTTCCATCCTAATTTTTGCACATATTCTGTTAATAATGCTCTTTGATTTTTTATGCTTTCACTTTCATCATAACCTCTGTCTACATCTTCTTTTGATAGTCTTATATAAATCGCTACCTTGTATATTGTTTTTTCTATTTGTTCAAGCATTGTTCCTCCCTTCTATGCTTGATAAAAACAATTTGAATTTAAGTTTAATTATATCTCATTTAACACAAAATTTTAATGTTCAAAAATATTTTTCTTTAAGATATTAATTATTAAATATTTTATTAATTCTTCCAACTCTTCACCATTTTCATCGAAGTACATATTAATTTTGAAAGTTTCACTCATATTAATTCACTCTCCCTATACTATATATACATCCGTTTTCTTATAAAAATTCTCCCTTATATTAAAATTTATTTTTAAATTTTTTAAATATATCCACACTTGCTCATAATTAGTTTAAGGGTAGCTATGTGATAGTTTTCACTATCACACACCTACCCTAGTTAGTAAAATATGTCATCTGTTTTGTTTGAAAGCATTGGTATTACTGGTTTTTCTAATTATAAAAAATGTCCATTTTAGAAGTTTATTTTACTTAATAATTTGGACATTTTAAGCTTATACGTAATTTTATAAATAGTAATGTGACTAAATGCAAAATAACAGTACACAAACATACTATTTTAATTTATAACTTGTAAGTTGTCGTTATCCTTAATTATTTTCTTGATACCATTCTGCAAATTTTTCCATAGCAGAATAAGAACCATCTATAGACCTTCTATCATCTCTTTCCTGTTCATTCATTTCTGCTAAAGTTTTATCAAAACCTTTAGGTTTAAAAATATACCATAAATCAGACCATTTTTCTTTTCTATCTTGTCCTTGAATTTTATTTGATAAATTACCAGGATGCTTTCCATAAAAATAATGTATTTCTTTTCCATCATGATATGCTAAACATTCATTAAATGCACATGTTCTATTACTTTTATTTTCCATTAATTTTAAAATTCCATCTATTCCAATTGTTTCTAATGAAAAATTAACAAAAGCTCTTGGAAAACCATTCAACTCATCAATTCTAAAATCCGTATCTAATGCAATGCAAGATTTTTTCACCATTTCATAGGCTTGACAGACTTTTGACTTTGCAATTTCTTGTATATCATCACTTCGTGGTTCATCTAACTCAAAATCAATTGTACTTAATTTTATATTCTTAAAGTATTTCTCTGCTGATTTAGCTTTTCCTTTGTTATGTGTTACAAAAATTATTTCTTTTTCCATTTCAATCACTCCAATTATTATCTGTTATTTTAAATAATTAAATATTTCTTTTGGATATATTTTTAACTCTCCATTTATAAAGTTATCTATATCTATCCACATTGCATCATTTTCACAATTATCATCAACTATATGATATTTTTCTTTATAATCAAAATTATTTATATCGACATTATAAAATAATATTAATTCATGTGCATTTTTTCCGTTATAAGTAAATATATTTTCAGAAATACCCAAAAATTCTCCTACATTAATATCTATATTAAGTTCCTCTTTAAATTCTCTTTTTAAAGCGTCTTTACTATTTTCTAAAAATTCAATACCACCACCTATGCTTCTATAGAATATTTCATTTTTAGTTTTATCATACCCTTCACTAACTAAAATTTTATTATCTTTTTTTACTATGCCAAGTACAACAGGTCTTATCTCTTTAAATTTATCCATATTTAAATCTTACCTCCCCTACAACTTACTTTGTCCTTTTCTTTTTTTTCTTCACAAAAAAATCTCCTTTACCAATTACTATTTATCTAATTATTTAATCCTTTTAATTGGGTGTCTTATAACTGTTTTTAATTTATTAACATCACATTTTCTTGGATCGCTTAAATATATTTCGTGATGGTATCTTTCATCAGTTATATCTAATTCATAGCCATTTTCTTTCATATATTCATGCATTAAATTAACTGTTGTTGGTTCGTCATCATAAGAACCTAAGTGCGTACATTGAACACATAGTCCTTCATCATAAGTTAAAAACTCGACTCTTGAAAAGTCTTGTTTTTTCTTTCTCGTTGCTTCTTCAATAGCCCACTCAAAATCTTCTTTGGTTACAAAGTCTGGTAATCTAATAATAGATATAAAGTGCATAGTATTTTTATTATTATAATCAATGCTACCTTTTAATCCATCTTGCCACCAAAATCCTTCTAATGGTGGAACAACATATTCAAAAAAACCATCTATTTTATGAGTTCCTTTGTAGCTCATTTTTATTGTATAAGCAATACCATATAATAATCCTATTGTATTTTTATAATCTCCGTTTTCTTCGTTAGGGTTTCCTGCTCCTCTAACTGCTATATAATTCATTTTAGGAATTTCTACTATACTAGGTTTATTCTTTGGCATATAGAATTCCTTATATTCTTTTTTATAATCAAAAGCCATAATTACATCTCCAATCTATTTAACAAATTACTAGTTATCTTTCACTTTTTTTATCCTTTGAATGATAATTAGCTCCTGTATTATTTCAATTTTTTAATGTCTTCACCCATTATTTCTAAATAATCTTTTTCTGCTTGTGTTAAATGATTTTTCATATATTTATCATATTCTTCATGAGCTTTGGCTAATGCTTTTTCATGAGATATCGTTCCTGCTCCTTCTAATATGTCTTTATGAGTCATAGTTAAAAATCCATCTAGTTCTTTTACCCATTCTTTCATCGTCATTGCATGCATATTTAACGCATTAATCTCTGCAACATCTAAATATGCTGACACCATTCTATTTAATAAATCCATCTCTTTTTCAGTTAAATAATTTTTAGCAATTTCTGTTTCTGCTCTGGTAGGCATGTTTCCCTTGAAATTTGTTAATCCTATATTATCTTTTTCACTATCTACTCTGTTAAATATTACTTCTGCTGCCGTATTGCCATGAACAGCATAGTGCATTTTGTTTTGAACTGTTTTAAAAAATTCTCTTGTTTGTTCATTTTTCGCATCATAATCTACACTAGTCGCATAAATGTCCAATATTTTTCTCCAAAATACTTTTTCAGATGAACGGATATCTCTAATTTTTTCTAATACTTCTTCAAAATATGTTCCACCACCATTATTTTTGAATCTTTTAACATTAAGGTTATATCCTTTTATTAGATATTCTTTTATCAATTTATTTGCCCATATTCTAAATTGCGTACCTCGAACTGATTTTACTCTATATCCCACTGATATAATTAAATCCAAATTATAAAATTTTGTTTTATAATTTTTTCCATCTTTGGCAGTTAGTAAGGATTCCTTACTAACTGATTTTTCTTGCAATTCTCCTTCTTCAAAGATATTTTTTATATGCATTGTTATATTATTTCTAGTTGTGTCAAATAATTCAGCCATTGAATTTTGAGTAAGCCATACATTTTCATCTTCTAATCTTACTTCAATATCAACTTGTCCATCATCTGTTGTATATATTATAAAACTATTTTTCTCATTTAACTCACCGTCCATTATGCAAACTCCTTTCAAAACTTATTTTCTATTTAATTGCGTTTTTAATGTCTTTTATAATTTTCTTAATTTTACATGAAACATTTGTTTTTGTCAATATTAAAAAATAAATTTCAAAATTTTTTTGAACTCTGAAATTTAAGTATTTATATCAAATTCAAATTGTTTTATCTCGCATACTGTCTACTTTGAAATCTACCTTCAGGTATATCATGCAGGGCAATAGCAACAGCAAGAGAATATCCAAGCACAAGTGATGCCTCAAACCCAGAACCAATAGCCAAACCTTCTGGAAAATTATGAAGAGCAAGACCAATGCTAATTATAATTCCTGTTTTTAGCATACTATTTGCGTTTCTAAAGCTTCCTCTAGTATTTTTAAACTTATTATTAACAAAAATATCACAAGCAATCATAGTAACTATACCGAATGCAATTCCAATAAGTACATATATAATAGAAGATATATTTAATGCTTCTGGAATCAAATCAAAACATACAATTCCAGTCATTAATCCTGAAGCAAGTGAGAGAATAAATCCTAAAAATTTATTTGAAGTATTTTTAAAAGACACTCCAATAATTCCACCTAAAGTAGTACCAAAAGTACCAAAAAATAAACCAATTAGCGTTGTTTTTAATAATCCTTGCAAAATAAAAACTCCTTTACTAACAAACTTTATATAAGTTTATTAATAAAGTGCTTATTTATGACCTTAGAATAATTATAATTTTTTATTAATCTTTCTATATTTATAGCAAATTTTAACCAGTCCGTCTTGCATATTAATTGATAACTTTTCCTTGTATATGATATTGTTTTAGCTAGTTCTGGCTTTACTCCTATTTGTATTAATGCTTTAGTTCTTCTTTTCGGTATCTTCCATTGCTTCCATATTATAACTCTTATTCTCATCCTTAGATGTTCGTCTATTTTCGTTATTGCGGTTTTCATATTCGCTATTCTAAAATAATTTATCCATCCCCTTACTAAATAGTTTATTTGTTTTATTCTTTTATCTAAACTTATACTCCAACTTCTATTTGTTAATTGTTCTAGTTTTCTCTTTAGCTTTTGATAGGATTTTATGTGTGGTTTTGGTTTCCACTTTTCTCCTTTTGTTGCCCAATGAGGGCACAGTAAAAATACTAGATACTTCTACATTACCTTTAGTTTCCAACTTATTCTCTTGTAGATAGTCTTCAGTATGAAGTTGTCTACCATTATCGTATTTTTGATTACCTTTCATAAAAAAAATCCTCCTATCGTTCAGTCCTTCACAAATTGTATATATCCAATTTGCTACTATGACTTCTGCTGACTTCTGATATTTCACTCTAATATCACTACTAGCATTTTCATACCTAGTTCAAGGTATTTCCAAAATATCAGACCTTCCCAGGTAAGAACAACAACTTTCCTCTCATATATCTGCCACATTTACTGTATGATCCTTGGATAGCTATTGGGCTTTGTTTTGTTAGGCAAACTCGCCCAGCTCAATTCAGCCTTATATGTGATTTCTGCCTCACGATGGACACCCTTGTCATTCGCTAATAGTTCGCCACTATCAGGCACTATATGGGACTTTCACCCACAAGTTGTTGCCCATGCTGGGCACACCTACATAAAAAGAGAAAAGCATATGCTTTTCTCTTTTTACAAGGTTCCTTTTTATTTAATGTCTACCCAGAAGGGTTCACTTCATTATTCTTCATTTCCCTTTAACTTTTCTGCTCTATCAGCTGCAATCAAATTATCAATCATTTCATCTAAATTTCCATTTAAAAAGTCTTCCATTTGATATATGCTAAGTCCAATTCTATGGTCTGTTATACGTCCTTGTGGATAGTTATATGTACGTATTTTTTCGCTTCTATCTCCACTTCCTACTTGTGATTTTCTTTCATTTGCAAGCTCTGCATCTTGCTTTTCCTTTTCTTTTTCGTATAATCTTGAACGCAATAATCTCATTGCGTACTCTCTATTTTGAACTTGAGATCTTTCTGTTTGACATTCTGCAACAATACCAGTTGGTTCATGTATTAATCTTACGGCTGATGATGTTTTATTAACATGCTGTCCACCTGCACCTGATGCTCTATACACTTCCATTTTTATATCTGCTGGATTTATATCTATTTCAACATCTTCAACAACTGGAAGTACTGCAACTGTTGCAGTTGAAGTATGAATTCTTCCACTGCTTTCTGTATCTGGAACTCTTTGTACTCTATGAACACCGCTTTCGAACTTAAGTCTACTATATGCTCCTTTTCCTGTTACCATAAAGGAAATTTCTTTATAGCCACCAAGTCCTGTTTCATTTTCATTTAATACTTCTAATTTCCAGTGCTTTTTTTCTGCATACATTGAATACATTCTAAATAAAGTTCCTGCAAAAAGAGCTGCTTCTTCTCCTCCTGCTCCGCCTCTTATTTCGCATATAATGTTTTTATCATCATCCTTATCTTTAGGAATTAATAATAACTTTAATTCTTCTTCGATTTTTGGCAACTTTTCTTTTGCTTCAAGCATATCCATTTCTGCAAGCTCTTTTAATTCAGGATCGTTTAGCATTTCTTTTGCTTCTTCAAGACTTTCCTTTGTTTTTTTGTATTCTCTAAATTTTTCAACAATTGGCTCAATTTCCGCATGTTCTTTCATATATTCTCGCCACTCGTTTTGTTTTGATATTATTTCAGGGTCACTTATTTTTTTTGTTAGTTCTTCATATCTCTTTTCTACGTCCTCTAATTTCTGAAACATCTTTCTTTTCTCCTCTTTTTAATTTTCAACATTCTTATTATACACCCAAAACGTTAAATGTTCAAGAATTTAGCTCAATTAATTGGTACTCTTTATCAATTCTATTTAAAATTTCCTCTTCTCTGTGTGAACATGTAAATAGTAATATTTGATTTCCATTAAAAGTTTGAGCAATAAACTTTAATGTATTTTCTAACCTTTCGTCATCATAATATGCAAATGCTTCATCTAAAATGATTGGCATTGTTTCTTCAGATATTTCTTTTACCATAGATAATCTAAGAGATAAATATAATTGCTCTATTGTTCCAGCACTTAACTTTTCAGCAGATACATATTCTCCACTTGGAATTTCAACTATCATTCCTTTTTCATCATTAACTGAAACTTTATTATATTTTCCATTAGATATTTTTTCTATGTTTGAAGATAAATTTGCAGTAAATTTAGGTGTTACATTATTTTTCATCTTTTCATAGGCTATTTGTAAAAATTCTCTTGCCTTATTAATTATATTATTCTTATTAATTAAATCTTCATATTCTTGTTTTAAACTCTCCAACTCTTCTTCAAAATTAATTAAATCTTCTAAATTGTTTATTATTTTTTCTTTTTCTAATTTAATTAAATTTAAATTAATTTCTTGTTTATTTATTATTTGTTCATTTTTATTTAATTCGTTATTTAATTCATTAAACTGTAATAAATAATTTAAATCTTCATTATTCATTTTATATAAATATTTTGTTTTTAATTGTTCTTTTTTAAAATTAATATTTAATTCTAACTTATTTATTAAATTATTTATTTCATCATTTAATTCTACATTATTTTTTTGAATTATTTCTATTTTATTATTTATTAATTTTATTTTTTCGTTTAATTGGTTTTTTATTTTATTTTCTTTTTCTTTTTAGCAAACTTCATATCTTCTGTCTTTTTTGTATCCATTTCTATTCCTCCTCTCCGGAATGCTCCTGCTCATATTTGCGAACCTTTGTGATCAGGTCACGATTGTACCGTTTC
>OJNS01001058.1_pt1 | contig 15142 bp, 10 predicted proteins | sample 1597911 | NCBI WGS metagenome assembly OJNS01 (sample SAMN01915214, study PRJEB22387) | human gut metagenome | isolation source: stool | host: Homo sapiens | place: USA
TATTTAGTATATACAAGAAACAAAAGGACCTATCTTCTTTATTAGTCTTTGTTTTTTAGAATAAACTAAATATTAAGGCATATTTTAAAAAGTTACATAAGGGAATAACTCAAAAAAGGAAAAAAGGTTCATACGGAGAAGATATAACAAGAAAAAACCTCCTTGCAATTCTTTGCAAAGAGGTTACTGAATTGTACACCCGATGAGAATCGAACTCATATCGTCGGAACCGGAATCCGGTATTCTATCCATTGAACTACGGGTGCGTCTGAAACTTGGACGTGCAAAAGTACAAAATATATTGTCTTTATCCTAATAATTTGGGATATTTATCTATCAAAATAATATTTTGCACATTAATTTAAGAACAAAACAATCAATTTGATTATATTTTCGGCTAAACATATAACAATATCACAAATAATTTCTATATTTGCAAGCAATTAAAACAACTAGATCTATTTTACAATGAGTTACCTAATTAAACCAGCTAACTATAAAGCCTTGCTTGATTTAAAACAAACAGAGTTAGGCATTAAGCAAATAAAAGAGTTCTTTCAACAGAACCTGTCGTCAGAATTACGTCTGCGCCGTGTCACCGCCCCGCTATTTGTATTGAAGGGAATGGGTATCAATGATGACTTGAGCGGAACCGAACGGGCGGTATCTTTCCCTATTAAAGACTTGGGAGACGCACAGGCCGAAGTTGTCCATTCACTGGCAAAATGGAAAAGGCTGACTTTGGCCGATTACAATATAGAGCCGGGTTATGGCATCTATACAGACATGAACGCCATCCGGGCTGACGAGGAATTAGGTAATCTCCACTCGCTATATGTAGACCAGTGGGACTGGGAGCGTGTAATTACCAAAGAACAACGCACGGTTGATTTCCTGAAACAAATAGTAACCCGTATTTATGCAGCCATGCGCCGCACAGAATATATGGTATGTGAAATGTACCCGCAGATCAAACCCTTCCTGCCACATGACATTCATTTCATCCACTCGGAAGAGCTTTGCCAGATGTATCCCGACAAGAGTCCGAAAGAACGTGAACATGCCATCTCACAAAAATACGGTGCGGTATTTATTATAGGTATAGGCTGCAAACTGAGTGACGGTAAAGAACATGACTTGCGCGCACCTGACTATGACGACTATACCACAATCAACCCGGAAACCGGACTTCCCGGTCTGAATGGCGACCTGTTAGTTTGGGACAAAGTACTGGACCGTTCCGTCGAACTTTCCTCTATGGGTATCCGTGTAGACAAAGAAGCGCTGCTCCGCCAACTGACACTCAGCGGACAGGAAAAACGTAAAGAACTGTATTTCCACAAACGCCTGCTAAATGAAACTCTTCCTTTGTGTATCGGCGGTGGTATAGGACAGTCACGACTCTGTATGCTTTATTTACAGAAAGCCCACATAGGTGAAATCCAAGCCAGTATATGGCCCGAAGATATGAGAAAAGAATGCGCTCAACTGGGTATGCAACTTATTTGATTATAATCTATCAGCAATGAAAGAAGAGGATGATTATAAAAAGTCATCCTCTTTTTATTTGTCATTTTTACAAATTACCCCTATCTTTAACGCACATTTTATAATAAAAGAAATGCCATGAACGTACAAATAGAAGAAAGCTGGAAACAACATCTGGCACCCGAATTTGAAAAAGATTACTTTATCAGACTCACTGAGTTTGTAAGAAGCGAATACCAGACTGCCACTATTTACCCACCGGGCAGATTTATATTCAACGCCTTCAATCTGTGCCCGTTTGACAAAGTGAAAGTCGTCATTATCGGCCAAGATCCCTACCATGGTCCCGGCCAGGCGCACGGACTCTGCTTCTCTGTTAATGACGGAGTACCTTTTCCTCCTTCCCTACAAAATATTTTCAAAGAAATACAAAGCGATTTGGGTGCTCCCATCCCTACTTCAGGCAACCTGACCCGCTGGGCGAATCAAGGAGTTTTATTACTCAATGCCACACTGACGGTCCGTGCCCATCAGGCAGGCTCTCATCAACGACAGGGCTGGGAGGAATTTACAGATGCCGCCATCCGTGTACTGGCAGAACAACGTGAAAATATTGTATTCATCTTATGGGGATCTTATGCACAGAAAAAAGGCGCCTTCATAGACCGCAACAAGCACCTGGTACTGGCTTCCGCACATCCGTCCCCCCTGTCAGCCTATAACGGTTTCTTTGGCAACAAGCACTTCAGCCGCACCAACGAATACTTGCAAGCACACGGGCAAACACCGATTGAGTGGTAGACATAAATTAAAGACCAGAATAAAAAAAATGAGAAATGGTTGCCGATAACAACATGCAACCATTTCTTATTTTTTATTCTCAGTTTCTCCTAGTACCAATTCACTGCACTACCCGTATTGCTTCGCTGGTCCCATTTCAAAGCATCGGTCAACATACTGGAGTTAGCACGAATACTGAAGTTATAGGAAGTAAAGGGACCAAATACCAAGCCACAACTCATATTGAAACAGTGCAGGTCACGGCTGATATTGACCGTTGTCATTGACATCTCTTTCGTATTAAAATCATATCCCGAAGAATAATTCACATTCCAGCGGCTACCCAACTTCACATTACCGGAAACATTCAATGAATGAGTCACCGAATAAGGATATCGCATCGTCTTGATATTAATCTGCTTGCTTCTGTCCTCACGAATACTATAACTATAACTCAAGCTCAATGACCATGGCATCTTGAAAGCCATATAGCCATCCGGATCTATAGCCGCCTTCTCTGTCTTTCTCAAGCCGGAATTATCTTCTTCCTCCTTGTTTTCATTGTCATCATCACTGTACTCATCCAGATTTTCATTCTTCTTGTCTTTATCCCCCTTACTGTCCTTTTCATCTTTCGGCCCAAACCACTTTTTCCACGAATCATTATTCAATGTATACGAGAAAGAACCGCTATACCCCTGAAAACGACCAAAACGTCCGTATGACCATTCTGTACGGTTGCCTTCCACTACCTTGCCGTCTTTATCAAACTCATAAGCATACGTAGCAAACTGGGCGTTCATATTAAAAGTATAACTCTTGGTCAGTTTCAAGCGCAGATTCATACTCAAATTTCCCCAAGGTTTCTCTTTAGCCGCCGCATTATAGGAAATACTGGCTCCCAACTGGTCAATCAAGCTGATTTTCTTCACTCCGGTAGTATCCGCATCGGATTTCACTTTCATTTCCACATTATTATCTATAGAGAAAGTGAAATTCTCGGATTTACCACTGGGCGAGAAAGAGTAAGGCAAACCTTCATATGGATTATAAGTCTGAGTACGTACTTCTCCATCCGTATCAGTATAAGTATACGTTCCCACATATCCATACCTAGACGTACTGAAGTCCGGTGCATAACTCATGCTCACCGAAGGAGTAAAGACGTGACGGATCATTTCAATCTTGTCGCCAAACAATTTCTTCCACGGTTTGTAGAAACCATACATCTTGGTATTCACCTGCAAGCTCAAATCATAGTTATACACACGGTTGAAACCGTTGATTGTATCTCTCCGCACATTATTAGGTGCCGACGGATCATAACTCTGCTCCACCTTGCGCATATACCAGCGCTCGGTATAGTTGAAAGAAGGCACAACGTTGATATATTTAAACAAAGTGAATGTAGCGCTGATAGGAATCTTATGCTGCATACCATTAGTCCATTTATTCAAGCCCTGCTTCAGAATCAGATTATCCTTGGTATTAATCGAGTTCGTCATCTGGCCGGTATATTGGAGTGAGATTTTCTCATACCAACGTTCATCACCTACCGCTTTCTTACGCTTGAACGGATAAATACGGTTCAATGAAATATTCAAGTCCGGCAACGTCACGCTGATAGAAGAGTCCCGTGTATTCTGAGAAATATTGAATGTACTGGACAAATTCAATCCTATCTCGGGAAAGTTACGCGAATAACTCACACTAGACGTCTTGGTGTTATTTGAATACTGCTGCGGGTTGTACAAACTACTCAGGTTACGCTGGTCATAACTACTGGTCGCAAAGTTCACATTCGCCGAAAAAGAGCTGTTAGGGTTAGCCTTGGCATCCTGTCTGTGACTCCATGCAATTCTGAAATCTTTTGTAACCATATAGTCCGGCATATTCTTCTCACCGGTTTTCGTTACCAGATAACTGGCATTGAAATTACCGCTATATTTATATCTCTTGTTATAATTAGACTGCACGGACAGTCCCCATGAACCTTTCGTAAAGATCTCACCCAACACTTTCAAATCCATACGGTCACTGATGGCGAAATAATATCCCCCATCACGCAAATAAAAACCACGATTCATTTCATCACCGTATGTAGGCATAATGAATCCTGACGAATAACTGCTGTTAAACGGAAAAAATCCGAAAGGAATAGCGATAGGCAACGGCACATCCTCCACCACCAGCTGGGCAGGACCGAAAACCACATTTTTCTTAGGACGCACTTTCGCCATGGAAAGTTTCAGATAGAAGTGAGGATGTTCGTGATTATCACACGTAGTATATCGTCCGTGACGCAAATAAAGTTCATCATTAGCACCTTTCTTCGACTCCTCACTGGTAACGTATCCTTCCCCCTGCTGAGTAACGATATTATTAATGAACCCCTTCTTCGACTTGAAGTTATAACGCATGATTTTTGACTCATACGGAGTCTCGCCATCCTTAAAGACAGGAGTACCTTTTTCCACGCCAGCCGAGTCGGGAACACCACGGGCATACACCGTACTGCTATCCATGTTCATTGTAATCACGGCAGAGGTCAACTCTATTTTCTCATAGTTCACCTTACCGTCACCATACAGATGGGCATATCCGCCCTCAGTGAATACGATAGAGTCATTTGCTTCATAAATAACAGGCGCATCCAACGGCTGCTTCTTTTTAGGTGCAACCGTATCAATAGACAACGTATCTACCAAAGCACTATCTACTTTCAGGGAATCATTACCGGATGCAGAATTCCGCTTTCTGCGTTGAGCACCTGTACTTAAAGAAAGTGACAGGCATGCAAATAGTAGTAGGAATGTTATAAATCTATGTCGTTTTAGTGGCGTCATTCACAAATCATTTACGCTTTTGAGGGGCAAAATTAAGCATTATCCGCCAATAATGAACTATTTAGCGGATATTTAATTTATTTTTAAGGCTTACAAGAAACATTCGCACCAATGGTTAAAACGGATTATCCCATCTTCCCCATAACGTGAAATACTCTTTAACGCCTTCTCCACGCTCTTTTCCCTGTCCAGATGCGTCTTTGAGAAAAACTTGTCGGCAAAGCAAATAACCTGTTCTTCCAGCGAAACCGGAACCATATTCCGATGAGGAACAGGCAACTGCTGGTCAATAATACTTTGCAAAGACATACCCGCTCCCGTATGTCTCTCACAGACCAATGCATGACGCGGAAATCCTTCTTTCCGCATCAGATCAGCCCCCAAATATCCATGACAAATATAAGGATAAGATCCGAAACAACAAATGCCCTCAGCATCCGTCATAAAAATACCAATATCGTGCAGCATCGCCGCCTCTTCCAGAAACTGCTTGTCCAGATTCAATTCCGGATGCTTTCCGGCAATCCATAACGCCTTATCGGCCACCGAACGGCTATGCGCCAGCAGGATATGTTTCAGTTCATTATCTTCAGGATAATATTTATTAATGATAGCAAGTGCGTCCATTCTCAATTAAATTCTTATTTTTGTGCAATATTACAAAATAATCGCCACATATCATGAAAACAAAATACATTTTCCTATGCTGCCTCTTGTTTACTTTCAACGCCGTGACCGCGCAAAAAGTTATTACCGGAGCCGAACAGATGGACCACCTCTTACCTATATTAAAAGGGAAGCGTGTAGCATTGGTTGTAAACCAAACCTCCAGGGTAGGAGAAACTCATCTGTTGGACACCCTGCTGGCAGCGCATATACAAATAAAAAAGGTATTCGCTCCCGAACACGGATTCCGGGGTGACGCCGATGCCGGAGAAACCATCAGGAACGGAAAAGATGCCCGCACGGGAATACCCATCCTGTCCCTTTACGGTAAAAATAAGAAACCTACAGCCACACAGCTACAGGACATAGACCTGATTGTGTTCGACATTCAGGATGTAGGTGCCCGTTTCTATACCTATATCAGCACCATGCAGTATGTAATGGAAGCTTGTGCCGAGAACCGGAAACAACTGGTCATCACAGACCGGCCCAATCCTTGTGATTACGTGGACGGCCCTGTGCGACAGAAAAACCAGAAAAGTTTTGTGGGTATGCACGCCATCCCCATTTTACACGGTTGCACTGTAGGCGAGCTGGCTCAAATGATCAATGGCGAAGGCTGGCTGCCCAATGGCAAAAAATGCGCGTTGACCGTTATCCCCGTAGAAGGTTGGAAACACGGACAACCCTATTCGCTTCCGGTAAAACCCTCTCCCAACCTGCCCAACGACCAGGCAATTGCCTTATATCCTTCACTCTGTCCGTTTGAAGGTACAGCCATCAGTGTGGGCAGAGGTACTCTTTATCCTTTTCAAGTAATCGGTTCACCGGATATCCGCATCTCCTCCTTTTCTTTCAGACCGGAAGCCTTGGAAGGCTTTGACAAGAATCCGATGTATAAAAACCAATACTGCTATGGCAATAATCTCCGCCATATCACCGCCCCGAAAGGATTCTCTTTAAAATACATCATCACCTATTATCAAGCTTATCAAGACCTTGGGAAAGCGGACAAGTTCTTTACCCGCCCGCAATGGTTCGACCTGCTGATAGGGAACCGTACCGTAAGGGAACAAATCATGAAAGGAGCCAGTGAAGAAGAAATCCGTGCAGGATGGCAGAATGAACTGGAAGCCTACAAAAAGATGAGAGAGAAATACCTGCTTTATGAATAATATTTCCTTCCAAGCTGACAGATTTCGTCAAAAAAGGAGACAACAACCCAATCTATTCAGGACACGCAACACCATTCCTCTGCATCCACCAAGCCCCAACCACAAACGGCTTTCCAACCGCCAACACATGGAATCCGTTTCAATCTTCTTTCCGGAAGGCCTGCATACCTTTCTCACCACCCCGATGATATCCGTGTCCTCACATTCCTCATAAAAACGGCAGACGCCATCCCCCTGCATCAGATAACGACTGTCTCTTTTTTGAATAATCCGATGCAATACATACCGGTCTGTCTGCCGGAACAGAATGACATCAAAAAGTTTCAACTCCTCCTTATCATACGGCCCCACCACCACTTCATCCTTCCCATTTCTCAGTAAAGGCATCATGGAATTGCCTTTCACCCGGAACTTCACACTCCTGCCACTTTTGATTTCCGACTCCACCCACGCAAAGAAACATTCATTCGCTATCCGCTTCATACCCATCTCCATATAAAGTACGACATACTAATTTCACCGCCTCCGCATCGGGCAAACACTCCAGATGATAAACAGGAATGGATGAAACCATCTTTTCCAACAGACTACAAACCCCACAGTATAATTCCTCCTCGTATGCAAATGCAGGAGGAGCAGACGGATGCAAAGCTGCATAAGCCTGCAAAGTGTTCAATCTCCGTATCTTGTTATACGGTGCTTGTGACAAACGTACACATCCGGCCAACGGATAACGCTCCGCCTTATAACAAGGAGTCTTCCCACTCCACGGGCTGCCATATACCCACACGCCCCCCTCTTCATAACGCACAATGGGACTGTCATCATTCAGCAACTTACTTCCTGCTATATTTTCCCTCCACAAACGGGTATGGGTACTTTTTCCGGTTCCGCTTTCACCTAAAAAAAGAACCGCTTTCCCCTTATAAACAATACAACTGCCATGCAAGGCAACCGTATCTTTCCGTACCGTCATCAGGCCATACCCCATCCATAAGGCAAACCTTAAAAGACGGGGAGAATAATGACCATATAAACAGATACCTCTCCCGGTTCCACCCATCGTCCGGAGATAAAGCGACGGTTCTCCCTGCGGAGCCAGTTCCAACAAAAAGCTATCCCCACTCACACCAAAAGTACCGGTTACATCTTCATATCCGAACCCATAGGACTTTCTCTGAAAAGCCGGAAAACCCCAACCGTTTCCCTCCCAAACAGTAAAATCCGGCAACCAAGCACCCTCATATACATCTTTTGCCGAAACCAGATCCGGTTGCCAACTAAAAGGCTTGAAACCGCTGATACCATCCACCGCCTCCATCAACCTTTCGTCCGGCAGCGCGAAGCAGTGGCCACCTATTTTATAAATTCGATCCATTGTCTTTTCCATTTAATCTGATTACACGATGACAATACGCCAACGAACTTTCCCGATGGGCTATCGTAAGAACAGTCAGCCCCCTACACTCCTTCATCAGACCGAGAAGCATTTCATTGACAGCCCGTTCAGTCTCATTATCCAATGCAGAAGTAGCCTCATCCAGTAGAAGCACCTCCGCTTTCTTATACAAAGCACGGGCTATGCCTACCCGTTGTTTCTGACCTCCCGAAAGCCTTCCTCCCCCTTCACCCAAAGGAGTATCCATTCCTTGCGGCAATTCATCCACCCAAGCATCCAATCTCACCAGCCTCACTATCTCCGCTACCCGTTCCTTATCTATAGACCGGCATCCCAAAGCAATGTTTTCCGCCAAGGTCCCATCCAGCACAAACACTTCCTGTTGCACATATCCCACCCTGCGATGCCATTCCTGCCTCGGCACATCGGCAAGCGGCCTGCCATCTATCCGAATAACGCCTTTATCCGGAGTGATAAATCCCAAAAGCAGATTAAACAAGGTAGATTTACCCACGCCACTCTCACCACAGATACCTACATATTCCCCCTTACGAATAGTACAACAAAAGTCCTTTAGAACCTCTTTACTTTCAGGATAAGCATAGGTGAGGTGTTCTATCCGTATCTCTTTTTGAAAAGAAAACGCTTCCTGCCCCCATGATGGAGAAACTGCTTCCATCCCCTTATCCCCCAACCCTTCCTCTATAATCCGCAGAGAATAGACCGCATTCTGTACTTGTGTCCAACCACCTAAGATGCCGCGCAAAGCGGGTAACAGCCGGAAAGCCGCCACAGCAAAGACACCTACCAACGCTTTGATATCCCCTGTTCCGAAAACGGTGAGCAAGGTCAGCCCCGATATGACCGCCATTTCGGAAAGGCAAAGAGGAAGATGCTGTATCGTTTCCAGTTTCAAACGGCTCTCACTGATTTTCCTTACCCTCTGGGCGAATGCCTGCTGAAGAAAAGGAAACGCCGCATTCAGTTCCAATTCGGCATACCCTTTCATCGTTTCCGTGACCAGCCGGGATTGCTCACGACGAGCCTGCTGCTCCTGCTCACCATAACGGCGCATCGGTTTCCTGATCCCCCATCCGTAAATCAGCATGAAAGGCAGAAAGGCAATATACAGCATCAGTACCGTCAACGGAGCGTAAACCAACAAAGCTGCCGTCACCCAAAAAACAAGCAGCAGTTCTCCTGTCATGCGAAGCAAGGGGGAAAGAAGGTTTAAAGAAAAAGCATAACAGATATAGTTCACCTCATATCCCAGCCGGATACTCCCCCTGCTGCGTATAAACAATAATCCCCGTTGATAGTAAGAAGTAAAGAGAGAAAAGCTGAGCCGACGGTAAAGAGACATCAGAAAATGGTTTTGAAAACGTGAAAGCCCCGCTGCCAAAGCGTTTTTCACCAAAATAAAGACTATTGCCACCAGACAAAATAACAGGGCGGCATCTTTATCCCTCCCGTCATCCAACAGAAAAAACAAGACAGGCAACAGGGCAGCGAGTCCGGCAAAGTCAAGTAATGCGCAAAGAAATACGGCACAAACCACCCTTATCCCCATTTTCCTTTCATCAGGCAACAATAAACGGCAGATTCTTTTCAACATAAACCGCCTATTTTCGTTCCGTCTGGAAGATGGTATGGGGAGAGCGCAGATGCAACAGAATAGAATTTCCAACCCATTTGCACAGTGAAATGCGCAACACGCTGTTGCACGCACGATGAGTATGCAGCATACGTTTGGTTTTATAAACCAGAATGCCCCATTTATTCTTCGCCGGAACTGACATCGTATAGGGTGGCCGGATGATTTCCCGTAAGATTTCCTCCGCCAACCCTTCTCCTCCATATACAGGAACGGAAGTTCCCAAATAATCATTACAGAGGCGGGTCATTGCCAATATCATATTTCTAAAACGAATATCCGTCACTTCCTCAGGAATATGCAGGCCGTATTTATTCAACAGGCAAGCCCAGTCGCAAAGATGATGAAGTGCCAGGCCGCGTGCATAATGCTGGGCGGCATGAAAAGCGAGAAATACGGTATTAAAGGTGGAAGATGGGATTAAAATGGAGCATTTTCCGTCCAATTCCGCCGATACGGGTTGTAGCAGTTTTTGAAGGAGCTTATCCATCTTCACCGCTATACGGTATGTTTCCGAATTAATAAAGGTTTTATGATTCTCTATCGGAATACCTTTATAGTAAAACATACTATGCTTTTCGGAGTGTTCAAAGTCCACCTCTATTCCTTTTTCTTCCATTAACCGGTCTGCCAGCCGGTTGGCCTCGGCATCACTTTTCCGGGAATGGTCTGCCGAATAAGTGAAGATGTCTATATCTCCCCCTTCCCTGTGCGAAGGAATGGGATAATAGGTGGAGAGGCCCACTCCTTTCAACTGGACCGTGGTAATGCCATGCGTTTTATAAAAAGCTGAAAGTTCGGCTATGGTATGGCAGTACCGCCGGTAGCGTTTTTCATAGTTCTCTACCGCCATCGCCCAGTTTAACTTCAAAGCCTTCGGGGGTTGCAAACAGGCCGGCAGGGTTTGTATTCCGTCCCATGCCAAGGCCATCACTCCCTGAGTGCAAGCTAGTCTGTAACACGCCTGCCAAAGGGCAGGAGATATATCGGTAAAAAGGATTTCACTAACCGGCTTTGTGCTGTTCAACGCGGATCGGAGCAAGGCAAATAGCATTTGCTCCGGTTTATCGAGTATTATATCCATTGTTATATCAATCAAGTAAGGCTGAACATTTCTTTAGTGCATCTGCCCAAATCACCACATCTCTTTCGGCCTGCTCTTGAGAAATATGATAAGATTCCACCAACACCAAGGCTGCCTCTTGTAAAGTGAAATCCTTTCCCGAAAGTCGTTTCCAAAGTAAGCAAGCGGAAAAATTAAAGGAAATAATACGGGTCAAATCAGTATCGGGAACACCTTGGTTCACAATTATTGTTTCTCCGGCTATGGAGCGGAGTTTGAAATGGGGATTAAGTTTCATAATCTTCTAATCTTAAAAAAAGAAAGCCGCCCGACCTTTCGAGACAGGACGACCTTCTTTTATTACAAATCACTTTCTGCCATGACTAATAACATGATAGCAAATAATTCTCTTATTTTTTATAACTATCCCAACCGGTTCCTGTAAAAGAAGGAGTACCTGTCACATTAATGATAGAGGAAGCATCTGTTATCGATGAATCAACAACCAAATTGCCGCTAAAAGTACCACCCTCAATATTTAATTCCATAGGTTCGGTGTTTCCGGTACTTTTTGATAATTCCACGTTACCATTAATAATACTAGTACCTTTAACAGTTACTTTAACTCCGTCAGTGTAGGTTGAATAGCCGCAAACATCAAATGCATATGCACCAGTTCCGGCATTAATCGTAGTATTGTTAATTAAAATATTACCACAATTGTTACTCAATACATATAAGGCATTTAGCCCCCTCACTGTCATAGCATCCAACGTCAAATTACAGTAGTTCTGAATCATAATTTTATCATTATCACTTGCCAGTGTTCCGTTTTTCATAGTAACGGTAGAACCTTTCAACAATTGACAACTGTTCGTTTCTGTGCCAGCCGAACCAACGGTCGGTTTAGCAAGTGTAAGCACATGGTTGTTCAAGTCCAATTCTACAGATTGTCCACTTTGCGTTTTAAAGCCATTACAAGTAGCGTCTCCATTCAAACGTATCTTCACGTTAGCATTACCGCTTAAGTATAAAAGTGCGGACGGATCGGAAAAAGTACCACCGGTAACAGCCAGCGATGCACCTGCACCAACCACATAGATCTTGCCATTCAGTGTTCCACCACTGATAGTCATCTGTCCCAAGTCATTGGCTGCACCATTATGGCCTTCATTATCCACCACATACTGAGCGGAACCAGTCGTATTGAATGTACCTCCTTTGATTTCAGCCACATGATGATTCTGTACAGTTGCCTGAGACATATTGGTGAACGTACCGTCGTTGATGACAAGCTGGGCTCCATCATCATTTTTAATGGTATTAAGACCTCCGGCAAATGTACCACCGTTTATGATAAGTGAAGGATTCTGATGATTAGTACCGCTTACATATCCATTTCGCGGATTCTTATTGGTATAATCATAATACCCATTGGCTATCATCGAAGAATAATGCCCGTTTTGCGATATCTCCACATTTGGATTAATCGTCATCTCGCCATGATTCAGAATATTATAATAGCTGTTACCACCTGAACTTTCTGAGTCCTGACCGTTTTCCTTACTTCTAATATAGGTTCCGCCATTAAGAATTACTGTACCGTTATTATAGATACAAGCTTTCCCGTGACTTACATTATCCACTGTACCATTTCCGTTAATGGTCAGTTTACTATCCTTGTTTACGGTAAATGTATCACCAGATTTGTTGGTGATTTTATGACCGTTCAAATTGATGATAACTTCATTCGTTGCGGAAATAGTAAAATCTCCCGTCAAGTCTGTGGCAAGAGTATAAGTTCCACCATTTTTTGCGACATTTTGCAAGTCGGCTACGGCAGCATCAACTACTTCAAATGCATCATTACCGGACAGATTGGGTAATTCAGCACCCTCTTCTTTATAAATAATGACAGTTGAAGTGTTACCGCTTTCACGACTGATGGCTGTTACTTTGGCACCACTCTTCACTCTTACATTACCGGCTTTTACCTTCAATGTATTAACAGTAACTCCTTTACCAAGAACCAATGTGTTTGCAGCAGTAGTTGCCGTTACTTCATCATAAGTAGCTGTTTCGCCATTGGCAGCCAAAGTTACGGTAGAAGAAGGCAGCTCTATCTCAAATTTAGGCGCAGTATCTAATTGCGGTACAGATACCAACACGTTTTCAGGTGCTGAATTACCACTAGCGCCAGTGCTCGCTTCTTTTATAGCAACAGTAGCAGTAGTAGAAATATTTTCAAAGGATATGCTGACATTTTCTGCCGGTGTATCTTTTTTCGGTATTGAAACCGTAGGACTGGGTTCAGTTGAAGCCACATCAGCCACAGAAACAGAATTGGTTTCTTTTAAAGCATCGGCTACCTCTGATACACTTTCAACTGTTGTCGGTACACTTCCGGATACTTCGTCCAACGTTATAGTTGTGGTATAACGTTCGTTACGTTTAGCATCTAAAGCTTTTGTCTTTAAAACCTGGCTTGTAGAGCCATTACCAATGGAAAGTTCCAAGGCAGGATACTCGGCTACAGGCAACGGGAAATAGAATGTTTTACTGGTCACGACGTCACTGCTGGCAGTAAAGTTTATAGTTATGGATGAGGAATTTGACGTTTCTGTGGTTGTCAATGTAGGGATACCACCAGCGAATGCTATTTGTGCATTTCCAGCAATGGCTGGAACAGTAGTTTTTTCTTGAGCGGTCATAGAAGTCAGTTTCGCCCAAGTATAGTCCTTCGGGATATTATTGACAGTTATGCTCATCAGGGCACCTGCATTTTTAAAAGCCAAGACATCCTGTGCGCTCTCATTTATTTGGCAAGCCATAAGAGCACTGCTGTTTTCTCCTTCCTTATAATTATAGGTATCCTTCAACGTTAATGATATTTTACTTCCATCATAAGAAGCATCGCTACCATAAGGATAAAAAGCAGCTTTCTTTACAGGACTCTCACCTTCCAGTACCCCTGAGAACCCTGCGTTCTTGGTTCCGGCTCCACTGGATAATGAATAGTTAATGTTAGTGTAAGTAGAAGAACTTCCATTCGTTACAAAAATGCCAATCTCGTCACCTATACTCCAAACGACAGAATTGCCATTCATAGCAGTACGCGATTCAGCATCTCCCATAGTGGCACATACTTCATCAACGCCACTTTTCGCCACGCCCAAATCTTCATTGGAACAACCGGTTATTCCTAATCCAAGAACAGCTAAAGATGTGAACAATATCTTTTTCATACGTGTATGTTTTTAAATTATTTATTTCAATTACCAAGGCTGCGGGTTATAGTCTTCTGTTCCACCACTTACTGCAAATCCTTTTTCCACTTCTACTTCGATAACCTCCACTTTAGGAGCCTCATACATTTCCATATTGTTTGTTTCCATAATTTCCGTACAATAAATTTAGATTATAATTTTTCAATGATTCTGTTCAGACATTATACGCCCCAATTATACCATAGAATATTTTTTATAGAAAGATGCTATAATTGCCGTCTGTGGGCAGAAGACTCCTGGCGGTCCGGTGACATATACTGTGTCTCCGCAACCTCGACTTGACAGATAACGGGAAATAAGGATTCGCATTCCCGCTTGCAGTGTTGTTTTCATACGTCTGTAAATGTTAGATCAGTCTATCTTGTCAAAAGACTTTGCCTAACTCCCCCTCCTCTGTTCGGCGGTTAACAATAAAAAAGCGTGAGGGCTGTATCTTGTTTATCTTATCATCGGGCCTTCGCATTGCCTTGGTCTAGATAAACAACAGCCACCCACGCCATTAGGTATATAGATGCCACAGTAATGGCAGGTATATAACACAGACGTGAGCGTTGTTGTTATCATCTTCAGACCTTTATCAAAGTTGCGAAGTTTGACGATAGAAGATAATTTCAATAACGCTTCTTAAAATATGTAACTTTCTACTATGCCATAGTATAATAGTCGGTACAAATATAATAATTTCTTAAATAGGAAAAACGTTTCTTAGCGATTATTTTTAATAATTGCTACAACAAGCATTAAAAACACTTCTGTATTTCACAATAAATTGACTCAACATAAC
>OJNS01001069.1_pt1 | contig 15061 bp, 12 predicted proteins | sample 1597911 | NCBI WGS metagenome assembly OJNS01 (sample SAMN01915214, study PRJEB22387) | human gut metagenome | isolation source: stool | host: Homo sapiens | place: USA
AAAAGAGAAAGAATGGCTTTCCTTCTTTTCGCCAGTAGTGTTTTTTATTGCTAATAGTTTGCAGTTGAAATGAACTTCTTAATTTCCTCTTCAGTGGGAAGTTCTATCATATACTTTTGCACGAAGATGTTCGGGTCTAATCCGGCAGTGGCGTATTTTACCAACGTGTCGCCTTTCTCGGTGCAAAGCAGGATGCCGACAGGCGGATTGTCGTCGGGTTGCATCACTTCCGCCTTGAAGTAGTTAAGATATAGGTTCAGTTGCGAAGCGTATTCGTGGCGGAACTTGTCTATCTTCAATTCCACGATGACATGGCATTTCAAAATGCGGTGGTAAAACACGAGGTCGGCAAAGAAATAATCCCCGTCTATCAGGATTCTCTTTTGGCGTGCTTCGAAGCAGAAGCCATGTCCCATTTCCAACAGGAAGCGTTGCAGGTTGTCCAGAATGGATTGCTCCAAGTCGTTTTCCGTTACCAAAGCACGGGCGTTCAATCCCAAGAACTCCAACGTAACGGGCGTGTTAATAATGTCTTTGGGCTGCAGCGGCATGGCTTGCCGTTGCACCAAGGCAGACAAGGTTTCCTTATTTGGGGATAATCCGCTGCGTTCGTAATAGAGGGAATTGATTTGCCGCTCCAATTCCTTTACTGACCAGCAGCCCGAATGGCTTCCATTTCGTAGAAAGCACGTTTTACAGGGTTATCAATGGGTGAAATTACATTCAAATGGGTAGAGGATAGGCGGCTAAATAACTTTTCGGGTGGGGTAATCCATTTGTTTTAAGCCGATTGAATGTATTGAGAAGATTCGGCGGTTGGCGACCGCCGAATTGGGTCTGCAAATTCGGCGGACAGTGTGTGCCGAATTTCGCTTCCTGCCAATATGTATTGTGCGATAGGCTCTTTCAGTTGCGGATAAACGAGGTACAACCGCCGGAACTCACGAAACCTGCGCTCGTTCAGTCCTTTGACATTCAACCGCTGTTCCAGTTTCTTCAACAGTTGTTCGCCGTATGCGGCACGGTCTTCACCGTTTTGCTCAAACTCCACGATATAGCACAGCCCATGAGCCAATTGCGGGCAGTCAGGGCGAGGTTTACAGCGTGTGCGGCTTGCGCCTGCAACGTGCTTTGTATCGTGCTGATATGTTTTACTAATGCTTCAAAGTCCATAATTGTAAAGGTAAGTCTTTTATGGTTAAAACTTTAATTCCGGCAGGCTGTTTATCGCCTCCTCTTTCAATTTATCCACCGCACGGGTGTATTTCTCCGTATGTTTCAGTCCGCTATGCCCGAGCAGGCTGGCAACCGTCTTGATGTTCGCCCCATTGTTGAGGATATTCACGGCGAATGAGTGACGGGCGCAATGCCAGCTTATGTGCTTATCTATCCCGGCTCTGGGTACAAGATCGAAGAGGCTGTAGCCGCAGGGTTGCAGCCTCTTTTCTTTTCAAATTTTCATCCTGAATTTTGTCGACCAGGCCCCATTGTCCCGGCGACACGTATTGAATTGACCCGTACCGGGCCATTTACCGAATATCCCTTGTCAGATACAAAAAAATCGAATTCCCAGGACCGTGTTTCCTGAGAATTCGATTCACTGTTTTTATATCCCGGTTGTCAATTCCAGCCACCCACAATCTCGCCTCCGATATCGACCGATACCTGATCCGGATTGGAGTTGATTACCAGCGACAACGTATGTTGCATGCCGGCCTTGAACTGGAATGTATCTTCCAGCAGGTAGGATATATTGTTCACGACTATCTCGATAAACGGGCGGCGTGATTCAATACGCTGCGGAATCATGATAGCCTCATAGGTCGCATTGTTCACCTTCCGGGCCTTGACGGTGGCCACTTCGCCAAAGATGTCCTTTGTGACGGCGCCTGTCGCCAGATCGATGGTTGCCGTGGGCACGACGTTGTGGATGTAGACCGTTGCGCTGTCCGGCAGTTCGCCTTCATACGAAGGGCCCTTTACCAGTTGAATGACCAGTTTGCTGCACCGGTGCGAGAACTGCAGGGTTACGGTCTCTGTCGACTGGTCTACGCCTTCCGTTTTTGCCCACAGGAAGTCCGAAGCCTCATAGCCGCCCAACTGGTCGCCGGTCCGTTCTGTCGACTGATCCAGCGCAATGGAGAAAGGCTGTTCGTCGACAGAGGTCAATGACATGTAGGGATAGTAACCATAGGCATCCATGCGATTGTCGCTCCAGAATATCTTCTTTGCCGTCACCCATTCCGTTCCCTCGAGGGTTGCGGCCACGTTGTTGGCCCAGTTGCCCGAGATCTGCAGGGGAGCCGGTGTCTCGCCGGTGTACTCCGTAAGGAACAGGCCTATTTTGTCCCCTTGCTCAAAGGAGGTCTCCGTAGCTCGAGTTGCTGAGGGGTACTGCATGACAAAGCGTATGCTTCCATCATCGACCGCAATCTCTTCCGCCTTGTCACAGGATGCGAGCAACAATGCCGCCATCCATATATAATTCCATTTTCTCATAATCGAATCTCTGTTTATTATTTGAACTCAGGTTTTTCTCCCATGTAAACCGGATGATGCTGTTTGTTCGATGCGGAGAACTTCATGGCCGAGGAGATCGAGCGGGTCTCATCACCGGCCGTTGAGGCATCGAGTACGTCGAGCGCCTTGAACTCCTCGAACGAATAGCTTTCACCCGCATACTCCTTGATTCGCTTCACGATTGCCTCGCGCGAGATGGCCGAGAAGTAGGGGATGTTGTTGTTCATGCAGCTGTTCGGTTCGGAGCGGAATACACCGCGCATGTGCATGTAACCGCCTTCGTAGATGTCGACCAGATTCGAATACTGCGGATCGAAGATCAGATGGCTCCAGGGAACGTCGTACATGTTTCCCGTCAGGGAGAGATTCGCATACCAGCCCAGCGACTTGTAGGTATTGAACTCATCCACATGCGGGCAACATAGACACGTACAAGTCTGAATGAAGGTATTGTGGTAGATGTACTCGTCGCCGAGCTTGCCGAAACCATGTCCGCCGGCCTCATGCTGTACCAGGCCGCGGAAGTCATACGGATAGACATCCTCGCTCACCGGGCAGCAGGCGATTGCCGAACCATCGCCCCACATGTAGGTGATTCCGCCGTAATCGGCCGTATTTTCAATCAGCGTAATCAATGTTCTGCTGATTCGATCTTCGGTGACGGTCGGTGCCTTGCAGGCATACTCGAAGCAGATCTGCTCATCGGGTGTAATTCCTCCGAGCGCATAGGCCGAACCGAATTTCGATTCCCGAATGGTGTTCACGTCTCCCACTCCGCTGTCGGGCGAGAGGCCGAAGATGGTGTAGACATTGAAGTAGTCGCGGTAGGTCTTGTAGGGCTCCACGGCAAAGAAGTAACCGATTGCCTCGTTTATGTCGTCCAGATATTTGCCCTTGGCAATATCCTTGGCATCGAAGCAGTCGCCCATGAATACCAGGTCGACACCGGCGCCCCGGGTTGCCGTCTGCACGGTCAGCACCTCGCCGTCGCCATATTGGTAGTCATATTGCTCTACCTTGGTCCGGGTCCGGTAGTCCTTCCCGTCGAGCAGGAATACCACCTCGCCTTCGCGGTATCCGGCCCCCTTGGGCTGGTCTGCCACCGTTACGGTAACCTCAACCTTGCCCGTTCCGCTCATCGGCTCTACCGTCACCCAGTCGGGTTTGGACTCCACACTCCACGCCTCTCCGCTCGGAGCGCGCAGCACCAGGGTTTTCGCCAGCGAGGCGTTCAGCGTTCGGAACAGGTTGCGTGAGATCGAGAAGTCGTGATGGGCCGCAAAGCGCTTGAACTCTCTCCAGACGGGCGCCGTACTGTAGCTGCTGACCGACGCTTCGGGTACCTCGACCGTAAAGTTGTCCTTCGCAACCCCATTGAAAGCCGATGCATCCACCTGCGGAGGATTCTGCGCTTCGCAAACAATCGAATTGAGCTGGAAACAATTGTAAAAAGCATTAGCTCGAATATTCTCTACGTTTTTAGGGATAATCACCCCCTCCAGCTGGGAACAACCGGAGAATAGAGACGTACTGACCGAAATAAGCTCCTCAGGCAACTCCACCACTCCGGTTAAACGAGAATTACTGCTAAAAGCAGCACCACCAATTACAGTCAATGTGGGCGGTAGTTTCAACTCTCCGGAAAATAAGTTTCCAAAAAAAGCCCACCCACCTATGATGGTTACATTTTCGGGTAACTGCAAGGAGCCTCGAAATTGGCAACTGTAAAAAGCATTATCACCCACTTCAGTCAGATCTTTCGGCAAATAGAGTTGTCCATTTAGACCTCGACATCCATAAAAAACATTATTCTCTATTTTGGTAATACCCGGAGGAATCGTCAGTGAACCGGTAAATCCGGAGCAACACCAAAAAGCACCTTCCCCCAACGTTTTCAACCCATCAGGAAGATACAGATTCCCTGTAAATCCGGAGCAATCCTGAAAAGCAGAGTTCCCTATAGTCTCTACAGATGCTGGAATATTCAGATTACCGGACAAGTCACATTTACTAAATGCAGAACTACCAATTGTTGTCAAGGAGCCTGGCAATGTCAACGTACCCGGTAAGGGACATTGTTGGAATGCATAGTTTCCAATTTCAGTAACTCCATTCGGGATAATCAGCGAGCCCGACAAGTTGGTACCCTGAAATGCACGCACTCCAATTTTCGTAATATTCTCGGGAAAGACAAAACGGATAAGACTTGATTTTCCCTTAAATGCGTCGCTCGGAATCTCATGGGAGGCAGAGCTGTTATACCCAGTGCCATATCCAGCAATCTCGACCTCCCGCAGATTGAGTGACTGCAAGGCCGCCATCTCATCACGCATCAGCACGAAATCCCGCTGGTCGATGGTGCCGGTCACCTTGAGATTCTTGACCTTCGCATAGTCCTTCCCGGCAGCCGTGATGCAGGCTTTCAACGTCCCGGGCTCCGGGCAGTCGACGATAATGTACTCGCGCGCCGTTGCGTCGTGCGAGATGTTATCCGTCTCCCACGCCGTGATGCTCTCGCCCAGCAGTTTGAACTCCAGGCCGCTGGCGCTCTTCTTGGACACCTCGATGGTGAACTTGTGCAGCTTGCCGCTCACGTAGCTGAACGGCTCGTTCTTGCGGAAGACATAGGGCACGCCGTCGACCGTGATGCTGAATAGCGGTGTCGAGGCCTCTACGGTCTGCGGAACAACCACCGCTCTGAAATCGCCGTCACGATGGTAGGGAATGGTACCTGTGGTGGGCACGTCGCCGGTGGGGGTTACCTCGCCGGTTGCAAGATCGATCAGCGCCTTGCGTATCGTGTTGGTCACCAGGACGCTCTTCTCCAGCCGGGCAAATTCGCCGGTGTCAAAGCCCGTGCCCTCCGTCAGCGTCACCAGCACACCGGCCATCCGGTGCTGGAACTTGACGGCAATACGCTGCGAAGTGGGGGCAATATCGGTAGCCTTGCCCCACAGAAAATCGCTGGCCTCGTATCCACCCAGAAGGCCGTTTTCGGCCTCGGTCGACTGGTCTTTGGACAGCTCGAAAGCATAGGCATCCACCGACGACGGCGAGGCATACGGGTAATAGCCGATGATGTCGACGTGCGTATTCTTATCCTTAAAGTAGACCGACTCTTCCGGAGTCCATTGGTTGTTGCCCTCGTCGTAGGTATAACGGACGTTATCGGCCTGGTTGCCCTCGACGGCCAACCGGCCTGGATTCGAGCCGTTATAGTTGACTACATAGATGCCCACTTCATCGCCATTACAGAAACCTTCGTCGTTGACGCGCGTGGTGGCAATCTGTTCAATCTCGTTGAATAGCCGTATGGGATAGGACTGGTCGACCGTGACGGGCATTTCGTCGGGTTCATACGAGCAGGCCCCCAATACGACAGAGAAGAGACTGCATATCAATAAATTCCTTATTTTCATATTGCTATTGTTTTTTATTCAAGAAAGGGAGTAAACAAGTCTGTTTTCAACCGGATGGCCTCTATTCGGCCGCACCGCCGTTGTCCGTATCGTCGACTTCCCAGTTGCCGACACCAATATCGACACCGCTGCTGGCCTTGTTGACGGTAACCGTAAACTTATGTTGCGTGTTCGCCTTGAAGGTGAAACCCTTGGCCAGCGTATAGTCCACGCCGTCGACGGTGATTGTAATCAGATTCGAACCATCGGCCACGGTTTGAGGAACAAGCAGAGCCCGGTAATAGGTACCCTCGTTGTAGGGAATAATCTCCGTCGCAAATCCGGTAGCCGTAGCCACACCCGTACGGAGGTCGACCGTTGCCGAAGACTTTACATTGCAGATGCGGACAGACTTGGTGGCAGCCGCCAGCGTCTCCTCGGTGAACCCCTTGCCTGGAGCCACATAGATGAGCATGTTGCTCATCGAGCGGTTGGTGATGATGGGCACGGCATTGGCCGTGGGGCTGACCCCCGATGCTTTTCCCCACAGGAACTCGGAAGCCTTGTAATCGGCTTGTTGAGACTGGTCGGTCTTGACCGAGAAGGGATGGGCGGTGATGTCGGAGGGTGTACCGTACGGATAGTAGCAGTAGAAGTCGGCTTTCGTCGTCTCGTCCTTCCAGTAGATATCCGATTCGGGCGTCCAATTGTTCGTGTAGGTGAAGCACATGTTATCCACATGATTGCCCGAAGACTGAAGAGCTCCGGCTGAAGAGCCCTGATAGTTGACCACATAGATACCCACCTTGTCTCCGGATTCGTAGTCTGTATCCGTGACGCGAGTCCATACATTCATGGAAATATTGATGGGAATTGTAACGGGAGCAGGATCCGGATCCGGTGCCGGAGAAGGAATAATTTCATCGTCTCCCGAAGTACAGGAAACCAGGCACGACAATGCTGCCAGAGAAAGAATGAAATGTTTCATAACATGGTATTTAAAATTTGTTTCAAATAATGCCAAATATTCATGCGAAATATGGATTGTCGATGGATTTTCCCCTAAAATAATATGGTAAACTGCTTATTGCCAATCAAATAAAACTGTTTTGGTCGTGATTAGTCCCCATTTAAAAACGGTGCAAGATATAAAAAAAAAGATAAAAATGCAAGAGAAATGATGTAATTATTTGTTCGTAATGGACTATACGATTTCCATATCGAACATGATTACCCTCCTTCAGAACGACCGCAGCCAGTCGGCCAGGGCGTTGTGCACCTCATTTTTGAACCGGAACGTCTCCTGATAGCCCCAGCCGTGGCCGCCGGTGGGATAGATGTGCTGCCACAAGTGTGTGGCGCTTATGCAGATGCTGCACGGGATAACGGCTGCAAAGATAATCGGATAGGCCGGATGGTGGAGTGGCTCGAGAAAAAATATGTGTCGTGTGGAGAATTTCGTGACGAAACAATTTGTACTTTTTGTACTTTTGCGCCCAAAATAGTGGGAAATGAAAGATAAATTGAAGGGCCATTCGGCCATGTTTACGGCGAACTTCCTGTGGGGAATCATGTCGCCTATTTCCAAATCGATTTTTTTAACGGGTGTCATATCGGCTTTTTCGTTGACCAACATGCGTATGGTGGGGGCGGCTGCCTTCTTCTGGATAGCCTCTCTGTTCATGCCGCGCGAGTCGGTGACCAAGCGCGATTTACTGTTACTGTTTGCGGCCTCCCTGTTTGGTATTACGCTGAATCAGGGATTTTTTGTGGTGGGACTCTCCTATACGACACCTATCGATGCGTCGGTGGTGGCCTCGCTGACGCCTATCATTACGATGATTCTGGCTGCTTTCATTCAGAAGGAGCCGATGACGGGCAAGAAGGTAATCGGTGTATTCATGGGTCTCACGGGGGCTCTGATTCTGATTCTGGATGGTGCCGGCAGTGCGTCGGGCGGCAGTTTGTCGGGCGGCCGGGTGATGGGCGACCTCTTCTGCCTCATTGCCGAGGTGAGCTTCGCCATTTACTACGTGGCATTCAAGGGGCTTATCAGCCGCTACACGCCCGTGACCTTGATGAAGTGGATGTTTCTGTTTGCGACCATCTGCTGTCTGCCTATCGGCGGGTCGGAGGTGATGAGCATTCCCTTTGTCCAGCTCGACAGCACCATTTACCTCGACTTGTTCTTTGTCATATTCGGGGCCACCTTCCTGTCGTACATGCTGGTTTCGGTGGGGCAGAAACGGTTACGCCCGACGATTGTGAGCATGTACAACTACACGCAGCCTATTGTGGCCTCGTTGCTGGCCATCTGGTGGGGCATGGACAGCTTCGACGTGATGAAGGGCTTTGCCATTCTGCTGGTATTCCTGGGCGTATATGTGGTAACGACCAGTAAGTCGAAGGCTCAACTCGATGCCGAGCTGGCTGAGAAAGCGGTTCGTGAAGAGGCGGCTGCCAGCGGTGGAGATGCTGTGGATAAGCAAAAGTAGGACTTTAGAAAGAGTATATACATATAAGCCGTGAGAGTGAGTCTCTTACGGCTTATGTTTTATCTGTAAACTATCTGTATTTTATCTGTAACGGAGCGGGTTTAGAGGTAGTCGTCGTAGAGGAAACGGGCCACGCCGTCGTGGTTGTTGTCGGGGATGATGGCGGTGGCCTGCCGTTTCACCTCGTCCATGGCGTTCTCGGGAGCATATCGCCGGTCGGCCATGCGGAAGAGGGGCAGGTCGTTGAGGTTGTCGCCGAAGGCCACCACCTCCCAGGGGTTGAGGTGGTCGACAATCTGCTGGGCGGTCGATGCCTTGGAGACCCCCTGCGGGTAGATTTCGAGGTTGCCGTAGCTGGGGTCTACGATGTCGCGGTAGCAGAAGATGCTGCATTGTCCGGCCCGGCCTATCTCGGCGGCTGCGGTCTCGAGTCGGTCGAACCGGTCGATGACCAGGATGAAGAGCGGCGGCCGGTCGAGCAGCGGCTCGGCGTAGCGGTCGACGGGTACGAAATCCTTGTAGGGTGTATTCTCGCGCTGACGTTTGAATTCGCGCTGCATCTCGTTGGACAGCGGTTTGTGGAAGACATGCAGCTTGTTGTTGTCGATACGATAGACAAAGGGTACCAGGTCGCGCTTCTCGAGCAGGTCGATGTAGTTGAGGGCCGAGTTGTCGGTGAATCCGTTGGCCCGGATGTAGCGTTTGCGACGGATGTCGTAGAGTACGGCCCCGTTCATGAGCACGGCTGGAATATCGAGGTCGAGCTGTTGCAGCAGCGGGACTACCGTAGCCGGCGTGCGGGCCGTAGCCACGGTGAATCGCATGCCCTTGTGCAGCAGGTCGTTGATAATCTGGGTAGAGCGGGGCGAAACCACGGAGTTGCCGTTGAGCAGAGTCCCGTCCAGGTCGGTGATGTAGAGCGTTTGGGTTTTCATCGTCGTGCAGGTATATCGGTCACAGCGGGGTGACGGTTGTTGAACAGGGGGTGACGGGGGAGGGGATTACACCGTCCACCCGTCGGGAATACCGGTCAGAACCACTTGATTTTCCGGAAGATAATGAATGCCAGGGCCGACAACAGTATCGAGAAGAAGACTATCAGCGAGAAGGCGTGCGGTATCTGCTCGATGTGAATGTCGACGTTCATGCCGTAGAAGCTGGCGATGAGCGTGGGCACCATGAGCACAATCGAGAGGCTGGTCATGCGTTTCATGATGGTGTTCACGTTGTTCGAGATGATGGAGGCAAAGGCATCCATCGTGCCGGTGAGGATGTCGCTGTAAATATTCACCATGTTGTGGGCCTGCCGCAGCTCGATCATCACGTCGTCGAGCAGCTCGGGGTTCTGATAGTCCTTTTCGTGGAAAATCTTGGGCAGTTTGCTGATCATCATTTCGTTGCCTCGAATCGAGGTGTTGAAGTAGACGAGGCACTTCTGCAGGTTCATCAGTCGCAGCAGGTCTTCGTTGCGGATGCTCCGTTGCAGCTCCTTTTCGGCCGAGCTCACCTCGTTGTAAATCTGTTTCAGGTACTTGAGGTACCACACGGCCGACGAGTAGATGAGCCGCAGAATGAACTCGTATTTGTTGGGCACCGCAATCTCCTTGCGGCGGGTATGCTCGATGAAATCGGGAATCATGTCGGTCGAGCGGTAGCAGACCGAAACGAGAATCTCGTTGTTGGTGATGATGCCGATGGGCACGGTGGTGTAGGAGATGGTGCTGTTGCGTTCGACAATAGGTATACGCAGGATGGTCAACAGCCAGTTGCCTTCGTTGTCGATACGCGGCCGTTCGTCGGTATCGGCGATGTCGTGTAAAAACGAGGCGGGTACCTTCAAATCGTTTTCCAGGAAATCGAAATCGTCTTGCGTGGGGCGCTCTACGTTTACCCAGCAGTTGGGCAGCCAATTGGGTTTCTCTACGAAACCGGCTTCACAAAAGAGATATTTTCTCATCGCGTTGCTCCTTTCTTGTTTTGTATCCCAAGAGGAGCCCGCAAAATTTGACCTTCAAACCTTACTTGCTCTCCAGGGAGAGGTGAATACTATTGTTCGCTCGCGGGTTTGAATCGTCCATAATTCATTGTTTTTGGGGTGAAAAAAAGAGTTCGTCTTGTGAACGAACTCTCCGGAAGCTCTTCAGGTTGGACTTGAACCAACGACCCTCTGATTAACAGTCAGATGCTCTAACCGACTGAGCTACTGAAGAAGATGTCATTCCTTAAAAATGCGATGCAAAAGTAATGGGTTATTTCCAATTATGCAATATATTTGCAAAAAAAATTTTTCCGCAAATGAGGATAGTAGGATTGGGAAACGCACTGACCGATGTGCTGGCACGTTTGCATTCCGACTCGTGTTTCGAGGAGATGGGCCTTTTGAAAGGGGGTATGCAACTGATTGACGAGGAGCGTCTGTTGAAAATCATGGCGGTCTTCGAAGGGCTGGAAACCACGTTGGCTTCGGGTGGCTCGGCTGCCAATGCCGTATCGGGTGTGACCCGTATGGGTGTGTCGGGTGGTTTCATCGGCAAGATTGGGCGCGATGCCTATGGGCGTTTCTTCCGTGAAGATATGGAGCGTAACGGGGTGAAAACTTCGTTGATTGAGAGTGACCAGGCTTCGGGGTGTGCCATGACCCTGATTACCCCCGACGGCGAACGTACGTTCGGTACGTTTCTGGGTGCCGCCTCTACGCTGAGTGCCGACGAGCTTACCCCCGAGATGTTTGCCGGGTACGACCTGCTTCACATCGAGGGCTATCTGGTACAGGACGAAGCCCTCATTCTGCGGGCCGTGCAACTGGCCAAGGAGCTGGGGTTGCAGGTCTCGTTCGATATGGCGAGCTACAATGTCGTGAAAGAGAATTACGCCATCATCCGTACTTTGGTCGAGAACTATGTCGACATCCTTTTTGCCAACGAAGAGGAGGCCATGGCCTATACGGGCGAGGAGCCGCGGCAAGCTGTCGAGACACTGGCCCGCTGCTGCAGGATTGCGGTGGTCAAGTGCGGTGCGCAGGGGTCGTTCGTCGGTTGCGGCGATAGCATTGTCGAGGTACCGGCTACGCCCGAGGTACGCATCGATTCTACCGGGGCCGGCGATCTCTATGCTTCGGGTTTCCTCTACGGCCTGTCGCAACACTGCTCGCTGCATGTTTGCGGCGAGATAGGTTCGTTGTTGGCCGGCCGGGTCATCAAGGTAATCGGTACCAAGATGAGCGATGAGATATGGGATGAAATAAAGTTAAAAGTGGCCGCCTTGATTGCCGGGGACCGGTCGCATTGACTATCTTCGTAAAGCTAAGACAAAACAGAGAGTGATGAGAAAAATACATTTGGTTTTAGGAATCGCCTGTGCGCTGACCCTCGTGGCAGGGAGCGTGAGTGCGGCACCGGCCGGAAAATCGGATCGGAGGGATTTCGAAGTTTCGCGTAATCTCGATATATTCAATGCACTGTTCAAGGAGTTGAACCTCTTTTATGTCGATACCATCAATGCCGAAAAGGCGATTGGCGACGGGGTGAATGCCATGTTGGGCCGGCTCGACCCCTATACCGAATATATCCCCGAGAAGGAGAAGGACGATTTCTTCTTCTCTACCACCGGCGAGTATGCCGGCATAGGTTCGCTCATTATGGAGCGCGACAAAGCGGTCTACATATCGGAACCCTACGAAGGGATGCCTGCCCAATTGGCCGGTCTGCGCCCGGGCGACAAGATTGTGATGATTAACAACGATTCGGTGGCCGGCTGGAGCAGCTCGAAGGTGAGCGAACGGCTGAAAGGTCCGGCCAATACCAAGTTGAAGGTGACCGTAGAGCGGCCGGGTGTCGAGGGGCTTCTCTCCTTCGACCTGACCCGCAAAAAGATACAGATGCCCGCCGTACCCTACTACGATGTGGTATGCGACAGTGTGGGCTACATCTACCTGAGCAGTTTTACCGACTCGGCCGCCGATGAGGTGAAACGGGCTCTGCAAGAGCTGAAGCGTCGGGGCATCACCTCGCTGGTGCTCGACCTGCGAGGCAACGGCGGCGGTATACTCGAGCAGGCCGTGCAGATTGTCAACCTGTTTGTTCCCAAAGGGGTAGAGGTGCTCTCGACCCGGGGACGCAACAAGAAGATGGACAAGATCTACAAGACCACCCAAGAGCCGGTCGATGAAAAGATACCGCTGGCCGTACTGATCGATGGCGGTACCGCCTCGTCGTCGGAGATTGTAGCCGGTTCGCTGCAAGACCTCGACCGGGCCGTAATCGTGGGCTCGCGTTCGTATGGCAAAGGGCTGGTACAGTCTACCCGTCCATTGCCCTATAATGGCATGCTCAAGGTGACGATTGCCCGCTACTATATCCCCAGCGGCCGCCTTATCCAGGCTATCGACTACTCGCACCGCAACCCCGACGGCAGCGTGGCCCGTATCCCCGACAGTCTCACGCACGAGTTCAAGACGGCTCACGGCCGCATTGTGCGCGACGGTGGCGGCATCAAGCCCGATGTAGAGACTTCGGTCGAGCGTCGGGGCAACATCGGCTACTACCTGATGCGCGATTTCTATTTCTTCGACTTTGCCAACCAATACGCCGCCCGTCACGATACGATTGCCCCCGCCAAGGAGTTCGTATTGCCCGACTCGGTCTATAACGAGTTTAAGGCCTTCGTGAAGTCGAAGAACTTCAAATACGACAAGCAGAGCGAACGCATCCTCTCTGACTTGAAGGAGGTGGCCAAGTTCGAGGGCTACTTCGATGAGAAGACCCAGAAGCAGTTCGAGGCGCTGGAGGCCAGTCTGAATCACGACCTGGACCGCGATCTGGAGACTTTCCGTGACGAGATAAGCCAGTTGCTCTCGATCGAAATCGTGAAGCGATATTACCACCAGAAGGGCGAAATCATCGAGTCGATCAAGGACGACAAGGATTTGACCGAGGCTTGCTCGATACTCAACGACAAGGCTCGCTATGGCCAGATTTTGAACCTCACCGGGAAGCACTGATAGTTTCCGGACCTATACATCGGATACAACAAAGGCGATGAAATCGAATTTCATCGCCTTTGTTGTATGTAGATAATCAACGCAGCTTACACGTTGAAGCGGAAGTGCATGATGTCGCCGTCCTGCACCACATAATCCTTGCCTTCGATATACATCTTTCCAGCCTCTTTGCAGGCGTTTTCCGACCCGAGGGTGATGTAGTCGTCATACTTGATGACTTCGGCCCGGATGAAGCCCTTCTCGAAGTCGGTGTGGATGATGCCGGCACACTGCGGAGCCTTGCTCCCCTTCAGGTAGGTCCAGGCACGCACCTCTTGCGGTCCGGCGGTGAAGTAGGTCTCGAGGTTGAGTAGGCTGTAAGCGGCGCGGATGAGGCGCGATACGCCCGACTCCTTGAGGCCGATTTCGTTGAGGAACATCTGCCGCTCTTCGTAGGTCTCGAACTCGGCAATCTCCGATTCGGTCTTGGCGGCCACAATCAGTATCTGGGCATGCTCGTCCTTGACGGCTTCGCGTACCATATCGACATATTTGTTGCCCGATACGGCGCTGGCGTCGTCGACGTTGCAGATGTACATTACCGGCTTGTTGGTGAGCAGGAAGAGGTCGTGGGCAATCTTCTGCTCGTCTTTGGTCTCGAAGGTGACCGTGCGGGCCGGTTTGCCCTGCTCGAGAGCCTCTTTGTAGCGGCTCAGCACTTCGTAGGCGATTTTGGCCGCCTTGTCACCGCCGGTCTGTGCCTGTTTCTGCACCTTGGCAATGCGCGATTCGATGGTCTCCAAGTCTTTGAGTTGCAGCTCAAAGTCGATAATTTCCTTGTCTCTTACGGGGTTTACCGAGCCGTCGACGTGTGTGATGTTGTCGTCGTCGAAGCAGCGGAGCACGTGCAGAATGGCATCGGTCTCGCGAATGTTGGCGAGGAACTTGTTACCCAGACCCTCACCTTTACTGGCCCCTTTCACCAGGCCGGCGATGTCGACAATCTCGACCGTCGTGGGGACGATGCGCTGGGGATGAACCAGTTCGGCCAGTTTGTTCAACCGCTCGTCAGGAACGGTAATCACTCCCACATTGGGCTCGATGGTGCAGAACGGAAAGTTTGCCGATTGCGCTTTGGCATTGGACAAACAGTTGAAAAGAGTCGATTTGCCCACGTTGGGCAGCCCGACTATACCACATTGTAAACTCATTCTATTGTGTCGTTTTGTTTATAATTCGTGCCTAAAGACTGGCATTGAACAGGCTGATGAGTGGACAATCGTCTGATTTACTGCAAGCTATCGAAGCTCTTAGGGGCGTTGCTCTCCCTCTTGTTGCAGACCTGTTCGGGCAGTCCCTGCAAAGATAGTGAAAGGTGAGAGCAAAGACAAACGGGAAAACTTGTTTTTCAAGTTTGGCTATGTCGAGTCGCATCCTATCTTTTACAAAGATAAGGAATCTTTTGCTTATTTCTCTCTTCCCTCGTGTGGGAGAAGGGATGGCAGAGTAGAGTGTGTAAATGTATTTTAAATGTTATTTGTTTTATTTTAGCAAAACAGAGTGAATGAATCTCTCGCTTTCGGTGTATTTTTGTCCTGCACACCAATCTGCTGAAGGGGACTTCTATAAATTAAATCCCTGATTATAAGTTGCATAAGCGGATAAAATGC
>OJNS01001071.1_pt1 | contig 15031 bp, 17 predicted proteins | sample 1597911 | NCBI WGS metagenome assembly OJNS01 (sample SAMN01915214, study PRJEB22387) | human gut metagenome | isolation source: stool | host: Homo sapiens | place: USA
CCTGAAACAGTCTGTTGCTGATAGAGATAAGCAGCTTGAGGATTTGAAGAAGTCCAGCGGTGACAACGCCGAACTGAAAAAGCAGATTGAAACCTTGCAGCAGCAGAACGCCGATCAGAAGAAAGCCCACGATGCGGAAATGGTACAGTTGAAGCTGGATAACGCCATTGATGCCGCCCTGACCGCAGCCGGAGCAAAGAACGCAAAGGCAGTTAAGGCGTTGCTTGACACTTCCAAAGTCAAACTTGGTGAAGATGGCAAGCTGACCGGGTGGGATGAACAGCTTACCGCCATTCAGAAGTCGGATTCTTACCTGTTTGAAGCAAAGCAGCAGGGCAAGCAGACCTTCAAGGGATTTCAGCCGGGTGCTTCCGGTGGAGTAAAGCCGGGAACGAAAGTCGATATGTCCAAAATGACCTATGAGGAACTGGCGAACTATATCGAAAACAATCCTGACGCTGAATAACAAAATTCAAAAAAGTTCAAGAAAGGATTGAATAACGATGGCAAAATTTGATGCGAAAAGTTTTAATGAAAGAGTCTTCGGGAAGTATATGTCTGCTATCCCGAATGTTAAGCTGAATAAGCTGAAAGAGAGTAGGGCAATCGTTGCGGATCAGCGTTTGCGTGAAACCTTCGTCAACAACGGTCAGACGGGTACTGTTTACGCCGTTCTTCCCTATTTCGGGCTGATTGGCGGCGATGCACAGAACTATGACGGTGTTTCCAACCTTACCCCGGAAAAGACTGATACCTTTGAACAGGGTGTTTTCACTTATGGTCGAATGATGGGTTGGACGGAAGCGGATTTCTCCTATGATGTGACGGGCGGCGTTGATTTTATGGCGAATGTCCGTAATCAGATTAACCGCTATTGGAATGACAGAGATCAGGATACCATTCTTTCTATTCTGAAAGGTATCTTCGCTATGGCTTCCACTGGTACGGGCAATGTAAAGACCGCAAACGCCGGCTTTGTTTCTGCCCATACTTACGATATTTCCGCACCTTCTACGGATGCGGTCACTACGGACGCTATGAAGGTAAGTGCAACCACGCTGAACAGTGCAATTCAGCAGGCTTGCGGCGATAACAAGCAGAAGTTCAGCCTTGTTATTTGTCATTCCACTGTTGCAACCAACCTTGAAAACATGAAGCTGATTGCATACCTGAAATACACGGATGCAGAAGGCGTTGAGCGTGATCTTGGTATGGCAACTTGGAACGGCAGACTGGTTCTGATTGATGATTCTATGCCTGTTGAGGTCAAGAATGTGGGTTCTACGGGCGGTGATGTTTCCCTTTACACCACCTATATTCTTGGTGAAGGTGCAATCGGCTTTGAGCCTGTCGGCGCAAAAGTGCCTTACGAAATGGTTCGTGATGCAAAGACCCGTGGCGGTGAAGATACCCTTATTTCCCGTAAGCGTAACGCAGTTTCCGTGGCTGGTATTTCCTACCTGAAAGCAAGTCAGGCAACCAACAGCCCGACTAATGCCGAACTGGAAAACGGAAAGAACTGGTCGCTGGTAAGCAACGGCACGGATTGTATTGCACACAAGGCAATTCCGATTGCCCGCATTATTTCCCGTGGTTAAGTAAGGCGGTGATTCCCAATGCTGGATATGGTAAAGGAACGCTTGCAGTCTTTCGGATATGAAATTCAGGATGGTGATGAAATCATCCTGAATTTTTCTATACAGAAAGTGGAAAACACTATCAAGAATGATTGCAATGTATCTTCTATACCTGACGGATTGGTGAATATCGCTGTTGATATGGCGGTAGGTGAATTTTTAACGGCAAAGAAAACCTTTTCGCCGGATAGCATTGCAGGGCTTGATTTGGATTTTGCGGTAAAGCAGATACAGACGGGTGACACCAACACAGTATTTGCAACCGGGGAAGGAAGTTTGACCGCTGAACAGCGATTGAACAATTTCCTGAATTATCTTCTGACTTACGGCAGGGATCAGTTTTCTTGTTATAGGAAAATCAAATGGTGAAAACAGTTGCAGCCGCCCGAAAAGCGGCACGGAAAGCGATTGAAAGCACCTATGAAGGTGTTTGCACCATTGTTGAACGCCGTGATATGCGGGATGAAGTAACCAAAATCACCCGCAAATCAGAAGTAACCGTGATTGAAAATCAGCCTTGCAAATTATCCTTTGAAAAGTTGAACGCCGTTGTTCAAACAGATGCAGCGGCGGCAATTTCCCAAAGCACAAAGTTATTCATATCGCCGGAAATCGTGATAAATGGGGGTTCAAAAATCATAGTGGAACAGGACGGAAGAAAAGCCGAATATTCCGCAAGTGGTGAACCCGCCGTTTATTCCAGTCATCAAGAAATCATGCTTGAACTGTTTAAGGGGTGGGCTTGATTGGGTAAGATGGGCGGTTTTACGGCGGCAGATTTGAAAAAACTTCAAAAGCAGTTGAACAAGATTCAGCAGGGCAATGTTGAAGCGTTCATTGATGCTTGTGCAAAGGAACTTGCCGCCCGCCTACTTGCTAAAGTTATCAAGCGAACACCTGTCGGGCAGTACCCGAAAAGTTCAGGTAAAAAAGGCGGTACACTTCGCCGGGGCTGGACTTCCGCAACCCATGAAGAAGCCGCAAGCGGCAGCGGAAAAGGCAATGCGAAAGCATACGCTGATTCCCTGAAAATAAACCACTTTGGAAATACCGTTGTGATTGAGATTGTGAACCCGGTTGAATATGCTTCTTATGTGGAGTATGGACACCGAACAGCTAATCATCAAGGGTGGGTTCAAGGTAGGTTCATGCTTACGATTTCGGAACAGGAAATTCAGAACATAGCCCCGAAAGTGCTTGAAAGCAAAATCAAAAAGTTTTTAGGGGAGTGCATGAAATGATAAATTCGATAATTGAAGGTATCAGCATTTCCTTAAATGCTGAATTTGGTGATAACTACACCACATATACAGAAAGCGTTGAACAAGGTTTGAAAGAACCTTGTTTTTTTGTGTTCTGTATCAATCCAACGAACCGTGTTTTCCTTGGAAAACGGTATTTTAAGACCAATCAAATGTGTATTCAGTATTTCCCGGTTGACAAAGACCACAAGAAAGAGGAATGCAACACCGTTTCGGAACGGCTGTTTGATTGCCTTGAGTATATCACCGTTTCCGGGGATTTGGTACGGGGAACAAAAATGAATGCTGAAATGGTGGACGGGGTTTTGAATTTCTTTGTGAACTATGATTTTTATGTTTACAAGAAGGAAGATACCGTTCCTATGGAAGAACTTTCGGAAAGCGTTTCCGTGAAAGGATAGGTGAAATAATGGCAGCACGAAAAAGCGCAAAACCCGCTGACGGTGAAGCGGCTGTTGTTGAAAGTAAATTTTCAAAAGAACAGTTACTTTCCGCAAAGCGTTTTCAGGGCAGAAGGGACATTGTGAACGCCCTTCTGATGAAATACCCTGATACAGCCACTTTCACGGTGAATGCCGTGGAAGAAATGATTGAAAACTATATGAAAGGACAGGTGAAATAATATGGCTTTAGGCGGTGGAACTTTCGTGGTTCAGAACAAAAAGTTGCCGGGTGCATATATCAACTTTGTTTCGGCAGCTTCCGCTTCTGCAACCCTTTCCGAAAGAGGTATCGCAACGATGCCCCTTGAACTTGATTGGGGTGTGGATGGTGAAATTTTTGAAGTAACCAACGGCGATTTTCAGAAGAACACCCTGAAAATTTTTGGTTACGGCTATACCCATGAGAAGATGAAGGGGCTTCGTGATCTGTTTCAGAACACCAAAACCCTTTATGCGTACAAGCTGACTTCCGGGGGTACAAAGGCAAGCAACACTTTTGCAGAAGCCCTTTATTCCGGCGTTCGTGGTAATGATGTGAAAATCGTTATTCAGAAGAACGCTGACAATGAAAAGCTGTTCGATGTGAAAACGGTGCTTGACGGTGACATTGTGGACGAACAGACCGTTGAAAAGGCGGCTGAACTTGTCGCAAATGATTTCGTGAAGTTTAAGACTTCCGCAACGCTGGCAGTTACGGCAGCAACCCCGCTTGCGGATGGTACGAACGGCACTGTGAACGGTACGGCTTATCAGAAGTACCTTGATAAGATTGAATCCTACACCTACAACACTATGGGCGTTGTGGTTACGGACGATACCACAAGAGGGCTGTTCAATTCCTTTGTGAAGCGTTTGCGTGATGAAATGGGTATCAAGTTTCAGCTTGTGCTTTATCAGTACGCTTCCGCTGACTATTACGGCACAATCAGCGTTAAGAACAAGGTTCTTGATGATGGTTGGAGTGAAGCAGCCCTTGTTTATTGGGTAACTGGCGTTTCCGCTGGTTGCGAGGTGAACAAGTCCAATCAGAACAAGAAGTACAACGGCGAATTTACCGTTGATACCGACTATACGCAGACTGACTTGCAGAAAGCGATTGATGCGGGTGAGTTCATGCTTCACAAGGTCGGTTCTGATGTGCGTGTGCTTGAAGATATTAACACTATGGTTACTACTTCCGACACGCAGGGCGATGTATTCAAGGACAATCAGACCGTGCGTGTAATCGATCAGATTGCAAACGATATTGCGGTTCTGTTCAACACTAAATATTTGGGCGTTGTTCCCAACGATGCGGCGGGCAGAACTTCCCTTTGGTCGGATATTGTCCAGCACCATGAACAGCTTGAGGAAATCAGAGCGATTGAAGATTTCGCTGATTCTGATGTTGTTGTGGAGCAGGGCAACACAAAGAAATCTGTTGTGGTGACGGATGCAGTTACCGTTGTGAATGCAATGTCCAAACTGTATATGACCGTCACTGTTGCGTAAGGAAAGGGGTGAAAAGGCATGATTCAGAATGTGACTATGAAAGCGAAAGATACCGTCTTTGCAGCTTTGGCTGAATGCTTTGTTACTATCGGCACACGCCGTTATAACTTTATGCAGGCAATCAATTTGGAAGCAAAGTTTGAAAAGACAAAAACGGAAGTTCCCATTCTTGGCAAGACTGGCAAGGGCAACAAGGCTTCTGGCTGGAAGGGTACGGGTTCGGCAACCTTCCACTATAACACTTCTATCTTCCGTCAGATGATGATTCAGTACAAGGACACGGGCGAGGATATTTATTTTGAAATTCAGATTTCCAATGAAGATCCTACTTCCGGGGCTGGCAGACAGACCATGATCCTGATTGACTGCAACATTGACGGCGGCATTCTTGCAAAGTTCGATGCTGATGGTGAATATCTTGATGAAGATATGGATTTCACCTTCGAGGACTTCAAAATGCCGGAAGCGTTCAAGGACTTGGACGGTTTTCTTACTAACTAATCACTGACACGGCGGGTAATAACCCCTTATGTGGGCTTTATATAGGCTCATATAAGGGGTTTTATATTGCCCCTGATAAATAAGAAAGGAAGAATGTAAAATGTCTAAATTTAGCAAATTTATGAAAGCCAATAAGAAGGTAAAGGCTAACGAAATGCACCCTGTCACCAAATCCCTTTGTGATGAACAGGGCAACCCCCTTGATTGGGAGTTCAAGCATATCACTTCCAAAGAAAACGAGGAAATCAGGGAGAGTTGCACCATTGAAATTCCCATTACTGGTAAGCCGGGTATGTACCGTCAGAAGATGAAGTCCAGCCTTTACATTCAGCGCATGATTGCGGCTTCCGTTGTTACCCCTGATCTGTACGATGCAGAGCTTCAGGACAGCTACAGCGTAAAGACCCCGGAGGAACTTCTGCTTGCTATGGTTGATGATCCGGGTGAATACAATGACCTTGCCGCCTATGTGCAGAAGTTTCAGGGCTTCAATGTTTCCTTTGAGGATAAGGTTGAAGAAGCAAAAAACTAATAGAAGAAGGGGATTGGGAAGCGAATTATGCTTACTATGCCCTTCTGAAATTGCACATTCTACCTTCCGTTTTCCTTGCTATGGATGAACAGGAAAAAGCCTTTGTTGTAGCGGCGGTAAAGGTCAAAATCAAAAATGACAAGGAAAAAGAAAAGGAAGCAAAGCGAAAATCTAAAAAGAAAGGTAGGTGATCCACATGGCTACAATCAGAACCGCTATTGAATTGCAGGACAATTTCACAAGTGTTCTGTATCAGGTTATCAATTCCGTAAATCTTGGGCTTTCCGCTATGGAAGATTTACACCAAAGCATGAACGCACAGGTTGACACTTCTTCCATTGAAGCCGCACGGGATTCTATCAATCAGGCTACGATTGCAGTTCAGGAATTGGATGCAGCTATGCAGGGTGTAGAAGCCCCCACGATTCCAACACCTACCGCCCCAGTGGACATTCCAACGCCGCCTGTTGAAATCCCTGTTGTTTGGAAAACGGACAGTTTGGAAGTTTTTACTTCTACGGGTGTAGATAGATTTCAACAGGAAGTTCAAAGTGCAAATAATATGTTGAACACTTTGAACACCACACAGGAACGCATTGCAAGCACGGCAGCACAAACCAACCTGTTCCCGGCAAGTGCTGTTGCTGATATGGGAAGAATGGGAAGCCGCTTGCAGGCTATCCAGCAGCGTATTCAGCAAATAGAAAACAATCCCCTAAATATCGGAACGGAAACCGCAAATGCGGAACTGGAACGGTTAAGGGGGCAGTTGGATCAGGCGGTTCAGGAACAGGAGAATTTGAACCGTGCTGTTGCTGATATGGATGTTCAGGCGGCAAATGAAGCCTATTTGCGGTTGTCGCAGACAATCGGCAATACTGAAAGCTATATCCGTGACAATGTGGACGAACAGGGGCGTTTCAATCAGGAAATCAATGAAGGTGTTGCAAACGCCGATAACCTGATGAACGCAATTAAGGGTGCTGTTGCAGCTTACGCCACGGTTCAGACCGTGGGGAAAGTCCTTGACCTGTCCGACACGCTGACTTCAACAACCGCCCGTTTGAACCTGATGAATGATGGATTGCAGACCACACAAGACTTGCAGAACATGATTTATTTGTCCGCTGAACGGGCAAGGGGTTCTTATCAGGCAACGGCTGATGCTGTTTCCAAACTTGGACTTATGGCGGGCGATGCTTTCGGCAGTTCGGAAGAAATCGTTGCGTTCATGGAACAAATCAACAAGCAGTTCACCATTGCCGGAACGGAAGCAGCGGGCATTGATGCCGCTATGTTGCAGCTTACACAGGCTATGGGTTCGGGTGTTCTTCGTGGTGAGGAATACAATTCCATTTTGGAGCAAGCCCCGAATATCATTCAGGCTATCGCTGATTATATGGAAGTTCCCAAAGGTCAGTTGAAAGATATGGCGGCGGACGGTGCAATCACGGCTGACATTGTGAAAGCGGCTATGTTTGCGGCGGCTGATGAAACCAATGAAAAATTTGCGAGTATGCCGAAAACATTTTCGCAGATTTGGACTTCGTTTCAGAACACCGCTTTGATGGCGTTTCAGCCTGTTTTGAACAGATTGAACGAAATTGCAAACAGCGATGCTTTCCAGCAGTTTGTGAACAACGCCATTGAGGGGCTTTCCGTTGTGGCGGGTGTTGCCCTTGAAATCTTTGATTTGCTGGTAAGCGTTGCGGGTGCTGTTGCTGATAATTGGTCGTGGCTATCCCCTATCATTTACGGTGTAGCCGCCGCCCTTGCCGTATATTACGGTTGGCAGCTTGCGGTGAACATGATAAATGCTATCAGCAAGGGAATTCATGTTGCAATGGCAGTTGCACAGATGATTCATGCGGCAGCAACAGGAGCATTGACCGCAGCTACAGCAGCGGAAATTGCAGCACAGAACGGTTTGAATGCCGCCCTGTACGCTTGCCCTATCGTGTGGATCATTGTTCTTATAATCGCCCTGATTGCCCTGTTCTATGCGGCAGTTGCGGCGGTAAACAAATTTGCGGGAACTTCTGTTTCTGCAACAGGTATCATTTGCGGAGTGTTTGCGGTAGCGGGTGCGTTCATTGGAAACCTGTTCGTTACCCTGATTAACTTTGTAATTGATATTTTCGTTGTGCTTTGGAACTTCATTGCGGCATTTGCGAACTTCTTCGCAAATGTGTTCAATGACCCCGTGGCGGCAATCGCCCGGTTGTTCTTTGATTTGGTTGATACAATCCTTTCCCTGTTGCAGTCTTTGGCAAGTGCGATTGATACGATTTTCGGTTCAAATCTTGCGGGTGCTGTTTCCGGGGGGCGGGTTTCCCTTGGTGGTTGGGTGGATTCCACCTTTGGCAAGGGAACGGAAGTCATGGCGAAAGTCAACGCTTCTGATTATCACCTTGACCGCTTTGAATATTCCGGGGCGTGGGATGCCGGGTATAGTTTCGGTGAAGGTATTGAAGATACCATTTCCAACTTTGACCCGTCCAGCCTGTTCAACACAAATATTCCTTCCGCAAGCGATTATGCCGATTTGAGCAACTACACGGGTTCTATCGGTGACGGTGTGGGCGATATTGCCGACAACACGGGTTCTATCAAGGATTCGTTGGATATTACGGAAGAAGATTTGAAATATCTTCGTGATATTGCTGAACAGGAAGCAATCAACAGATTTACAACGGCTGAAATCACCATTGAACAGACCAATAACAACAATGTTTCAGGTTCTATGGACTTGGACGGTGTTGTTTCCGGGTTGACTGATGCGGTGAATGAAGCGGTTGATATTATCACGGAAGGGGTGCATGAATAATGAGTAAAAACGGATATGACTTTTATCTTGGATTGTGCTTGTTACCAATCACCCCCGACAAGTTGACCGTGAAAATCAACAATGCCAATTCAACCCTTACCCTGATTGATGAAGGGCAGATTAACATTCTGAAAAAGGCTGAATTGACGGATGTTGAATTTGAATGCAGGATTCCACAAACCAAATAACCGTTTGCAAAATATAAAGCTGGATTTTTAGGGGCTTCTTTCTTCCTTTCTTATTTTGAAAATTTGAAAACGAGTAAGAAGCCCTTCCAGTTTATTGTTTCAAGAATGAAGCCCAGCGGTGGGATTCTTTTTGCAACGAATTTGAAGGTATCAATGGAAGATTACAAAATCACGGAACAGGCAAAGGAAGGTTTTGATTTGATTGTGAAAATCAAGTTGAAGCAGTACCGGGAATACAGTACAAAAACGGTGAATATCAAAATCGCCGCTTCCAAACCGAAAGCCGTTGTGCAGCCCACAAGGTCAACAGAATCAAAGCCGGAAAGTAAAAGCTATAAGGTGGGTGATATTGTGAATTTCCACGGTGGAACACACTATTACAGTTCTTATCCGGGGGCGAAAGGTTATTCAGCAAGAGCCGGAAAAGCAAGAATTACCATTGCGAACGGTTCAGGCAAAGCCCACCCGTGGCACTTGATACACACGGATTCAAGTTCAAATGTCTATGGTTGGGTGGATGAAGGAACATTTGATTAAGGGGGTGCTGATTTGGATGTAGAACTTTTAATTGCTGACCCTTCCGGCGAAAAGGCGTATTTGCCAATCACGGAAGAAGGAATTGAATGGAGTACGGAAAGAAGAAGCACACCCGGCAAGCTAACCTTCAAAATCGTAAAAGACAGCATAATCAATTTTCAAGAGGGTGCAGCTGTTCGCCTAAAGGTGGACGGTAAGCCCGTTTTTTTCGGGTTCGTATTCAGTAAGAAGCGGGATAAAGACCAAATTATCACTGTCACCGCTTACGATCAGTTGCGATACCTTCAAAACAAAGATACCTATGTTTATGAGAACAAGACCGCTTCCGAATTCATTCAGATGGTGGCAGCGGACTTTTCTTTGAATGTTGGTACGCTGGAAGATACCGGGTTCAAAATCGCTTCACGGGTGGAAGATAACACTTCCCTGTTTGATATGATTGAAAACGCCCTTGACCTGACTTTGCAGAACACCAAAGAAATGTTTGTCCTGTATGACGATTTCGGCAAGCTGACATTGAAGAACCTTGGTTCAATGTATGTTGGCGAACCGGGGGCATACCTGATGATTGATGAAGAAACCGGGGAAAATTTTGAATACACTTCCAGCATTGACAGCGACACATACAACAAAATCAAGCTGACCTATGACAATGAAAGCACGGGAAAGCGTGAAGTTTATATCGCACAGGACGGAAGCCATATAAACGAATGGGGCGTTTTGCAGTATTTCGATACCCTTTCCAAAGGTGAGAACGGACAGGCAAAAGCGGATGCCCTGTTGCAGCTTTACAACAAGAAAACCCGTAACCTGAAAATTGTGAATGCTTTGGGTGATACACGGGTTAGAGCCGGAAGCATGGTTGTTATCAATCTTGCTTTGGGCGATATGAATTTGAAAAATTTCATGTTGGTTGAGAAAGTGAAGCACACCTTCAAACTGGATCAACACTTCATGGATTTAACACTTAGAGGGGGTGAATTTGTTGCCTGATGCAGTTGAACTTTTGAAAACTTTGAAAAAAGCAGCGGTGGAAGCTGTTGAAGCAACAAAGCCTGTTCAAGTTTGTTACGGCAAGGTGACAGGCACTTCCCCGCTGAAAATCCTTGTGGATCAGAAACTTACTTTGGGTGAAGGGCAGCTTGTTCTTACCCGAAATGTGATTGATTACGAAATGGATATTTCCGTTAGTCATTGGACGGTAGCGGAAACGAAACACACCCACCCCGTAACAAGTGGCGGCACGGCAACCGCTACTTCCCATAGACACCAATATAAGGGCAAGAAGAAAATCACGGTTCACAATGCTTTGCAGAACGGCGATGCTGTTGTCCTTATCCGGGAACAGGGCGGGCAAAAATATATTGTGATTGACCGTATCAAGCCAATCCCGAAAACGGAAGGAGAGTGGGTATAAATGATTCCTTCTGTTACAGGATTTCTTGAACAGGACTTTGAAATTGAAACACAGCCAACCAACACCTATAAAATGGAGTTGGAAAGCAACCTGATCCGTGGATATACGGACGGACAGGAAGCGATGAAACAGGCTATTTTCAAAATCCTTTCCACGGAACGATACCAATATGTTATGTATTCTTGGAACTATGGGATTGAACTGATTGACCTGTACGGCGAACCCGTTTCCTATGTTTGCCCGGAATTGGAACGCCGTATCACAGAAGCCCTCACATGGGATGAACGAATTGAAAGCGTTGATAACTTTGAATTCGACACTTCAAAAAAGGGTGAAGTTTTGGTTACATTCACCGCACATACAATTTTCGGTGATGTAGCTGCTGAAAAGGTGGTGAATTTTTAATGTATGATGTGACCTATGAAGAAATTCTTGAACGAATGCTTGCAAGGGTATCTGACAAGTTCGACAAGCGGGAAGGTTCGGTTATTTTTGACACCCATTCCCCAACAGCGATTGAACTTCAACTTCTGTATGTGGAGCTGAACACCCTGATTGCGGAAGCCTACGGCGATAGTGCTTCAAGGGAATTTCTTATCAGGCGTTGCAAGGAACGAGGTATCACCCCGTATGAAGCAACAAAGGCAATTCTGAAAGGCGAATTCACACCGAAAAACATCAATGTTACAGGACAGCGGTTCAATATTAGTTCATTGAATTTCATTGTGCTTGAAAAAATCGCTGATGGTGAATATCAGGTACAGTGTGAAACCCCCGGCATTGTCGGAAATCAGCAGTTGGGAACAATGATCCCGATTGAATATATTGAAGGGTTGGAAACAGCGGAACTTACGGGCGTTCTGATTTCGGGTGAGGATGAAGAAGATACGGAAGATTTGCGAAAGCGTTATTTCGATTCCTTCAATGAAAAGGCGTTCGGCGGCAATGTTCAGGATTATCTTGAAAAAACGAACGCTATTCCGGGTGTTGGAAGCACCAAAGTAACAAGGGTTTGGAATGGTGACATTCGCCCCGCTGACATGATACCAACGGCAAAGGTGAAAACATGGTATGAAGGTATCATTGGAACGCTGGATCAGGAAGTTGCCCTTTGGCTTTCAAATGTCTATATGGCGGCAGCAGAAAAGAAGCTGACAACCGGGGGAACGGTGCTGCTTACAATCCTGAATTCTGATTATGGCGTTGCTTCTGATACCCTGATTCAGACCGTGCAGAACACCATTGACCCCGCCGAAAATGCGGGTGAAGGTTATGGGCTTGCCCCTATCGGTCATGTGGTATCGGTCAAGAGTGCAAAGGAAGTCACCGTTACCCTGAAAACCAAAATCACCTTTGATACAGGTTACAGTTGGTCGAATTTGCAGAATTCGATTGATACAGCCGTTCAGGACTATCTTTTAGAATTGCGTAAGGGGTGGGCTGACACCGCTTATTTGGTGGTTCGTATCAGCCAAATTGAAACAAGGCTTCTTTCAATCAAGGGCATTGTGGATATTGAAAACACCAAAATCAACGGTTCTACTGACAACCTGACATTGGGGAAATATGAAGTTCCCGTGTTTGGGGGTGCAAGCGCATGATAAGAGTTGCAAGAGAAGTTGACCTTCTTTCCTACTTACCCCCATTCATGGCAGAATTCAAGGAAATTGCCGTTACGCTGGATGCAGAAAACCCGGAATTTGTGCTTGTTTGGAAAGCTGCTGACCGGGTTTTGCAAAATGAATTCATTGAAACGGCTGACGAATACGGAATTTCAAGGTTTGAAAAAATCTTGAACATTCTTCCTTCAAAGGAAGATACCCTTGAAAGCCGCCGTTCAAGAGTATTTGCACGGTGGTTCAATACAATTCCGTACACCTTGAAAGCCCTGATTGCGAAATTGGAAGCCCTTTGCGGTGATAACGATTTCACAATCATCAAGGAATATGACAACTACACCATTACAATCATTGTTGACCTTGAAATGTTCGGACAGGTGGACGAACTGGACCATATCATTGAAAGCATGATCCCGTGCAACATGATTGTTATTTCCCGGAATGAAATTCCGTGCAAGGCAAGCGGTTTTGCCCTGTTCAGTGGTGGAATTTGCTTTGTGCAGGATTTCTTTATCACCAACGATTTCCGGGAAAGCTACACGGTCAACAGCAAGGCGGCGTTTGGTGGTGGCATGGTGGAAGAAGCCCACTATTTCATTACCAATGACAGCAAAGAAAACATTGCTGTAAATGGTGCGGCGGTTCATGGTGGCTGGGCAGTCAATACCGCAACCGTGGTTATTACCAATGATTTCAATGAACAGTTCAACATAAACGGCGAAAACAATGCTGGTTCAGGTGTGGTTGTGTCTGAATTCATTGGAACAAATCAGTAAAAGAAAGGATTGAAACACTATGGCAGAATTTTCAAAGTTGGTTATCACCAACAAAGGACAGGCTTTGATTGCAAAGATGATTGCCGGAAAGGGTAACATTGACTTCACAAAGATTTGTGCTTCCAGTACCACCTATACGCTGGCGCAGCTTGAAGCCCTGACTTCCCTTTCCAATATCAAGCAGACAAGCCTTATTTCTAAAGTAACCCGCACAAACGAGGTTGCAATAAAGGTTGAAACGGCATTCACGAACAATGACCTGACAGCCGGGTATTATATGCGTACCCTTGGACTGTATGCGGTTGATCCTGATGCGGGTGAAATCCTGTATGCCGTGACAATCGAAAATTCCGGGAACTGCTATATGCCCCCTTACAATGGTGTTACCGTTTCGGGTGCTTATGTGCAGCTTGTCACCACGGTAGGCAATGCGGACAATGTTTCCCTTGAAGTGGATGCAGCCGCCGTTGCAACTATCGGTGACATTCAGGAGTTGCAGAAGGAAATTGCAGACCTTGAAGCCTATGTCGGTTATACTGCTTCCGATATTTACGGCGTGGAAGTCGATTTCGTGAACAAAAAGTTCACCCGTCTTGCGGGTGCGGTGAACCGTTCCGCTGGTGCTGGTTTTGATAACATTGCACCTTTCGGCGGCAGAAAGCGTTGCAACCTGACAAATGACGGTAAGGTTGTAGCCTATTACGGTGAAGTCGGATTTACCACCACGGGCAAGCTGACACAGGCAGTTACCATTGCAGAGGGTGAAAACGCTGGTACTTATGCGGCGGGAACGATTGTTCAAACGATGGTTGAACAGCCGAAATTTTATTACAAGGTTGTTCCGCTGCTTGTGGAACATAACGCTTTGGGTTCTAAAGTCCGCAAAGCCCGCTACTATGTTTCCGCAACACCCAAAGCAGGGTTCAAACTTCACCCGGCGTTCATTGAGAACGGCAACGAGAATGAAAAGATTTACCTTGCAACCTTTGAAGGTTCGCTTTGGGATGCTTCCGCAAGTGCTTACATTTTGGATGATGCACAGGTGGCAGATTTCGCAAATGATATGCTTTGCAGTATCGCAAACGCAAAGCCCGCTTCCGGCTTAAATCAAAACCTTACCCGTGCCAATACCCGAAAGCTGGCACAGAAGCGTGGTTCGGGTTGGGAACAGGGCTATGCGGCTACGGCGGCAGCTTCCCAGCTTCTTATGCTGGTTGAATATGCAACCTTCAATGTTCAGTCGGTGATTGGCAACGGCGCAGTAAACAAAACTGATGATGGCACAACTTCCATGACGGAAAACAGCGGCGCAACCGTTTCTTTGGGTAACGCTTCCGGTGCAGTCACCAACGCAAACGGTATTCAGATTGTATCCTATCGAGGTGAAGAAAACTTTTGGGGAAACATTTGGTGGTGGGTTGACGGCATGAACGAACAGAACCCTTCCACTTTCGCAGAAGGTGATTTTGGAACGCTGTTCGTTGCGGATCATGGCTTTGCTGATGATTCTTCCGCAAGCCCTTATAAGAACACTGGAATTCACCCGTGCTACGGTAGCGGTTATGTTTCCGCTTTCGGTTGGTCGGATGAATTTGATTGGCTGTTCATTCCCGCCGAAAAGAACGGCAACAGCAGCCTTCCCGTTGGTGATTACTATTGGAACGCTAATCCCGGCTGGCGGGTTGCTTTATTGGGCGGTATATGGAGTGACGGTGCTATTGCGGGTGCTTTCTATTGGAGTCTGAATGATGCTGCTTCTAGTCGTTATCGGGGTATCGGCGGGCGGTTGGTGTATGTACCT
>OJNS01001101.1_pt1 | contig 14814 bp, 12 predicted proteins | sample 1597911 | NCBI WGS metagenome assembly OJNS01 (sample SAMN01915214, study PRJEB22387) | human gut metagenome | isolation source: stool | host: Homo sapiens | place: USA
CCATCCGTCTGACGACGACCGACGGCTACATGCTCTCGATCGACAACATCGGGTTCTATGGCGATATAGTCAAAGGCGGTTCGTCCGTAGAGTCGGTTGCAGCCGACGGCCGCTTGTGGGTAAGTGCCGGTCAGGTAGTATGCTCGGCCGAGCAGGTAGACCGCATCGTGGTCTTCGATGCCAGCGGACGTCAGGTAGCCGGTTGTGAAAATCAATCGACCCTCGATGTCGACCACTTGTCGAGCGGCGTTTATCTGGTTCGGGCCATGGCCGACGGACAAGTGCTGCAAACCAAGTTTATCAAATAACGCAGAACCTATCGGCGAGGGGGAGTCTCCCGCACGGGGAGATTCCCCCTTCGTTTTGCCCGCAGGCAAAAGCGACTCCCGGTCTTGTTCTGCATTGGAAAAGAAAATGTAATTTTGTAAACCGATACAAAAGTCGTATCGACCGGGGCAGAGAGGCCCACAGCAGGTTCGACTTTTGTGTAAAGAAAGGAGGAAAAAAAGATATGCCAATCGTAGTAGACAAAGACCGTTGTCCGCAGAACCATCGCTGCCCGCTCATCGACCTTTGCCCCCGGCAGGCCATCAGCCAGGTGGGGTTCGGGTTGCCGCAAATCGATGCAGACAAGTGTATAGAGTGCGGCAAGTGTGTGCGTTCGTGTTTCAAACAGGCCATGTATGAAATCAAGTAAGCGTATGGAATCGTTTTGCAAGATACGCGATGTATACCGGGCCATCACCGAGTTTGAAGCCCGGTTTGAAAAGCGCTACGGCCTCGGGCTCAACGAGGGCTCCCTGCTGTGTGCCTTGAGCGATTGCCCCAAACTGTCGTCGGGCGATATTGCCAGACAGTTGAACATCTCCCAGTCGAACGCCTCGAAGGTGATTCGCTCGGCCGAGAAAAAGGGGCTCATTCAGCGCAGCCTGGGCGATGACGACAAGCGGCAGATGTACTTCTCGCTTTCGCCCGAGGGAGCCGATTGCCTCGCCCGGTTGCAATGTTGCGACATCCAGGTGCCCGAGCTTCTGCAGAAATTGTTGTAACCGAAAAATGTATCCGGCGGGCAGGCCGCCCGTCGTGACCGATAGTATCCCCCAGACCCGATTGTTTTCGGGCCTGGGGATTTTTTTTGTCCCCCCGGCTCATACCCTTCTCTCGTTTAGCCAACCTCACTGATAATAAACGAGTTGTAGCATCAATGTATAACGAATGTTGCTTAGGCTTAAAACAGTTGTAACACAAATGTTGCACGGGCCCGATAATTTTGGCGCAGCATATAACCAACGGAAAAACAGTATGAAAAGGGCATTCACATTGATTTTTATTCTCGTGCAAATTGCTGTTGCACAAGCAGCAGGACTTATTTCGGGTACGGTGAAAGAGGGGACCGAGCACCACACGTTGCCGGGCGCCGTACTGCGACTGGACAAATTTAACCGCTACACAGTCTCGGACAAAAACGGTTACTTCGAGTTCCTGAATGTTCCCGACGGGGAGTATCGGGTCGAAGTCACTTACTTAGGATATACGACGGCGTATCAGGACGTCACGGTAAAAGAGGGAGGAAACTCGGTCATCGAGTTTCAGTTGCAGGAAGATTCGAAAGTCTTGAACGAGGTGGTAGTCATGGGCGACCAGGCTCGCGGACAGGCCAAGGCATTCAACCAGCAGAAGACCAACCGCAATGTAACCAACGTGATTTCGGCCGACCAGGTGGGCCGTTTCCCCGACTCGAACATAGGCGATGCGCTGAAACGGGTACCGGGTATCACCATGCAGAACGACCAGGGCGAGGCCCGCAACATCATCGTACGGGGTCTGGCTTCGGAGTTGAACTCGGTGACTCTGAACGGGAACCGCATCCCCTCGGCCGAGGGCGACAACCGCAAGGTGCAGATGGACCTGATTCCCTCGGACATGATACAGACCATACGGGTAAACAAAACCCTTACTCCCGACATGGATGGCGATGCCATAGGCGGTTCGGTCGACCTGGTGACTCGCGCCGCATCGGGCCGGCAGCGCATCTCGCTCACGGCACTGGGCGGTTTCAACCCCATCCGCAACGGGGCTACCGGGTCGGGCTCGTTTGTCTACTCCAACCGCTTTGCCGACGATAAGGTGGGCGTGGTACTCAGCGCCTCGTACATGAACAAGAGCTACGGTTCGGACAATATCGAAGGGGTGTGGGGCAAGGACGACGCCCAGAATATTTTCCTCGAAGAGATGGATATTCGCAAATACGACGTGCAACGCATCCGCCGCAGCATCTCGCTCAATACCGACTGGAAAATCGATGCCAACAACACGCTGGCTGCCGACCTGATGTACAACTGGCGCGACGACAGGGAGAACCGCTTCCGCACCCAGTTCAAGGATGTGGAGCCCGTATACGACGAGGCTACGCAGGCGATTACCGGATACACGGGTAACATCACCCGCGAGACCAAAGGCGGTATAGACAACTGCCGCAACAAGAACGCCCGTCTCGAAGACCAGCGGGTGCAATCCTATTCGCTCACGGGTACGCACCTGCTCTCGCCCCGGTTCGACCTCGACTGGAACCTCAGCTATGCCAAGGCTCAGGAAGACCGTCCGCACGAACGCTACATCGAGTATACGCAAGAGGGACTTTCGCTCACACAAGATCTGACCAACCCGCGACTGCCCTTTATCTCGGCTCCCGGGCAAGACTTGAGTCTCTTTGCCTTCGACAAGCTCACCGAACAACACGACTATACCGACGAGGATGAATACTCGGCCAAAATCAACGCCCGGGTGCCTCTCTCGGCCATCGCATCGCAAAAGGGTCGTCTCCACTTCGGATTGAAAGCCCGCATCAAGAGCAAGGAGCGCAACAACAACTTTTATGAATATACCCCCATCGACGGTCTCCCCTCGCTGGGCGACATGGAACCGGTCACCTACAACTCGCCGCTGACGCAGGGCGACCGCTACATACCGGGCTCGTTCGTCTCCAAAAAATGGCTGGGCAATGTCGACCTCAACAACGCCGCACTCTTCGAGAAAGAGGCCGACCCGTCGGAGTATCTGGTCAACAACTACAAGGCCAAGGAGCAAATCTACGCCGGTTATCTGCGTTGGGACCAGGACATTACCCCCGACCTCACCTTTATCGTGGGGGCCCGCATCGAGCATACCCGGGTCGACTACGAGGGCAACTATGTGCTCGACGAAGACTATGCCAACGCCGACTTGCGCAACGTGAAAAACAGCTACACCAACGTGCTGCCCAACGTGACCATCTGTTACACACCCCGAAAGAATATGGTGCTCCGCGGTGTCTTCTCGACGGCACTCGCCCGCCCCAACTACTACGCCCTGATTCCCTTTGCCGATGTAAAATCGGAAGACCGCGAAATCTCGGCCGGTAACCCCGACCTGAAGGCCACCTACTCCTACAACGCCGACCTCATCGGCGAATACTACTTCCAGTCGGTGGGTATCGTTTCGGCCGGGCTCTTCTACAAAAATCTCGACAACTTCATCTACAACTACCTCGATGCCAACTATACGACCGAGAAGTTTGCCGCCGATTTTCCCAACCTGCCCAACCCCATCCCGGCCGGTGAGCAGTGGCAGTTCCTGCGCCCCCTAAACGGCGACCAGGTACACCTCTTCGGTGTGGAGCTGGCCTTCCAGCGCAAGCTCGACTTCTTTGCCTCGAGTTTCATGCGCAACTTCAGCGTGATGCTCAACTACACCTATACCCACTCGATTACCAAAGGTATCTACAACGAGGACGGCGAGGAGCGTACCGACGTGAGCTTCCCGGGCACGGCTCCGCACATGTTCAACGCCTCGCTGGCTTGGGAGAACAATCGCTTCTCGGCACGTGTTTCTTTGAACTACACCGCCGGGTATCTCGACGAGGTGGCCAGCACGGCTTTTGAAGACCGCTATTACGACGGGCAGCTCTTCCTCGACGCCAACGCCTCGTATCGCATTGCCGACGGCCTACGCATCTTTGCCGAGGCCAACAACCTCACCAACCAGCCGCTGCGCTACTACCAGGGCTCCAAGCAGTACATGGCACAGCTCGAGTATTACAAGTCGACCTTCGACATCGGTGTAAAATGGGAGTTCTAAAAAACAAGTAAATGATAAAAACAAATAAACGAAGCGAAATGAAAAAATCCGTTAGATTCTTTTTGAGACATGTCCGCACCTTTTCGGCCTTGCTGCTGGTGGGGATTATCCTGTGCGGCTGGTCGTGCCGCCAGACCAACGACACGCAAAACAGCACCTTCCCCGAGTCGATCGACGATAACTTCAACTTTATCGTAGCCAACGACATGGGACGTAACGGCTATTACGACCAGAAGCCCATTGCCGAGCAGATGGGCGAGACGGCCGGCGAGATAGGCATCGAGTTTGTAGCCGCCGCCGGCGACATTCACCACTTCGAGGGGGTGGCCAGCGTCGACGACCCTCTGTGGAATACCAACTACGAATACATCTATTCGCACCCCGAGCTGATGCTCGACTGGTATCCCGTGCTGGGTAACCACGAATACCGGGGCAACACCCAGGCCGTACTCGACTATTCGGGCGTAAGCCGCCGCTGGTGCATGCCGGCCCGCTACTACGACAAGACCTTCGAGGTGGGCGACAGCTCTACGCTCAAGGTGGTCTTTATCGACACGGCACCGCTTATCGACAAATACCACAAGGAGTCGGAAGAGTCGTATCGCGACGTGGCCGCCCAAGACATGCAGGCCCAGCTTCACTGGATAGACTCGGTGCTGAATGCCTCGCACGACACCTGGAAGGTGGTCATCGGCCATCACCCCGTCTATGCTCAGACTACCAAAGACGAAATCGAGCGCGAAAACCTGCAGGAGCGTCTCGACCCGCTGTTGAGGAAATATGGTGTCGACATGTATATCGCCGGGCACATTCACAACTTCCAGCACATACAGATGCCCGACAGCCCGGTCGACTACGTGGTCAACTCGTCGGCCTCGCTGAGCCGCAAGGTGAGCCCCATCGAGGGAACGCAATATTGCAGCCCCGAACCGGGATTCTCAGTCGTATCGGTATCGGACCAGGAGTTGAGCCTCTACATGCTCGACAAGACCGGCCATGTGCTGCACACGGTTACGCGCACCAAATAACACGAGTTTCTTATTTTCTTTCTTTCAAAGGGGCTTTGCCTGTGGCCGTCGGGCCGGGCGAAGCCCTTCTGTTTTCGTGTAAAGGGCTGGAGATAACGATGCGGGCCGAGCCGCTTCGCTCCCGGTTAGAGGTCCGGGGAGTCGGTCGCCCCGGAGGCCTCGGCCTCGGGCTGACGGAAAATCGAGAAGTTCACGCTGCCGTAACTGCGGTGCTGGTCGAAGAGCGGGTGCGACGAGAAGTCGTTGTTCTTCGAATGCTCGAGTACAAAGATACCGCCCGGTTTCAAGAGGTTGCGCGACAGCACCTCGTGCGGCAGAGTCTCCAGCTTGGGCAAGTCGTAGGGAGGGTCGGCAAACACCAGGTCGAACTGCTGGCGGCAGCTTTGTACAAACTTGAAGACATCGCCCTTGATGGGGGTGAGGTTGCGGTCGCCGAGCTGTTGCTGCACCTTGCGGATAAAGTTGTATTGCGTGGGGTAAATCTCGACACATACCACCCGGGCACACTCGCGTGAGAGAAGTTCGAAACTGATGGCTCCCGTGCCGGCAAAGAGGTCGAGCGCCTCGATGCCCTCGAAGTCGATCAGGTTTTCCAGTACGTTGAAGATATTCTCCCGGGCAAAGTCGGTCGTGGGCCGAGCCTTGATATTAGTGGGGACATCGAACCGCCGACGCCCGTATTTACCGCTGATGATTCGCATGCTGTTTGCTCTTTGGTTTATGATACAAAGATAGTGAAAGGTGAGGGCAGAGGCAAACGGGAAAACTTGTTTTTCAAATTTGGCTATGCCGAGCCGCATCCTCTCTTCTGAAAAGATAGCGAAAGGCGAGAGCATAAAATCAAGTTCTCTTGATTTTTATAGCGTGGCACACTATATTTGCAATTCCATTGAGTCTATGAAAATATCATAATCAAACACCACGGGGGAATGGTTCTAAACACGCTGTTTATCGAAAGTCTGTCCAATTTTGCACACGGTTTGTCATCGGCCTTTTTCATCTACTTTGGAATCAATCTGGCCTTCTTTCGGGGCACCAACCGACCATTGCAGGTACTGGGATACCTGTTTTGCCTGTGGGGTGTACAGAATGTAAAAGACCTGTTGCTCTACGTCGACTCGGTGAGCGAGTCGTACTACTACTCTACCCTGTTGCTGTCGTTCGACATGTGGGCGGTACCGTTTTGCGCCCTCTTCCTGCTCGAGATTCTCTACCCCGGCTTCTTCAGCCTCAAGCGGGTGGTGCAGTTCGAATTGCCGTTGGTACTCCTCACCGCCGGATTTGCCACAACGGGTGCATCGGCTTTTTACGTAGGGAGTGTGATTTATATGGCCCTCTTCTGTCTGGTCGTGGTACTCTTCATCGTCTCCAAGGTGAGAAACTACAACCGGTTCATGCGCGAGAACTACTCCTACACCGAGCGGGTGAATGTGCGCTGGCTCATCAACAGCATGATTATTCTGGCCCTCTGTCTGTTGCTTTGGCTCTATACCTGTACCCACATCAGCCATCTGGGCGACCTCGTCTACTATACCACCTCGACCCTGCTGTGGTCGGTAGTGCTCTACTACAGTCTGCGGCAAGAGTGGATACCCGATGTGCCGCAAAACGCCCCAGCACCCGAAGCCGAGGCCTTGGAACCGTTGCGTAACGGCTCGTCGCCAATGAGTCAGAAACTCGAGGAGTATATCCGCGAAAAGGAGTTGTTTCTCAACGCCAAGCTGTCGCTCAACGACCTGGCCACCGAGATGGGGACCAACCGCAGCTACCTCTCCAACTGCCTGAACAACGAGTTGGGGGTGACTTTCTACGACTTCATCAACTCGTTCCGGCTCGAACGGGCCAAGTCGCTTCTCGGCGATGCGGCTTTCGGGGGCAGTATCGAAGAGACAGCCCTCTTGAGCGGGTTCAATTCGGTCTCGACCTTCCGCCGCTCTTTCCAGAAAAAATATGGTTGTACCCCTTCGCAATACCGCAGGCAGAGAGGGGATTGAAGCCCCACTCTATCGAGTATAAGCGGTGATGAGCCGCAGCGGCAAGGGTAGACTCTCGTCGCCGGCCGGCAGGTGAGAGGGGAATTTCGTGAGGGTGATAAAAGCCAGATGCTTGCGAATGAGCGGAATGATGTGCTGTCGCAGCTCCTGGTGGTCGCCCGAGAGCGAGAGCTCGTCGTCGGTGGGGCTGAATCCCAATTGTTTCCAGGCATTCAGAATGTAGTAGATGCCGTCGTTCACGTGGTGTATGGCAAAGCTGTTGGCCAGCAGGAATCCCTGTTGGTTGAAGGCAAACAGGTCGATCGAGTCGTTGCCCCAGTGCACGTAGAGTTTGGCGTTGTAGCCCAGCCGGCTCTTGCGGTAGAAGTATTCGCACACGGGAGCCAGCCGGTGCAGCACGACGGGGCGGTCGAAGGTGCGCCGGATGAACGAAAGCCGCTCGGTATCTACCTCAAAGAGCATCTGCGCTCCGGTATGAGGCAGCTCGGCCGCTACGGCGGTGCCGTCGCTGTCGGGGAAACAGAAATTGAAGTAGAGCGGGTTGTCGTCGGCCGAGGCGAAAGCGTTGGGGATGAAGGTATAGCGGGGCGAGTCGACCAGAAAGAAGACCTTCTCGAAGGCCCGGGTGAGGACGGGTTGGGAAAAAACTGCCTCCTCGAGCGACTGTTGAGTGGACCCGATGGGCAGCCGTTCGGTCACAATCGAGTCGCGATTCTCGGTGTGCTGCAACAAGATGTGCAGGTACGAACCGTCGGCATACATCGTGAGGATGTACTTGTGACTCTCTTTCATCAACTGGTTCAATGCCGCTATCGGTTCCATCTTTGCTATTCTGTTTTTTTGAGGTCTGGGCCACGTTCCGGCACGGGGGTATCGCACACTCCCGGCGAAGAGGGGCACAGACATTTTCGCCATTTAAATCGTACAAATGTAAGAAAAGAAAACGGGAAACACTATTTTTGTGATACACTTTATCGCATTCGTCCATGATTACCGACCTGCTTGTTCAACAGATAGAGAGTTATCTGCCCTACGCCCCCAACCGGCAGCAGTGCGAATTGCTGCAGATGCTGGCCACTTTTGTGCTCGACGAGCACAACGACACGCTCTTTTTGCTGCGAGGCTATGCCGGCACGGGCAAGACTTCGCTGGTGGGGGCGCTGGTCAAGGCCCTCGCCCAGTTGCAGAGCAAGGTGGTGCTGCTTGCCCCTACGGGACGGGCGGCCAAGGTCTTTGCCCGCTACGCCGGCCATCCCGCCTATACGATACACCGCCGCATCTACCGGCAGAAGAGCTATTCGCCCGACATGGAGGGGTTCCTCGTGGGCGAGAATCTGGCCAAACACACCCTCTTTATCGTCGACGAGGCCTCGATGATTGCCAACTCGTCGGGCGAGGGTGCGGTGTATGGTACCGGCCGGCTGCTCGACGACCTGGTGGAGTATGTCTATTCGGGCGAACATTGCCGCCTGATTCTGCTGGGCGATACGGCCCAGTTGCCGCCGGTAGGTCAGGAGCGCAGCCCGGCCCTCGACGCTGCGGTGCTGAAGGGGTATGGCCTCACCGTGTGGGAATATGAGCTGCGCGAGGTGGCGCGGCAGGCGGCCGAGTCGGGTATCCTCAGCAACGCCACCCGTCTGCGCGAGGAGATGGAGCAGGAGGCCGCAGATCTGCACTTTGAGCAGGCGGCGGCACTGCGCGACCGCATCCGCGCCATCGAGGTGCTGGGCAAGCGCCAGAAGGTCATCGCCGGCATCTGCGCCGATACCGATATCTGGGGCGTTTACCGCGGCGCGCTCAAATGCGGCAGCGCCGTGCTGCACATTGAGGACGGCAGCGTGACGGGTCGAGACTTGAACCTCTTCGCCGCGCCGCAGGACGAGAGCGAGCAGATGATCTTGTCTGCATTACTGCCGCAGTATTACCTCAATAAGAGCGTGCTGCCGCGCGAAATTTTGCTGCCCTGCGAGATCGAGGGCGCGGACGAGCTTGCGCAGATCCTGACCGAGCGCGCGGGCCGCAGGGTGACGCTCCACGTCCCCCAGAGGGGCGAGAAGGCGGAACTCCTTGCCATGGCGCAGCGCAACGCGCGCGAGGATGTCGAGCGCGTGACGACCGCGCAGGAGCGCGAGAACCGCACGCTGACGCAGCTTGCGGGGATGCTCTCACTCCCCGAGCCGCCCGAGCGCATGGAGTCCTACGATATCTCGAACACCGGCGCGAGCGACATCGTTGCATCGATGGTCGTCTATGAGGGCGCAAAGCCCAAGAAGAGTGCCTACCGGAGATTCAAGATCAAGAGCCTGTCGGCCCACCCGGACGACTATGCCTCCATGGAAGAGGTGCTCACGCGCCGCATCCAGCGCTATCTGGACGGGGACGAGAAATTCAGCCCCCTGCCGGACGTCATGCTCATCGACGGCGGCATCACGCACGCGGGCGTCGCCGAGCGCGTGTGCGCGCAGATGCACGTGCACGTGCCGATCTTCGGCATGGTCAAGGACGACCGCCACCGCACGCGCGCGCTCGTCACCGCACAGGGCCGCGAGATCGACCTGCACGCCGCGCCGAACGTCTTCGCCCTGATCGGTCAGATCCAGGAGGAGACGCACCGCTTTGCCATCACGTTCCACCACGAGAGCCATTCGCGGTCCTCGACCCGCTCGGCGCTCGACGGCATTCCGGGCGTCGGCAAGGTGCGCGCTCAGGCGCTGCTCAAGACGTTCAAGAGCGTTAAGGCGATTCGGGAGGCGGACATTTTCGCCCTTGAACGTGTGCTGCCAAAAGACGCCGCCGCGTCCGTCTACCTTCATTTTCACGGGGAAACGGACGAAAAAAAGGATGAAATGTAACTTCCTCTGCGATCGCCCATTTGACGGGAAAAGCGAAAAAGAAGCGAGATTTTTGTGACCTTTGCCAACAAAAATCAAAAAATCAGGTTGACATAAATGAATTTCAATAAATGAATTTTCAAAAAGTCAAACTTGCATATTTTGGCATCGCGACACGCTGTTGAGGCGGCTTTTCGTCCCCTGCGCCCGGAAAGGGCACAGGGGGCGTTCCTTTGCTGTCCGAGGGGATAGAGCGTGCGGCGGAGAAGCAAAAAAGCCAGTGTTTGCAGGGCTTTCCGCGTTTTTGCCGCCTTGCGGGGCGGGAGCGGGACACACCCGGCCTGCTCCCAAGAGTTTTTTGCCCGCTCGGACGGGACAAAGAGCGTCGGCAGGTGCGCCGCCTCTTCGACGCCGAGATGGCGGCGAGGCGGCGGAGAGGGGTGACGATGGTTTACATAAATCGAGAAAATCACGAATTCGATGACTTAAATCGCAACTTTTAGAAGATGAAAATAAGAAAAATATCGAAAATTTTATAAAATACAGAACTTTTGGCGAACAAACGGCGGAAACTTGACAAATCCTTTTTCAGGCGGTATACTGCCAGCAAGTTTTGGAAAAGTTACATTTTGTAATCTTTTCCGGACGCAGCGCACTTCCTCAGCTGCGCGAAGCTGCGGCGGCTCACGCCGCGAAAAAAGGAGTATCCCATGCAGAAGTTTTTGAAAAATTTGTTCACAGCCCAGCGCTGCCGCAGAGCGATGTTCTTTCTGCTCTTCGCGGCTGTGATGCTGCTGAACAGTTCGCCCGAGCTGCGCGCGGACGCGCTGTACCTCATCGCCGACGGCGATACGGTCAGCGTGCTCGACGGCACAACGGACATCCCGCAGGAGCGCGTCATTGTCGCCGGCGCGCAGAGCGGTGACGCGGAAGTCACGCTCCCTGCCGGTGAAAAGGTGACGGTGACACACGGCGACGACATCGAGTACGCCACCACGAGAAACGGCGAGCGCGTCAGCGAGCTGCTGCGCCGTTTGCAGATCTCGGTCAGCCCGCTTGAGATGGTGCTGGTCGACGTCACGGAGGAAGAGGTCGAGATCACCGTTGCCTCTGACTTCACCTACTATGAGACCGCCACCGAGGCGGCTCCCCACACCACGCTGACCTCCACGTCGTACCGCATCCCCAAGGGCGAGACGCAGGTCGTCCAGCAGGGCATCGACGGCACGCGCGACATCGTTTACGAGGTCGTGTATGCCGACGGCCAGTTTGTCTCCCGCCAGGCGGTGGAGGAGAAGAACGACACCTCCGTCGCGGAGATCACCTACACCGGCACGCTCGTCGACAAGGCGCAGAGCGGCGACACGGTCAAGTCCGTTGTCACCGAGAGCAACGGCAGCGGCTATCTTCTGATGAAGTCCGGCGATTCCGTCCACTTCTCCGGCTCGATGAAGGTCACCTGCACGGCCTATACCGCGGGCTACGGCGGCGTGGGCACCAGAACGGCCACGGGCACAACGGTCCACGTCGGCACCGTCGCAGTGGATAAGAAGGTCATTCCCCTCGGTACCGAGATGTTCATCGTCGGCTCGTCGGGCTACACCTACGGCAACGCTGTGGCTGAGGACACCGGCGTGCGCGGCGCGGCGATCGACCTCTATATGAATTCCTATCAGGAGTGCAAGCAGTTCGGCCGCCAGAAGAACTCGACGGTCTACTTCCTCGACTGAGCGGGGCGGTTTGTCGAATAGTACGATAAATGTATGTTCCGGATGCGTATGTTGCGCATCCGGAACATTTACTTTATTGCGGTGATGTGATACAATTACCGGCAGGAACTGAAAGGAGAACACAGGATGAAAGCCATTATCACGGTACTGGGAAAAGATCAGGTCGGTATTATCGCGGGCGTCAGCTCGCTGCTGGCAAAGTGGAACGTGAACGTTCTGGATATCAGCCAGACGATTTTGCAGGAAAATTTCACCATGGTCATGCTGGTGGATCTCGAAAATTGTTCGCTCTCTTTTACGGAACTGACGGAAAAGCTGAGCGCCCTCGGCGCGGAGATGGACATTGCGATCCGCATGCAGCGGGAGGACATCTTCAACGCGATGCACAAGATCTGAGCGGGGAGGGAAAGAATCATGCTAAGCCGCAATGATATTCTGGAAACGATCCGTATGATCGACCAGCAGCATCTGGATATCCGCACGATCACGATGGGCATCTCGCTCCTCTCCTGCGCGGACAGAAGCGCAGAGCGTGCGTGTGAAAAGATCTACGACAAGATCAGCCGCTATGCAGAGCGCCTGGTCGCAACGGGAGAAGAGATCGAGCGGGAATTCGGCATTCCCATCGTCAATAAGCGGGTTTCCGTCACACCCATCGCGCTGGTCGCCGCCGCGTCGGAGACGGAAGACTATGTCCCGTTTGCCAAGGCGCTTGACCGCGCGGCCAAAAATGTCGGTGTTAACTTTATTGGCGGTTTTTCGGCGCTTGTGCAAAAGGGCATGACGGACGCCGACCGGAAGCTGATCGCTGCGATCCCCGAGGCGCTGGCCTGTACGGATCTTGTGTGCTCATCAGTCAACGTCGGCTCGTCCAAGGCGGGAATCAACATGGATGCTGTCGCCCTGATGGGGCAGACGGTGAAAAAGACGGCGGCGCTCACGGAAAAGCAGGGCGGCTTTGGCTGCGCCAAGCTTGTGATCTTCTGCAATGCGGTAGAGGATAACCCCTTTATGGCGGGCGCGTTCCACGGCGTGGGCGAGCCGGAGAAAGTGATCAACGTCGGCGTTTCCGGGCCGGGCGTTGTGTATCACGCGCTGCAAAGCGTCAAGGGTCAGCCGTTCGACGTGGTGGCGGAGACCGTGAAGAAAACGGCGTTCCGCATCACACGCATGGGTCAGCTCGTCGCGCAGGAGGCGAGCCGCAGGCTCGATACGCCGTTTGGCATTGTCGATCTTTCCCTTGCGCCCACGCCCGCCGTCGGCGACAGCGTGGCCCGCATTCTGGAGGAAATGGGGCTTGAGGTCTGCGGCACGCACGGTACGACCGCCGCGCTCGCCCTGCTCAACGACGCGGTGAAAAAAGGCGGCGTGATGGCGTCCTCCTCGGTGGGCGGCTTATCCGGCGCATTTATCCCCGTCAGCGAGGACGAGGGCATGATCGCCGCGGCGTCGTCCGGCGCGCTGACGCTCGACAAGCTGGAGGCGATGACCTGCGTGTGCTCCGTAGGACTTGACATGATCGCGCTTCCGGGCGACACGAGCGCAGAGACCATTGCTGCCATCATCGCCGATGAGGCGGCCATCGGCATGATCAACACGAAGACGACTGCGGTGCGCGTCATCCCTGCGCCTGGCTGTAAGGTGGGCGACACGGTGGAGTTCGGCGGACTTCTCGGCTCGGCACCGGTGCAGGCGGTCCACCCTTATTCGAGCGCGGAGTTCATTGCGCGCGGCGGCAGAATTCCCGCGCCGCTGCACAGCCTGAAGAACTGAAAAAAGCGGACAGCCTTGACTGTCCGCTTTTTTTATATAGAATTCGTCTTTTCAGAACAGCAGCTCGTAGCCCATCTTGATGAAGAGAAGCCCCAGCACGACAAAGATCATGCCGCGCACGCGCTTGCTGCCGCCCTTCATGGCGTAGCGCGCGCCGCAGTAGGCACCCAGCATATTGCAGGCCGCCGCGGGGAGCGCCAGCAGCCACCAGACCTTGCCGCTGAAGATGAACAGCACCGCCGAGGCGACGTTGGAGCAGAGGTTTGCGATCTTTGCGCAGCCCGACGCCGTGAGGAGGTCCATCGAAAGTGCCATCGTAAACGCCATGATCATAAACGTGCCCGTGCCCGGGCCGATGAGCCCGTCATAGCAGCCAAGACCCAAACCGATGAGCGCGGCGCGCGTCAGCTCCTGCTGCGGCGTGTACTCGCGCGCGGGTGCGTCATTTTCCTTGCCGAAGTCCTTTTTGAGCATCAGCAGGATCGCCGCGCAGGGCAGCGCGACGAGCATCATGATCTTCAGAATGTCCTCGTTGATGAGCAGAGCGATCTTTGTGCCGATGGCCGCGCCGAGCAGCGCGCCGATCCCCGAGACGATGGCGGGACGCAGCAGGACCTTGCCGCCGCGAAAGTATTTGAACGAGGCGAGCGCCGTGCCGGTGCCGTTGACGACCTTGTTTGTCCCCATTGCAAGATGCGCGGGGATACCGGCCATCAGATAGGCGGGAAGCGTGATAAGTCCGCCGCCGCCGGCGACGGAATCGACAAAGCCGCCAAGAAAGATGAGCGGCAGAACAACGATCAGAATTTGCGGTGTGAGCTCCATGAAAGTCTCCCTCTTTTCCTGAGATTTCTGCATTTTATCACACGGGAAAAATTTTTACTACTCTTTTGCGCAAAATATGGTAGAATCATTTTACAATTTTTTACGCCCAGCGCGCAGAAAGGAACCACGCTATGGAACGCAATGACAAAGCTGCCATCGAGGCGCTCTTAAAGCGCCACGGTTTTCATTTTTCCAAGTCCATGGGGCAGAATTTTTTGATCGACCCCGCCATCCCCTATGAGATCGCCGAGAGCTCGCGCGCAAACGAGCAGAACGGCGTGCTCGAGATCGGCCCCGGCATCGGCGCACTGAGCCACGAGCTCTGCGAGCGCGCGGGCAAGGTGGTGGCCGTGGAGCTTGACAAGACGCTGCTGCCGATCCTGGACGAGACCATGGCGCGCTTTGACAACTTCGAGGTCGTGTCCGCCGATATTTTGAAAACCGATATCCCTGCGCTTGTGCGTGAGAAATTCGCGGGCCTCACACCCATCGTGTGCGCAAACCTGCCCTACAACAT
>OJNS01001116.1_pt1 | contig 14639 bp, 10 predicted proteins | sample 1597911 | NCBI WGS metagenome assembly OJNS01 (sample SAMN01915214, study PRJEB22387) | human gut metagenome | isolation source: stool | host: Homo sapiens | place: USA
ACCACGGAAGCGGCTCGGGGGTGTCGGTTGCGGTTGTGGAGGTGCTGCTGCTTGAAGCAATAGGCGCAGTCTGATAGATGAACATGACGTTAGACTCGGTGCCGGGGGTCTTCTCGGTATAGATATCGTAGGTCGTGCCGTAGGAGATCATCGCCTGGAGCTTCGCTATCAGGTCATCGGCATCCTCGGCGAGCACGCCGTACTTTTGAAGCTTGCCCGCATAGTCGCCGGAATCGATGCTGTCGATAAGGTCGTTGAGCTTCTGGACATTCTCCTTGCTCATGAGCTTGGAGAGTCCGTCTATGAGCTCCTGATTGTCGTCAATGGTCTTCTGTATCTCGGAGAGCTGCTCGAGGGTCTTGGGCAGGTTGTTTATTGCCTTCTGAACCTCGGGGTCGGACATATCCTTTGAGAACTCCTGAATAATAGGCAGGACATCGTTCATGTTCTCTGCTATCTCGGGCAGGTTCTTGAAGAACTTCTGGAGCACAGGGTTGTTGAGCAGGGCTACGACTTCCTTGAGCTCATCGGGATCGAGGCTGTCAAAGAGCTTTTTGAACTTCGCAATGTTCTCTTCGGTCATATACTTGGGCAGTATCTCAAAAAGAACGCGGTTGTTCTGATAGAGCTCGACTGCCTCGTTAATGGTGCTGACAAGCTCGTTTATCTTCGTCTTGTCGGTCATAAGGCTCGTGATAACCTTATTGGGATCCATTGAGTTGAGCGCCTTTTCAAGCTCCTTGAGCTGGCCGAGAGTGGTCTGGAGGTCATCTAGGCTGTCGGGCATCTTGAACTCCGTGCCGAGCATGGACAGCGGTACGGCCGCAAAGTACATATTGCCGAGCGAGAAGTTCTCAACATACGCCGAAAGGGTGAACTCCGTAGCGAAGTTCAAATCCTCTATATTGAGCTTGTCGAGACCGAGGGTCTCGTTGATTCCGGGCATACTGACGACGAGCGCTATCTGCTTTGTGCCGTCGCCGATGAGCTTGCCGTTTGTCAGGGTCATATTCCGGAACTGACCCTCGGGCAGAACCATGCCGCCCACTACTGCGATGGGGTTGTAGATTTTAACATTCTTGCCGTTTATCTTCTCTGTTTTATAGAGATTGTTTTCAACGGATATCTTTATCTCGACCTTGCCGCTCTTGCCGGAAATCTTCTTGGCGGACATCTCTTTGCCGTCGAGGAAATATTTGATGTCTATCTTTACGGGCAGTTCCTTATTGCTCTTGCCGCTGTAATAGAGGTCGGTGGTGTCCATATGCCAGGTGATTCCGCCGTTTTCGCTGACGGGCTTTATATTGCTTTTGACATTGGTTATATTCTTCAGCGAGCTTGTGTCGCTGACCTTGACCTGACCCTTGTCGGTGTGGAGCCAATCGGTGACGGTTATATCCTTGACCTTTCCGCCGTTGTCCATGTTGACATAGACGGTCTCGCTCTTTTTGACGGAGCCGGGGGTGTCGGTATAGTATACGGGCGCAGACTGCTCGTCGCCGGATGCCGAAGTGGTGTCGCCGTTATCGCCCGTGCTCTTGCAGGCGCCCATGGTGAGTATGCTCGCCGCGAGGGTGAGGCAAAGCGCCGATTTGAGAATAAAGTTTTTCTTCATTTTTATTGCCCTCCTTATTCAAGCCTTGGCCTTGCAGCTCTTGCGCTCCTTTTTAACGCGGGGAGCACGCCAGCCGACGGATGTTTTATTGATAATGCCTTCGCAGATTGTGAGTATGCCGGGGAGCATAACCATAATGACGAATGCACTGATAACGGAGCCTCTTGCGAGCATGAGGCACACGCCCTTGACTATATCGATATCGCAGATGCAGTAGACTCCGAAGGTTGCGCTGAAGAACACGAGTGCGCTCTGGAAGATAGATTTGCTCGACTCCTGCGCGGCTGTTTTGATAGCCTTGAGCTTATCGCCGCTCTTCTGAAGCTCTTCTCTGAATCTCGTGGTCATGAGTATCGCGTAGTCGACCGTTGCGCCCAGCTGCACGCAGCTTATAATGGTCGGCGCTATGAAGCATATCGTCGTACCTGTCAGAGTCGAGATGCTGATGTTGACCCAAATGGCAAGCTCTATGGACGCTACAAGTATCAGCGGTATCGTCAGAGACTTGAATACTATCGCAACAAGGATGAATATTGCAAGCATTGATATGGCTCCGGTGACTATGAAGTCCTTCTCGGCAACCGATATCAAATCCTTTGTCAAAACACCTTCTCCCGTCAGTATTCCGCCCTCGTCGTATTTCTTGACTATCGAGGTTATCTTATCTATCTGCGCGTTCTCCTCGTCGGTTGCCGCCGAGTAGGAGGAGTTGAGCATCATGAGCTGCTTTCCGTCCTGGACGCATATCTCCTTTATGGAATCGGGGAGCATGGCGTTGGGAATTGCCGTGCCGATGAAGCTGTTGAGCGAGAGGACATTGGTGACGCCCTCGACCTCGTTCAGCTCGCTCGTCAGCGCGTTTATATTTGCCTCGCTTATCTTGTCGTCAAGGATGATGAAGTGGGTCGTCGCCATGTTGAAATCCTTCTTCATCGTGTTGAGCGCGGATATCGAGGGCAGATCCTGCGGTATCGCCTTATCCATATTGTAATACTTCTTGACGTTGTTCTGCAGGAAATAGGCGGGGATAAAGAGCACCAGGAAGATTATCGCCATGACTCTTCTGTGCTTTATCGCAAAGTCGCTCAGCTTGTTGAACTTCGGAGCGAGGCTCTTGTGGCGCGTCTTTTCGATAACCTTGTCGAGCATGAGTATCAGCGCGGGCAGGAAGGTGACGACGGTTATAACGCCGAGGATAACGCCCTTCGCCATGACAAGGCCCATGTCCTTGCCGAGCGTGAAGCTCATGAAGCACAGCGCAAGGAAGCCGAAAACGGTGGTCAGCGAGCTGCCCATGAGGGAGGTAAAAGTCGAGTCTATCGCCGCCGCCATAGCGTCTCTGTTTGTGTCGTGGCGCTTCTTCTCCTCCTCGAATCTGTCCATGAGGAAGACCGAGTAGTCGACCGTGACGCCGAGCTGAAGGATAGCGGCGATACTCTTTGTTATGAATGATATCTCGCCGAAGATTATATTCGTGCCCATGTTATATATGACCGCGGTTCCCAGCGCCGCAAGCAGCACGAACGGGAGCACCCACGAGGTCATCGTAAACGACAGGGCTATGAGCGCTAAGGCGATGGCTATCACAACATAGAGCGGAGCCTGGCTGTTTGTCAGGTCTTTGGTATCGACGGTTATCGCCGAAAGACCGCTCAGGAGCATATTCTTGTTCATTATCTTGCGTATGGAGGCTATTGCGTCCATGGTTATCTGGGAGGAGCCGGAGTTCGCATACTGAACCATTATCAGCGTCGAGCTGCCGTCCTGCGAATAGAACACATTGGTGAGCACCTCGGGAAGTATCTCCTTGGGGATAGTCACATCCGCTATGTCGGTAGCGCCGATAACATTGCTGACGCCCTCGACCTTGCGTATCTGCTCCTCAAGCTTTTGGATATCCTTGGGCTCCGTGTCCTTGACTATAATGAACGAACTTGCCGAGTTGTGGAAAGTCTCGTCGAGTATCTGTTCGCCCTGCACGGACTCGAGATTTTCGGGCAGATATGACAGTATGTCATAATTGACGCCCGTCAGAAAATATCCGATTATTGACGGGATTATCAGTATAAGGCAAACTATCAGAACAGTTTTGGGATGATAAGCTATCCACTTGGCTAACTTTTTAGATATCATAATCCCTCTCCTCCTTATTGGCTAAAAGTTTATTGACAAGACGCTGCATACCGTGCTTTATCTCGTCGAGCTTATACGGCTCGCCGTGAACCGCACCGTCGCAGCTTACGGATGTGAGCATCGAAACCAACATATATATGTTCATCTCGCTCTCATATTCGGTGTAGCCGTGCGCAAGAAAAAGCTTTACAAGGCTGCCGTAAGCGTCCTTGAGCTCGGCCTCCCTGCCCTTGAGCATCATGCGGTAGCAGGAGGACACGCGATCTCTGACAAGCGGCAAAAACGCTTTGTTCTCCTCGATATACACAAAGACGTTATCGAGAAAGGTATTCACCCGCTCCGCGTCGTCCGTCTGCCGCCCCGCAAAATGCTGCCGCGTTTTAAAGAGCGCGGAATTGACGCATTCGGCGAGCTTTTTCAAAAAGAGCTGATCCATAAGCTCGTATTTATCTTTGAAATAGAGATAAAACGTACCCTTTGCAACGCCTGCCAGCTTGACGACCTCGTCTATCGTCGGGGGCTTGAGCGCACTGCCGCTCGTAAAGAGCGAATGCGCGGCATCCATAAGCTTCGAGCGCTTCTCGTTCTTGTTTTCCTCAACCGTCGGCATAGGCTCGCCTCCTTACTGACTGCCGGTCACTTTCTTTTGCGTGTGATACTTTACTACAAAAATGACTGTTAGTCAATCGAAAAAAGCAAATTTTAATTTTTTGTTCACAAATCTCTACTTCTTGATTATTATGTCCAAAATCTCAGGGGTGTTTTTGTGCAATTTGCATGGAGATTCGACCGTTTCCGCACCCCAACAGGCTCGGCGTGGATTTTCTGCTCAAAATAAAAACGCCGCGCGGCAAAAGCTTTTCGGCTTTCGCTGCGCGGCGGCAGGCTGTTTTTTATGTGTTTTATTTGTCAAAGAAAACGACCTTGTTCTCGGTTCCGCTCTCGAATATCGCGTCAACGAGCTTGAGCAGTCTGCGCTGCTGGTCGTGGGTTATAAGCTGTTTTTCTTCTCCGCGGAGAGTCGCAAAAACATTCTCGTAGAACTGTGTCCACCTCGAGTCGACCTCGGGCAGGCTGTAGCGCTTTATGGTATCGTCGGTTCTCGGAGCCATGGTCTTAGTCAGTCCCACGCCCGCAAGTATCGGCACCGCGTCGCGATTCTCCCAATCGGAAACCTTGACTATCTCGCCGTTTACCTCCCAGTCGTTTATAACCGCCGAGCCGTTCTCGCCGAGTATATACCAGCGGGGAAGCTCTATAAAGTTGCTCGTAGTGACCTCGACATACATCGACAGATCGCCCTCGAAGATGAGCGTGGCTCTGAAGCCGTCGTCGCACTCCTCGTTGGTGACGTTTGTGAGCTCCGCATAGACGGAGATGAGCTTTCTGCCCTCGCCGATGCACAGAGCCTGATCGAGCAGGTGGATGCCCCAATCGAGCACCATGCCGCCGCCGTGCGCTTTCTGATTGCGCCAGTCGCCGGGGATGCCGCGCGAGCCCTGAACACGGGACTCTATGCGAAACACCCGACCCAGCTCGTTGTCGTCAAGAATCTTTCTGACACACTTGTAATCCGGGTCCCAGCGTCTGTTCTGGTGGACGGTGAAAAGCTTGCCGTATTTTTCGGACGCGGCTATCATCTCCTCGAGCTCTTCGCGGCTGAGCGCCACGGGCTTCTCGGAGATAACGTTCTTGCCTGCCGCCATGGCGGCTATGACTATCTCCTTATGCACGTCGTTGGGCGTTGCAACGGTGACAAGGTCAATTCTGTCGTCCGCAAGCAGCTCCTCGCGCGAGGAGAAGGCGTGAATACCGTCGGCCTCGGCTGCGGCGCATCTCTCGGGCTTGATATCATAGATGCCTATGAGCTCCGCGGTGTCCTTGAAATCCTTGACGCAGGTCGATGCGTGCCAGCTGCCCATTCCGCCGTAGCCTATAACGGCAAAGCCTATTTTCTTACTTTTATCCATTGTTTTGTATACTCCCGATATAAAAAATATTTCGCAAAAAAGCTTATCACACCCACCACATATCGCCGGTGTTCTGGGTTATAAGAACGTCCTTGAGGAAGTCTACGGCCTTTGAAAGACCCTCGTCCTGGCTCATGAGGGAGTCCTCATGCTCTATGCTTATGGCGTAGTCGTAGCCGACCATGCGCAGGTTGGAGATCATGTCCTTCCAATATGCGTAGTCGTTGCCGTAGCCGACGGAGCGGAATATCCACGAGCGGTGGATCTCGTCCGCATAGGGCTTAGTGTCGAGCACGCCGTTGACGGCGGTGTTATATTTGTCTATCTTCGTGTCCTTGGCGTGGAAATGGAAGATAGCGTCGCCGAGCGCTCTTATGCAGGCGATGGGATCCATGCCCTGCCAGATGAGGTGGCTCGGATCGAAGTTTGCGCCGAGCTCGGGGCCGACGGCCTCGCGTATTTTGAGCATACTCTCGGTGTTGTAGACGCAGAAGCCGGGATGAAGTTCGAAGGCTATCTTGTCAACGCCGTGCTCCTTGGCGAAGGCGACGGTCTTTGTCCAATAGGGAATGAGAACCTCGTTCCACTGCCACTCGAGTATCTCGGAGAAGTCATTCGGCCAGGGGCAGACGACCCAGTTGGGATATTTCGAATTTTCCGAGTCGCCGGGGCAGCCGGAGAAGGTGTTTATCTGATGAATGCCGAGCTTTTCGGCGAGAAGAATCGTGTTCTTTATCGTCCTGTCGAAGTCGGCTGCTATGGCCTTGTTCGGGTGGATGGGGTTGCCGTGACAGCTGAGTGCGCTTATTTCAAGGCCGCTGTCGGCGACGGTGGACTTAAAGGTGCTCAGAGCCGAGGGGTCGGCGAGCAGGGTGTCGGGGTCGGCGTGGGAGTTGCCGGGGTAGCCGCCGCAGCCTATCTCGACCATCTCAAGACCTTTGGATTTGAAATAACCGAGTGCCTCTTCGAGCGGAAGATTGCCTAAAAGGCAGGTGAATACGCCTAACTTCATTTTTTATCTCTCCTTTAAAAATCAGATGATGGATTTAAGATATTTTATGCTCCTGCCGATGTCGTCAAGACCGTTCGGCACGGGGTCATCGTTTTCAACTATCAGCCATTCCATGCCTATCTCCTTTGCGGCGCGGACAACCTCGCGGATATCGCACTCGCCCTCGCCGAGAGCCTTGGGAGTGTGGCCTATTCCGTCCTTGACATGGAGCTGAGCTATCCTGTCGCGGTTTTCGGTGATGAGCTTGTAGTTATCCCGGCCGGCGACGAAGCTCCAATAGGTGTCTATCTCGAGATGAGCGGCTTTCTTCAGCTCATCAAACGGAATAACGCCGTCGGAAATCGGCTCGAACTCCGAGCAGTGGTTGTGATAATAGACGCTCATGCCGATTTTTGCCGCCCGCTCGTCCGCCGCTTTCAGCTCGGCGCAGGTCGCCTTGAGCTCCTCGGGAGTCTCGTGGTCGGCGCCGCCCATGCCCATGGTTTTCATGCCGAGAGTGCGGCAAAACGCCGCTGTTTCGTCGAAGTTTTCGGGCGAGTAGCTCTCAATGGCGATGTGCGTACCGACGGCGACGAGCCCGGCGGAGTCGAGCGCCGCGCGCAGAGTCTCCGCATCAACGCCGAAATATCCGGCAAATTCAACGCCGTCATAGCCGAGAGCCTTTATCTTCGGGAGAATGGCAAGAAGCTCCTCGCCGCTGCCCTTTATAATGTCTCGAAGGCTGTAAAGCTGAACTGCAATTTTCATATTTTTCACTCCTGTCGGGGATTAATTTAAAGGTCGATTATCGCCGCACACAGACCGCCGCAGAGATACGCAAAGGAGCAAAAGGTGTGCTGTGTGCATGATATGATTCGACACGTTTTGAGTAAGATTGCGTGCAGTGGCTGTGCCGCGAGGGGCGCAGTGTATGCCGATACTCAAGCCCCTCGCGAGGCAGTCAATGTGCGTGATATGATTCAACGCATTTTGAGTAAGATTGCGTGCAGTGTGAGTTTTTTGCGACTGCCGCGTATCGAGATACGCAAAGGAGCAAAAGGCTCGCAATGTGCGTGATATTACTCAAAATAAAAAGGTTTGCCTTGCTTGGCAGATTCATATATTCCTTCGAGTATCTGTGTTACAACGAGTGCCTGCTCCGGCTTGGTGCTGACCTCGGTGTCGTTGATGATAGCATCGATAAAGGCGCGGGCTTCAAGCTCGGAGGGGTCGTCGGTCGCGCCCTCGAAGAATGCGGCTCCGCCGGCCTCAAAGTTCGGAGTCTCGATGCACTGGCGACCGTACTTGACATAGTTCAAGTGAAGTCCGCCGCGCATATCCGCGCCCGCCTTGTCGCCGCAGAGATATGTGACGGCCTCGTTGGGGTCGGCAATATTGAGAGCCCAGCTCGCTTCGACGGAGATAGTCGCGCCGTTTTCCATGGTAACAAAACCGAAGGCCGAATCCTCGACGGTGTACTGCGCGGGATCCCATTCGCCCCATGCGTTGCCGGAGCGCTTCTGATCCCCGAGCTTTTTGTAGACGTTGCCGACTACCATCTTGGGCTTGTAGTTGTTCATCATCCAAAGGGTGAGGTCGAGCGCGTGGGTGCCGATATCGATAAGCGGACCGCCGCCCTGCTCATACTCGTTGAGGAAAACGCCCCAGGTCGGAACCGCTCTGCGGCGCAGGGCGATGGCGCGGCCGTAATAGATATCGCCGAGGTCGCCGTTGTCGCACGCCTCCTTGAGATAGAGCGAATCAGCTCTCCAGCGCTGCTGATAGCCGATAGTCAGCTTCTTGCCGGTGCGCTGCGCGGTCTCGTACATTTTCTTTGCCTCGGCATAGGTCTTTGCCATGGGCTTTTCGCACATAACATGCTTGCCCGCCTCGAGCGCATCCACCGTTATAAACGAATGCGAGCGGTTGGGGGTGCAGACATGGACGCTCTCTATGCTCTCGTCCTCGAGCAGCTCTCTGTAATCGGTATAGACCTTTGCGCCCTCGACGCCGAACTCCTTTGCGGCCTTTACCGCTCTCTCCTCGATGATATCGCAGAAAGCGACCATCTCGGCCTCTTCGATCTTTTTAAGTGCGGGCATATGCTTGCCGTTGGCGATGCCGCCGCAGCCGATAATGCCTATTCTTACCTTTCTTTCCATATTACCTCTCCTGTCCTTTATTCCGTATATTTAAGGTATATTAATATATCCCTTCTTTATCAGTTTAATTATAAACAATTGGATAAATAGTTCAAGAATAACCGCCGATTCTTTCGCCGCGAGAATGACGAAATTTCAGCCGCATATTTGGGCAAAGTACACAAAAGACAAAAAACACTTTCCGGGAAAATGTCGCACGGGACTAAACTCTTAACAAAAACAATTTTGATTATTAAGACTCTGTTCACAGGGGCTTAACAAAACTCGGGTATCATATAGTTGCACACAAGGGCAGGGAGCCGCACCCTGCAGTGTGCGGTGCCTGAGTTCGTCAGGCATCACCCCTCCTCAAACCAGATGCTAAAAGTTGCATCGAACCCCTCATTACGAAAGGGCGCTCGCCGAAAGGCGGGCGTCTTTTCGTTTTTATTTTTCATAAATTTTGCCTTGCGCATAAAGCGCGGCGGCACGGTCAAAAATAGGAATGAAAAAACACCGTGACACCGCACGCGGAGAAACGAGGCAGATATGATAGACAATTCATTCAACAAAAAGAGCTTTTTAAAATCAAAAGGAATATACGTCCTCGCGGCGCTGTGCATTCTTGCGGCGGGCGCGGGAGTCTGGGGCGCCGTGCACGTATCCAAAGCGCCGAGCAAGGTCGACACCTCCGAGCAGTCCTCAAGGCAATACAATATAGACTATCTCGTCCCGTCGGAGACGCCGACGCAGGCGAACAACCCCGTAAAGAACGTCCCCGACGACAGAACCACCGCCCCTGCACAGACGACAAAGGAGGACGACGGCAAAAATACGCCCTACACCGGCAGCTATGCCCTGCCGATGGGCACGGACATCCGCAAGGATTACAGCGCGGACGAGATGGTGAAGAACAAGACTACGAACGACTGGAGAGTTCACAACGGCATCGATTTCGGCGGCGCAAAGGGCAACGACGTTATCGCCATACAAAACGGGCGCGTCACCAAAGTCTATTCCGACCCGCTCTGGGGCAACGTGGTTGAGATAGACCACGGAAAGGGGCTTGTGGCGCGGTACTGCGGGCTTGCGGACAAAAATCTGCCCAAGGAGGGCGACGAGGTGGAGCAGTTTGACTGCATAGGCACTTTGGGCATCGTCCCCGTCGAGGCGGCGGACGGGACGCACCTGCACTTCACCGTGGCCGTAAACGGCAAGACGGCAGACCCGCTCGAGGTGATGAACAAATTGGGCTCGGGAGACAGCCAAAAGACGAAAGCGGATTCGGGCGAATGAGTGCCCGACGCAATCAGCGGCAGCGGGGCGCCGCAGCCGCCGACTCTATAATTAACAGCAATTCAAAAATCGGCATTATTCTTATGCTCATTCTGCCGGGTCTGCGAATAAACGCAGATCCGGTTTGTCTATTCTAACTCAAAAATGCATATAAAAATTATCTCATTTGCTCATTGATTTTTAGTCATATTAGTTATATAATAGTCACGCCTAAGATATATTTCACTCGCACAGAGTAGAGAAAGGATTGAAACGAGTCATGAGTAAGAAAATCAAGGCTTTGCTCGCCGTTGTGCTCTGCGCGGCGATGCTTATAGCCGCGGCGTCGCCCGCTTTTGCGGCAGTCGACGACAACGGTGTTCTGCGCTTCAACAAGGACGGAAAGCTCAAGATAATGCAGATTTCCGACACGCAGGATATCGACATACCGAGAGAAGCCATGATAATGTTCATGGAAAAAGCTCTCGACGCAGAGAAGCCCGACCTCGTCGTATTTACAGGCGACCAGATAGCGGGCGGCAAAATCGAGACCGCAGAGGGAGTCTATGCCGGAATAAAGGCGATACTCAAGCCCGTTACGGACAGAGGTATCCCCTTCACCTTCGTTTTCGGCAACCACGATACCGATGAGGGCTGCCCCGTCAGCCGCGACGAGCAGTTCGCATATTATCAGACGCTCCCCGGCTGCCTCGCATATGACGCAGACCCCGAGCTTTACGGCAGCGGCACGCACAACCTGCCCATCTACGCCTCCAAGGGAAACGACATAAAGTTCAACCTTTGGCTCTTTGATTCGAACGACTATGACAGAGAAAACGGCGGCTACGACTATGTCCATCAGGATCAGATAGACTGGTATGTAAAAACCAGCGAGGAGCTCGAGAAAAAGGCGGGTCATCCCGTTCCCTCCATCGCGTTCCAGCATATTATAGTTCCCGAGGTTGCGGAGCTCCTCGTTGACTCCCCGTTCAAGGGCGAGACCGCGATAACCAAGAAGCTCAACGGACAGAACAAGCTCCTCATGCTCAAGCCCGGCAAAACCACCGGCACGATGCTCGAGTTCCCCTGCCCGTCGGATACAAACTCCGGTGAGTTCGCGGCATGGAAATCGCGCGGCGACGTCATTGCGGCGTCCTTCGGCCACGACCACATCAACAACTTCATCGGCAACGTTGACGGAATAGACCTTATCATGTGCCCCGGCATCACCTTCGAGTCCTACGGCAGATACATATCGAGAGCCGTACGTATCTTCGAGCTTGACGAGAACGATCCGTGGAGCTACAACACTCACCTCTACAAGTACACCGACGCTTTCGGCTGGGGTCTTTACAGCTGGTACATCGGCGCGAAGTACGGCAAGTCGCCCGCCATGTGGATTCCGATAATCCTCACGGCAGTGCTCGGCGTTGCAGCCGGAGTCGGCACTATCGTTCTGATGAACAACATCATCATCGGTGCAACGGTCACGGCGGGAGTTATAGCGCTGATTTATTTCATAACGCATTCTCAGCAATAACGCCGTAATAATTTAAACAGACAGTCCCCCGCGGAACGAATCTGCGGGGGACTTTTTCATCGCGGTTCTGCGCGTCTCAAAATTTCTTTGGTGCAAATACACAAATTGAATTGTGTATTTTTGTAATTTGTAACAAAAATGCGTGATACTTCTTTAAGCCAATTAAATCAGTTGCTTTTTAAGTTACTATATTCCCGTAACACATTCCAATTTTTTTATTTGATATGGGTTATAATAATTGGAAAGGAGGCTTTTATTGCTTTTTATACGAATTTACACTTGATCAAATTTAACGCTCCGCTAAGGTGGTTTTACTATGAAAAAACAGTCCGCCGTCAAGATAATCCTTTATATACTCTACATTCTGAGCGGCGCATATACCGCTTTCGGTATTTTCAAATATTCATACCCGCCCACCGCAGTTCGCGAGGCCGTGACGGGCTTTTTCGGCAAGCTCGGCGTGGATATCGGGGTTACCGGCTCCGAAATAATATACCACTTTTTCGGTCTTGCCTTTGCTGCCGCATCGGTGCTCGCATTTTTTTCCTGCCCAGAAAAGAAGCCGAAACAAAAGGAATGTTTATCTCGGGCGCGGTCGTGCTGCTGTTTATGGTGCTGTATTTATTGGGTTATCTTATAACAAACAAATATATGCGCATCTTCGAGTTTATAGGATATGTAATTTCATATCTCACTTTCGCCGTAATCTGCGGGAGAAAGGTATTTAAAAGAAGCGATAAATAAATCCAAATATTAAACGCGCCGCCGCAGAGAATATCTGCGGCGGCGCTGTTGTTTGTAATGTTTGTTTTATTTCGCTTTTTCAAGCTCGCTTGCGGGGATTATTGCACCCTCGCCGGCGTTGAAGCGAATCGTGACAGTGTCGTTTCTGTTGAGGATAACGGCGGTTGTCGACTTGGAAGCGGCTATCGAATAATAGACGTCGCCGCCCTCGAGCTTGATATAATAATATGTCTCGCCCGAGATGACCTGGGTGCGGATATCGGCTATCTTGCCGTTGACGGTCTGCACCTTCGGCTCGGAGCCGCCCTGTGCGTCGGGATGATCTGCGGGGTCAACTACCTGGTTCGCGTCGATATCGACATTGATACCGTTCGCCTTGAGCTGGTCGACATACTTTGCAAGGCACTCGGCAAGGGTCTTGCCGTAGACCTTTATCTTCGTGTACTGCTTGACGTTGATGAGCGCGTAGCTCTGAATGATCTGAGAGCCGTCGTCTCTGACGTCCTTGAGAGCCATGAAGTAGGTCGGCTCGCCGTCGATATTGAGCAGCAGCGGGAACGTCGCCGTGTAGCCTGCCGCCTTTATCTCATCAAGACCCTCTGCGGAAGCCTGCGCCGACTGCTCCTTTGCGCCCGCAACCGAATAATAGACGGCCTCTTTGGTGCGCTGGTTTATCATAATAAAGCCGGTTATCGACTGGTCGTTGGTGACGGAGGTAACGCCCGTGTACATATAGACATCGTCGTTCTGGGCGATGTAGCTGTAATCCTCGGTGGTGACGTAGACATCCTCCTGACCGAGAATCGAGTTCCAGAAGCCCTTCTGATATCTGCCGTAGTAATTGTACTGCTCGACGAGAAGGTCGGAGTCATAGACTCTGTCGATCCACTGATACTTGGCATCGCTCTTGACCGTCTCTATCGGCACATATTCGCACTTGCCGTCAATTGCGTTGACTATAACGATTCCCTTGACGTCGGTTCCGCCGAACAGGCCGATGGTCTTATCGACTCTCGCGCAGATCCAATAGGGATTGCCCTCATCGTCGATTTCAAACGAGCTCGAGCCGAACATATAGGTCGGATACTGCATTCTCAGGTGACGCTTGAGAAGTCTGCCGAAGTGCTCGGCGGGAGAATACTTGATACCCGAGTCAAGCTCCTTGAGGGTGGTCACTTCGTTCGCCATGTCTATAATAATATAGCCGGGCAGACCCTCGGTGCGGTTTGTGAGCCACTTGATGATATTGGAATACTGGAGCGGAACGACCCTGACGGGCGTGCCCTTGTAGTTTATCTGCGTGTAGAGCGGATAGACCGAGAACTGCGAGACATAGCCCTTTTCCGCCAGCTTACCGAGCGCTCTGGGCGCAAGAGTGGCCGCGACGCCCTCGTCAAGCTTCGGGATGTTGCTGAAGGACTCCGCGTCCTGCTTGTCTATCTCATCGGCGAAGTTGCTGTCGGTGCGGACATCGATTATCCTGCTGTAAGCCGAGGCTCTGAAGAACGGGCACGAGACGAGATAGCCTATGCCCACCGTAAGCGCGATAACGCCGACGATAACGCCGGGGACTATCAGCTGACGCTTGAAATAGGGCATATATTCGGGTCTTTTGAACACGTTCGTGAACAGCGCCGAAAACAGCGCATAGGACGCGACGATTATCGCAAGAAAACCGTAGAACTCATATGCCTTGAAGTTGAGGGGCGGCAGCATTATATAAAATGCAATGGCCGCGGTTACCAGCGAGCAAAGCACGCTCAAAACTATCTTGAGCGCCGCTTTATCGGGAGGTATAACTATCTCCTTGGGGCCGCCTTTTTTTGAAAAATCCACTTTAATGGGATCCATTGATTCATCTCCTTTTAATAAAAGTGTTACATTGAATCATTATACAGTATTATTGACATAAATACAAGAACTATTTTGACTCATTCCGTCTTTTTGCATAAATCGACAATATTATTCCCTTTAGCTTTGACTTTAATCGCTGTAAATGGTATTATTAGGTTAATCTTTGTCCGATTTTTTTCAAGAGGAGGAAATCACAATGTACCCTGATTTTTTTGACAGCGCCAAGCTCGTCACACAGTATGACCCGGAAGTGGCGGACGCCATGGATCTCGAGCTCGGCAGGCAGAGACGCAACATCGAGCTTATCGCCTCGGAGAACTTCGTCTCTCCCGCCGTTATGGCGGCAATGGGCAGCGTGCTGACCAACAAATACGCC